>Ga0105095_10000035_pt1 | contig 44104 bp, 48 predicted proteins | sample PPLLak2March2015_2_FD_79180 | JGI IMG/M metagenome (GOLD analysis project Ga0105095, IMG submission 79180) | Freshwater sediment microbial communities from Prairie Pothole Lake near Jamestown, North Dakota, USA - PPLs Lake P8 Core (3) Depth... | ecosystem: Environmental > Aquatic > Freshwater >...
CGAGCACTTCATCTCGTCAACCTTCGCCCAGCTCCATCCCCGCCTCGCGGCAGAGCAAACCAGGCTCCGCGCCTCGACCCGAAGCACTCACACCTATCGGCTGTAGATTGTTAAAGAACGATGTCGGCCGTGCCGACGAAGCCGCGCATTATACCGTCGGCCTCGACGCGGTCAAGGACTTTCGGGAGGGGGATTACGGGGCCTGACCGGCGTCTGTGGCGCCGGTCAGGCCAGGGTGACCCGGGCGAACTTGCGCTTGCCGACCTGAAGCACGACAACCGCCCCTCTGGAGAGGCTCAAGGCTTTGTCGCTCACCTTCTCGCCATCCAGGCGAACACCTCCCTGGTCGATCATGCGCATCGCCTCGGAGGTACTGGCCGTCAGCCCCACCCGCTTGAGAACCTGCGTCAGCAAGGTCGCTTCCGCATCCAGCGTAATGGTGTGCTCGGGCATGTCCTCGGGCAGCTCATGCTGCCGGAACCGGGCTTCGAATTGGGCCAGCGCCATCTCCGCCGCAGCCCGGTCATGGAATCGGGCAACGATCTCCTGGGCGAAGCCGACCTTGATGTCGCGCGGGTTGCGTCCCTGCGCAACATCCGCCTTCCAGCGCTCCACGGTGCTGATCGGCTCGAAGGACAGCAGCTCGATGTAGCGCCACATCAGCTCGTCCGAGATGGACATGAGCTTGCCGAAGATCTGTCCCGGCGGCTCGTTGATCCCGACGTAGTTACCCAACGACTTGGACATCTTGTTCACCCCGTCCAGCCCCTCCAGCAGCGGCATGGTCAGGATGCACTGCGCAGGCTGCCCGTAATGCCTCTGCAGCTCGCGCCCCACCAGCAGGTTGAACTTCTGGTCGGTGCCGCCGAGCTCGATGTCGGCGCGCAGGGCCACCGAGTCGTAACCCTGCACTAGCGGATACAGGAACTCGTGGATGGCGATGGGCTGGTTGGCGCGGTAGCGCTTGCCGAAGTCGTCGCGCTCGAGCATGCGGGCCACCGTGTGCTTCGCGGCCACCCGGATCAGGTCCGCCGCGCTCATGCCGTCGAACCAGGTGGAATTGAAGGCGATCTCGGTGCGCACGGGGTCGAGGATCTTGAACACTTGGTCCTTGTAAGTCCTGGCGTTGTCCTCGATCTGCTCGCGGCTGAGCGGCGGCCGCGTGGTGTTCTTCCCGGTGGGATCGCCGATCATGCCGGTGTAGTCGCCGATCAGGAAGATGACGTGATGCCCCAGTTCCTGGAACTGGCGCATCTTGTTCAGGAGCACGGTGTGGCCCAGATGCAGGTCCGGGGCCGTCGGGTCGAAGCCAGCCTTCACCCGCAGCGCACGCCCGCTCGCGAGCCGCTCTGCCATCTCCTGTTCCACCAGCAGCTCTTGGCAGCCGCGCTTGATGACAGCCAGGCTCTCCTGAACGGAGGGATCGTTCAACGGCGTTGCTGCATTCATGCGAAAAGCATTTGGTGTGGTCGGCGCGGGCCAGGCATGTCGGTCGCCCGCGCCCCGAACGCGCGTCCGGATTTTCTGTTAACCTTCGCGCAACTGCCGATGCCGCAACGAAAAAGCGTGATTCTATCCGAAAAGCCCCGACGCCCCAGCGTAGCCAGGCTGCGCCGCTGGCTCTTGGGGCTGTCCAGCGTTCCGCTGCTCGGGGTGGTCGCGGCCTTCGGCATCGCCCCCGACACCAGTCCCGAGCCGGTCGCACTCGAGCAGGTCGTCCAGGAGATCCCGCTCGGCGTACTTGATACCGGCGCCGGGGTGGACACCGAGCAGTTCTGGCGCGAGGAGCACATCCAGCGCGGGGACACCGTGGGCTCCGTCCTCGCCCGGCTGCAGGTCGAGGACGCGGCAGCCATGGCCTATCTGCGCAGCGCGCGGGGCGTACGCTCGCTGTATCAGCTCGTCCCCGGCCGCACGGTACGTGCGGTGACCACGGCTGACGGCACCCTCGTGAGCCTGCGCTATCTGCATGGGGACGGCACCGAGCTAGTCGTTCGCCGGGAAGGCGGTGGGTTCCTTGCCAGCGAAGACATCGTGCAGACCGACAGCGAGCTGGTGATGGCCTCCGGAGAGATCCAGACCTCGCTGTTCGCGGCCACCGACCGCGCCGGGCTCAGTGATCTCGTCGCGGTCCAGCTCGCCGACATCTTTTCCAGCGAGGTGGATTTCCACCGCGACCTGCGCCCCGGTGACCGCTTCTCGGTCGTATATGAGGCGCTCTACAGCAACGGCGAGTTCATCCGGACCGGGCGCATCGTGGCGGCCGAGTTCAGCAACGATGGCCGCGTCCACCGGGCGGTGTATTTCGAGGATCCGCATGGACGTGGGGGCTACTACACGCCGGATGGGAAGAATGTCCGCAGAGCGTTCCTCCGCTCGCCGCTCGAGTTCTCACGCATCAGCTCCGGCTTCACCACCGCCCGGTTCCACCCCGTCCTGCGCGCATGGCGAGCGCACAAGGGCGTGGACTACGCAGCGCCCGTAGGCACCCGGGTAAAGGCCACCGGTAATGGGGTCGTGCAGTTCGTCGGGCGCCAGGGTGGCTACGGGAAGGCGGTGATTCTGCGCCACACCAATGGACAATCGACGCTGTACGGGCACCTGTCGGGGTTCGCGAACGGACTGCACGTCAGCAAGCGGGTGGAGCAGGGGGAGGTCATCGGCTACGTCGGCATGACCGGGTTGGCCACCGGGCCACACCTGCACTACGAGTTCCGCATCAACGGCGTGCACCAAAACCCGTTACGGGTGGTGCTGCCCCCCGGCCCGAGCATCACCCAGGACTTGGAGCCTGCCTTCGCACAAGCGTCAGCTCCGCTGCTCGAGCGCCTCGAACTGATGCAGAACATGGATTTCGCCATGGTCAACTGAACTGGGGGTCAACTGACCTGGTCGTCTGCACAGACGAACCGACAAGCGAGAACGGGGGCCGATGGCCCCCGTTGCGTTTTACTCGCCCGCCCGATGGGTCAGGCGGAGAACGACGATCCGCAGCCGCAGGTAGACGTGGCGTTGGGGTTCTTGATTACGAACTGCGCGCCTTCGACGCTCTCCTGGTAGTCGATCTCCGCGCCGACCAGATACTGGTAGCTCATGGCGTCGATGAGCAGGGTGACACCGTTCTTCTCCATGGTGGTGTCGTCCTCTCCCACATCCTCATCGAAGGTGAACCCGTACTGGAACCCGGAGCAGCCGCCGCCCGTGACGAATACCCGCAGCTTGAGTGCGGTATTTCCTTCCTCGTCGATCAGCTCCTTCACCTTGTTGGCCGCATTGTCCGTGAAGATCAGCGGGGCCGGCATCTCGGTTACGGCGTTCATCGTTGCACCTCGTTCGCAGACTCAGCGAAATTATCCAATTGATTAGTTATGGGGTCAATTCGCCGCGTCTCAATCCCCAGCCCCGGACATCAGCGGCACAACTTTCTGGGCTGGCCCTTCGTCCTCGTGCACGAGCCGGCCTTCCACAACTGCGCCGAGCTGGATCTCCAGGGTCTTGTAGTGTACATCCCCTGTGACGTTGCACTTGGTCTGCAGTTCGACGTATTGGCCAGCATAGACCGGGCCCACCACGGTCCCGTTCACCACAGCGTGGGAGACGCGGATCTCGCCCTCTACCCGCGCGCGCTCGCTCAACACCAGCGTGCTGGGCTGATCACCCGCGCTCAGGACGTTGCCCTTGATCCGGCCGTCGATGCGCAACCCGCCGTTGAAGATAACGTTGCCTTCGACGACAGTGCCCTCCCCGATCAGGCTGTCGATCCGGTTCTGTGGCTTGCTTGCCTTGCCTCCAAACATCGCGTACCTCCGCTCAGGAAAGAGTTACAGTCTGGGACGATCGCGGCATATCGACACCGCTTTCCAGCACGCGCACCTGCACACGGCTCACCGTCGCATCGGGCGGGAGCGTGAAAGTTCCTTCGACACGCTGGTAGAACTTGAAGACGAGCAGATAGGGGTCCTGCTTGTCCTGCGCACCTGGGAGCAAGAGCACCTCCGGGCGGCCGTCCCTGACCAGATCAACGACCAGCTGCAGCCGACCTTGAAACTCCTTGCTTCGGGTTCGGGTTTGCACCACCAGGAGCTGGTAGCGGTACTCGCCGGGCAGAGCGTCCGGCCGCACCCGGAACCGGTTGATCGCGACCCCGCCGGGGGCGTCGTTGCTCGACGTCATCAAGGTCTGGAAGAACGCCAGGTCCTCCTTCAGCAGCGCGTTCTCATCCGATAACGCTTTGAGCTGACCCGCCAGGTTCCCTTGGGTGGAGGACCCGATCTGCACCTCCCGCTCAGCAGCCACGAGCTGATCGCGCAACTCTGCGTTCTCCTCCTGCAGCCGCCCGACCTCGCTTGCGAGCCTGGTCTGCTCGGCCGCCGCCTCTCCGCTGTGGTATCCGGCCAGGCTGCGCCCGAAGTCATAGGTCAGCCAGGCGACTCCCAGCACGACCGCGCTCAGAAGCGCCCCAACGAGCCAGCGCCAATACCACGGCACGTGGGTATGCACCGCGACCCGCGGCGCCGCGATCCCGTACCTGCGCTTGAGGGTCCGCAGCATCGTCATGGCATCAGTGCCAGCGTCTCCAAGCCGGCGTTCTCGGGCAGACCGAACATGATGTTCATGTTCTGCACTGCTTGCCCCGACGCGCCCTTGACGAGATTGTCGATGACCGAAAGCACCACGACCGTGTCCCGCCCCTGGGGACGGTGCACGGCGATTCGGCAATGGTTGGCGCCGCGGACGGAGCGGGTCTCGGGATGCGCACCGGCCGGCATGACATCGACGAACGCTTCAGCGCCGAAACGCTGCCGGTATAGGTGCTGCAGATCCACCTCCCTGGTTAGCCTTGCGTAGAGCGTCGCGTGAATGCCCCGTATCATCGGCGTCAGGTGCGGAACGAATGTCAGGCCGACGCTGCGCCCGGCCGCCGCAGTCAGCCCCTGCGCGATCTCAGGCAGGTGGCGATGGCCGGGCACGCCGTAAGCCTTGAAGTTATCGGCAGCTTCGGAAAAAAGCAGATGCATTTCTGACTTGCGTCCCGCTCCGCTCACGCCTGACTTGGCGTCCGCGATCAGGTGGTCCAGGTCTATGACCCCGGCCTCGAGCAGAGGCAGGAAGCCGAGCTGAACCGCTGTCGGGTAGCACCCGGGGTTGGCCACCAAGCGCGCCTTGCGGATCCCTTCCCGGTTGACTTCGGGCAGGCCGTAGGCCGCCTCGGCGACCAGATCAGGGCAGGCGTGCGTCATGCCGTACCACTTTTCCCACGTCGCCACATCCTTGATGCGGAAGTCGGCGGCCAAGTCGATCACGCGCACTCCGGCAACCAGCAGGGCACGAACCTGTTGCATGGCTACCCCGTTGGGCGTCGCAAAGAAGACGACGTCGCAGCTATCGAGGTCGGCCTTGTCTGGATCGCTGAAGGTCAGCGCGACGCGTCCGCGCAGGCTCGGGAACATGTCCGCCACCGGCATGCCCACCTCCTTGCGGGAGGTGATCGCCCGCAATTCCACCTGGTCGTGGCCCCCCAACACCCGCAGCAACTCTACACCAGTGTATCCGGTCCCGCCAACGATTCCTACCTTAATCATAGAGTTACCCTGAAGACATAACGTACATGATAACGCCGTCCAGAAACAAAAAAGCCGCCCGCTGGAAACAAAAAAGCCGCCTGGAAGGCGGCTTTTTTGCGGTTGGCTCGACCGGCTAGCGCTTGGAGAACTGTTTGCGCCGGCGTGCCTTGTGCAACCCCACCTTCTTGCGCTCGACTTCGCGTGCATCTCGGGTGACCAGTCCGGCGCTTTTCAGCGCGGGTTTGAGCGCGGCGTCGTAGCTGATCAGCGCTCGGGTAATGCCGTGCCGCACGGCGCCGGCCTGCCCGGATTCGCCCCCACCCTGGACGTTGACCAGGATGTCGAAGGTCCCCATGTGGTTGGACACCTCCAGCGGCTGGCGCACGATCATGCGCCCAGTCTCGCGCGAGAAGAACTCCTCGATCGACTTGCCGTTGACCATGATGTTGCCCTTCCCGGGGCGCAGATAGACACGGGCGACGGCGCTCTTGCGGCGGCCGGTGCCATAGTAGTGTTGCGGGGTGGCCATATCGCTTGAATTCCTCGGCGAAGACTACAGCTTCAGATCCTGCGGCTGCTGAGCCGCGTGGGGATGGGACGGCCCGGAGTACACCTTGAGCTTCTTCAGCATGGCATATCCCAGCGGACCCTTGGGCAACATGCCCTTGACGGCCTTCTCCAAGACCTGGGTCGGGAACCGGCTTTGCAGTTTGGCGAAGCTGGTGCTCTTGATACCGCCGGCAAACTGGCTGTGCCGATAGTAGATCTTGTCGGTCGCCTTCTTGCCCGTTACGCGCAGACGCTCCGCGTTCACGACAACGATGTAATCCCCGGTATCCACGTGCGGCGTATAGATCGCCTTGTGCTTGCCACGCAACCGGCGGGCGATCTCAACGGCAAGCCGGCCGAGCACCTTGTCGTTCGCGTCGATGAGGTACCAGTCGCGCTTGACCTCGTGGGCCTTGGCCGAGAACGTCTTCATGTTGTAAGACCCTGGTTTGAGGCTGCTTTAGGGAAAGCGGCGGATGATAAGGGAAGGGCCGGCGGCTGTCAAACCAGACCGGCACGCACCGGGCCGCGCTGACCGGCCGCTGTTCGCCTTCAAGGGCGGGCGAAACTGCGCGATAATTCAACTGGATTACTTGGCCACAACCCCCATCCCTGCGGCGTCACCCCCCGGCGCCAGTCTATGCACAAGCTCTGGCTGATCTTTGCTCAAGCAACCACGGTTGCGTTGGCAGTCCTGCTCGTTGTGTCGACCCTGCGGCCCGACCTCCTGCCGCAGCGGCCGCCTGCCGGGGACGTGGTGACTATCACGCAGACCAACGCCAAGCCTCGCCCCGCGCAGAACGTCTCCACGGGTGAGACCTACAGCGCTGCGGTGCGGAAGGCGATGCCATCGGTGGTGAACATCTCCACCAGCAAGGAGATCAAGGTGCCGCGGCACCCCTTGATGGACGATCCGTTGTTCCGCCGTTTTTTCGGCGAACAGCTGGACAACGATACGCAACGCACGTCCAGTCTGGGCTCCGGGGTGATCGTAGGCGCGGAAGGCTATATCCTCACCAACAACCACGTGATCGAGCAGGCCGACGAAATCGAGGTCGCCCTGAACGACGGGCGCCAGGCTCGGGCGCGCATTGTCGGCACCGATCCGGACAGCGACCTCGCAGTGCTCAAGGTCGAGCTCACGAACCTGCCCGCCATAACCTTCGCCACGCTGGATCATGTGACGGTGGGTGACGTGGTGCTTGCGATCGGCAACCCGTTCGGCGTGGGCCAGACGGTGACCATGGGTATAGTCAGCGCGCTCGAGCGCACCCACCTCGGCATCAACACGTTCGAGAACTTCATTCAGACCGACGCCGCCATCAACCCCGGCAACTCCGGCGGCGCGCTGGTCGACAGCACCGGCAGCCTGATCGGGATCAACACGGCCATCTACTCCCGCAGCGGGGGTTCGATGGGCATCGGTTTCGCGATCCCGGTGAGCCTTGCGCGTCAGGTCATGCAGCAGATCATCCAAACCGGGTCGGTGACCCGCGGGTGGGTCGGCGTGGAGGTGGACGATGTATCACCCGAGCTGGCAGAGTCGTTCAAGCTTCCCGACGCGAAGGGCGTCCTCATCGCCGGCGTGGTGCGCGGCGGGCCGGCCGATCGCGCCGGCGTGCGGCCCGGTGACGTCCTGGTGGGGGTCAACGACCAGACCGTGCCCAACCCCTCAGCGATGCTGAATGTCATCGCCGCAGTGCAACCCGGGTCCGTTGCGAGGCTCAAGCTGCTGCGCAACGGGAACCCCCTGGAACTCAAGCTAACTGTCGGAAAGCGGCCGAAACCCCAGCGCCTGCGCGACTAACCCGCCTAGTCCTACTGGTATTCCGAGGTCTCGGCGGGGCGGGGCGTGATCATTGCTGCAATCAGGATGCCGACCTCGTACAGCAGGCACAGCGGGACCGCCAGCAGGAGCTGAGAGATGGCGTCGGGCGGAGTGACCACCGCGGCAATGATGAACGAGCCGACGATCACGTAGGGTCGGATCTCGCGCAGCTTCGCAACCGACACGATCCCCATCTTCGCCAGCACGATCACCACGATCGGAACTTCGAAGGTGACCCCGAAGGCCAGGAACATGCCGATGGCGAAGTTGAAATAATTCTCGATGTCGGGCGCGACCGCGATGCTCTTCGGTGCGATCGAGTACACGAACTTGAACACGACACCGAAGACGAAGTAGTAGCAGAACGCCATGCCCACCAGGAACAGGACCGTGCTCGCCAGCACCAGCGGCAGCACCAGCCGTTTCTCGTGCTGGTAGAGGCCCGGAGCAATGAACGCCCACGCCTGGTAGAGCAAGTACGGCAGGGTCGCCACCAGCGCCACCAGGAGCACAACTTTCACGGGCACGAGGAAGGGCGTGACGACCCCGGTGGCGATCATCTGCGTGCCCTCGGGCAGCGCGTGCATCATGGGAAATGCGAGGAAGTCGTAGAGCGTCGAGGCGAAGGGCAGCAGACACACGAGCACCACGGCAACCGCCAGGACCGCGCGCACCAGGCGGTTGCGCAACTCGACCAGGTGCGAGAGGAACGATTCGCCTTCCTGCTGTTGCTCACTCACCGCGATCGACGCCTGGGGACTGGGGCTCTAGGGGACGGCGTGCAGCAGGGCCGGACTATCCCTGCTTTGGTGCTGCGTCCGAATCGAGGCCCAGCTCGAGTTGCGGAGGCGGCTCGACGGGCTCGGCTGGGGTGGGCAGCCGGGAGTCGGCCCGGGGTGTGCCAATGGAATCCGCGCTCGCCACCGCTGCGTCCCCAGCCGGCAGCGCGACCGGCTCAACGCTGGGCTGCGCTTGCCCCAGCGCGCCCATGTGCACGGCCGGTGGCGGGATCTCGGCGGTGCGGCGGATGTCCTCTTCGGCCTTGCGCAGCTCCGTTTCCGCGCTGCGCAACTCTTCTTCGGCGCTGTGCATCTCACTCTTCACGGTCTGCTCGATGTCGCGGGCCGCGTCCTCGACACTGGTCTGCAGCTTGCGCAGCTCGGTGAGCTCCATCTCGCGGCTGATGTCCGACTTGACCTGCGCGACGTAGCGCTGGAACCGGCCCAGGAAGTGCCCTGCGGTACGCGCCACGCGCGGCAACTTCTCGGGGCCGATGACAATCAGCGCAACGGCACCAACTATCATCAGTTCGGAAAAGCTGATGTCGAACACGCGCGCCCTCGCAGCCCGTGCGTGGCGGGAATCAGGACTTCGCCTTGTCCTTGACTTCGGCGTCGATGGTCTGGCCGGCGCCGGAATGCTCGAGCTTGGCGCTCGCCTGTTGCTCGTCTTCGCCGCTCTTCATGCCTTCCTTGAAGCCCTTGACTGCGCCGCCGAGGTCGGCGCCGAGGTTGCGCAGCTTCTTGGTGCCGAATATCAGCACGACCACCACCAGAACGATCAGCCAATGCCAGATGCTGAAGGATCCCATCGCTTGCTCCTAATGTTGAACTGATTCACTGCCGCGGCCTGGGAAGCATGGCGCCCAGCGGCTCCTTGCCACCGAGCACGTGCAGGTGGAGATGAAACACCTCCTGCCGTCCGACCCGACCCGCGTTCACGATCACCCGAAAGCCGTCCTCCGATCCCTGTTCCCGCGCGATCCTGGGCGCCACCAGCAGCATCTTGCCCAGCAACCCCTGATGCTGGTCCCCAACGTCTTCCAGCGAAGCGACGTGCTTCTTGGGGATGACCAGGACGTGCACCGGCGCGATCGGCTGGATGTCGTGGAAAGCTAGCACCTCCTCATCCTCGTAGGCTTTGCGGGAGGGAATCTCTCCTGAGACAATCCGACAGAAGATGCAGTTCGAGTCGTGCATGGTCTTGGGCTTCGCATGGCTGCTACGGCATGGCAGAGCAGCGGGATCAGGTGTTACGGGCGGCTTTCTCGTCCACCCCGGAGATGCCCTCGCGCCTGCGCAGCTCGGCCAGTATGTCGTCCGGGCCAAGGCCGTGATAGCTCAGCAAAACCAGCGTGTGAAACCACAGATCTGCCGTTTCGCGGACGATATGCAGTTTATCACCGTCTTTGGCCGCCAGCAGAGTCTCGGCGGCCTCCTCAGCGATCTTCTTGAGGATGGCGTCGTGGCCCTTGGAGAACAGTTGCGCCGCGTAGGAAGACTTGGGATCGGCGCTCTTGCGCGACTCGAGCGTCTGCGCCAGGCGGTGGAGGATGGATGGATCAATCATGGCTCGCTCCCTGATCGGACCTGTGCCGGTAGATCTCGCCGGGGTCCTTGAGTACGGGGTCGGTCTCCACCCACTCGCCGGCCAGTAGCCGCCGATAGAAGCAGCGCTCCCGCCCGGTGTGGCAAGCAATGCCGCCGACTTGCTCGACGCTCAGCAGAACGGCGTCAGCGTCGCAATCCAGGCGGATCTCCCGCACTCTCTGGACGTGGCCGGATTCCTCGCCCTTGCGCCACAGACGCGCCCTCGAGCGCGACCAGTAGACGGCTTGCCCCTGTTGTGCGGTCAGCTCCAGCGCCTCGCGGTTCATCCACGCAAACATCAGGATCCTGCCGGAGCCCGCGTCCTGCGCGATGGCCGGCACGAGGCCTTCGTCGTCCCACTGGACCATATCCAGCCACGCCACCCCGGTCACGTTCATGTCCGCACCTCGATGTGGTGGGCGGCCATGTGCCGCTTGGCCTCGCCCACGGTGTATTCGCCGTAGTGGAAGATGCTCGCCGCCAGCACCGCATCGGCGTGACCCTGCAGCACGCCCTGGACCAGATGATCCAGGTTCCCCACCCCGCCGCTGGCGATGACTGGAATCTCCAATGCGTCGGAGAAGGCGCGCGTCAGCTCGAGGTCGAAGCCGTGCCGGGTGCCATCCCGGTCCATGCTGGTCAGTAGGATCTCCCCGGCGCCCAGCGCCTGCACCCGCCGGCCCCACTCGAGAGCATCGATTCCGGTGGGCCGGCGCCCACCGTGGGTGAATACCTCCCATCGCAAGTCGTCGCCACCGGCGACGCGCTTGGCATCGACGGCCACCACGATGCACTGCGAACCCACCTTGCCGCTGGCCTGCGCCACCAGCTCGGGGCTGAGCACCGCTGCGGTGTTGATGCTGACCTTGTCTGCCCCGGCGTTGAGCAGGTTGCGCACGTCCTGCACCGAGCGTACGCCACCGCCCACGGTGAGCGGAATGAACACCTGGGAGGCTACCGCTTCGATGATGTGCAGGATGATGCCGCGATCGTCGGAGCTCGCGGTGATGTCCAGAAAGCACAGCTCGTCGGCGCCCTGTTCATCGTAGCGGCGCGCGATCTCGACCGGGTCGCCCGCATCGCGCAGCCCGACGAAGTTGACGCCCTTGACCACACGCCCGCTGGTGACGTCCATGCAGGGAATGATGCGCTTGGCGAGACTCATGGCTCGCGTGACTCGTGGCGGGTTGACTGGTGACGATCAGCAGGCTGTTGAAAAAGCGACTGCGCGAGCGCCCGCGGGCCTCTTGCGGGGCGCACCCGCGCCCCAACTCCTTGATTGAGCCTACCCAGACATTGGTCTGGCGACGGACTCGAAGTGCCTACCTGCATTTTTCAACAACCTGTCAGGGACGGCTCTGGACGGCGCAGCCTGTCGCGCGCCGCGCCGGACTACGCCTTCGCGGTAAGCTCGTCCGCGAGCTTCTGCGCCTGCGCGAAGTCGAGCGTCCCCTGGTAGATCGCGCGTCCGGTAATGGCGCCGACGATGCCTTCCTGCTCGGACGCGCACAGGCAGCGCACGTCATCGAGGTTGGTGATGCCGCCGCTGGCGATGACCGGCACGCTGAGCGCTTTGGCGAGCTCCGCGGTGGCCTGAATGTTCAGCCCGGTGAGCATGCCGTCGCGCCCGATGTCGGTGTGGATGATCGCCTCCACCCCGTAATCCTGGAACTTCTTCGCCAGATCGATCACGTCGTGACCGGTCATCTTCGACCAGCCGTCCACGGCAACTTTGCCGTCCTTGGCGTCCAGCGCCACCATGACGTGCCCGGGGAAAGCGTAGCAGGCATCGTGCAGAAATCCCGGCGTCTTCACCGCGGCCGTGCCGATGATCACGTAGGTAATGCCGTCGTCGAGGTAGCGCTCCACCGTATCGAGGTCACGGATGCCGCCGCCGAGCTGCACCGGCACACTGTCGCCCACCGCGTCGAGGATCGCCTTCACCGCTGCTTCGTTGCGCGGCCTGCCGGCGAACGCGCCGTTCAGGTCTACCAGGTGCAAGCGCCGCGCACCCATCCCGAGCCAGTGCTGCGCCATGGCCGCTGGATCGTCGGAGAACACCGTGGCGTCCTCCATGACACCCTGCTTGAGGCGCACACAGCGACCGTCCTTCAGGTCGATGGCCGGAATGATCAACATGCAGGGAGCAACAGGAGACGGCGGATCAGGGTACGCGCAGGCCGCAGCATTCGGTCGGCCGGATGATCATACCTCAAAGGCGCAGCGCCTTGCACAACGCACGGCTAATTGTCAAACCCCGATGCGGGTGCACGCGCGCAGGAGGGCTGGGTAGCCTGCCACAATCTCTGCGTCCCGCTAGGCTCGAGGTCCCATCTGTGGCAGCGCCGTCTCCCGCGTCTGGAGAGGCGCGACACCGTCCCAATCGACGAAGTTGCTCAGCAGCCGCAACCCAAAAGCCTGGCTCTTCTCCGGGTGGAACTGGACCGCGAACAGATTGGCACTGGCTATCGCGCAGGCGAATGGGAAGGGATAGAGGCTGTAACCGGCGATCAACCCACGCTGCGCCGGGGCCGGGTAGTAGCTATGGACGAAGTAGAACCGGCTGCGGTCCGGGATGCCAGCCCACAGCGGGTGTGGCATGGTCTGATGCACTTCGTTCCAGCCCATGTGCGGCACCTTGAGCCGTTGACCCGCGGCATCGATCAGGTTGTCGTGCGGAAACCGCACGACCCGCCCGGCGAGCAGGCCCAGCCCGGGAGTGTCACCTTCCTCGCTGCGCTCGAACAGCATCTGCAGGCCGATGCAGATCCCCAGAAACGGTTTGTTGCGCGCCGCCTCCATCACCGCCTCGCGCAGGTGCCGCGCGTCCAGCTCGCGCATGCAGTCGGGCATGGCACCCTGGCCTGGAAACACCACGCGGCCGGCCGCGCGCACCACGCGCGGATCGCTGGTCACGGTAATGGTGCGTCCCGGCGCCACGTGCTCGATCGCCTTCGAGACGGACCGCAGGTTGCCCATTCCGTAGTCGACGACGGCGATGTCGACCATACCAGCGGACTAGAGCTTGCCCTTCGTGGAAGGCAGGATGCCCTGCATCCGGGGATCGGGCTCGGCGGCCATGCGCAGCGCCCGGCCGAAGGCCTTGAAAACGGTCTCCGCCTGGTGGTGTGCGTTGTCGCCCTTCAGGTTGTCCACGTGCAACGTAACCAGGGCGTGGTTGACGAAGCCCTGGAAGAACTCGTGGATCAGATCGACATCGAACTCGCCGATCAGCGCGCGCTTGAATGCGACATTGAAGGCGAGCCCGGGACGCCCGGACAGGTCGATCACGACGCGTGACAGCGCTTCGTCCAGCGGCACGTAGGCATGCCCATAGCGGCGCACCCCCTTCTTGTCGCCAAGCGCCTGGGCGAAGGCTTGACCCAGCGTGATGCCGACATCCTCGACGGTGTGGTGCGCATCGATGTGCAGATCCCCCTTCGCGCTGATCTCCAGGTCGAGCATGCCGTGCCGCGCCACCTGATCGAGCATGTGGTCGAAGAAGCCGATGCCGGTCGTGAGCGACGATTTGCCGGTCCCGTCCAGATCCAGCTTCACGCTGATCTGGGTTTCGAGGGTGTTGCGGACGACGTCAACCTGGCGCATGGCGGCTTCGGGAGGACCGTAACGGAAGGATAGGCGATGCGAGATCTGAAAATGGCGGCAGGCGCGGGCTGCAGACCGCGCTCAGGCGGCCTGCTCCAGGCTGCCCTGCAGCGCGTCGAGAAATCGATCGTTCTCCTCTGGCGCGCCCACCGTGACGCGCAAACACCCGGCCAGCATGGGGTGCGATCCGTTCAGGTTCTTGATCAGGACACCCCGCACCTTGAGGGAGGCGAACACCTTGTCGGCCTGCGGAACCCGGAACAGCAGGAAGTTGGCTCGGCTCGGGAAGGTCTGTATACCCGCCATGCCCGACAGGCGGTCATACAGCCGCGCGCGCTCGTCGCAGATCGCAGCGGCCTGCGCACTCAACACATCCATGCGGCCGAGCACTCGCTCCGCAACTCGCTGGGTCAGCACGTTGACATTATAGGGCAAGCGCACCTTGTCCAGCTCGCGCAGCCATTCCCCCCGCCCCACCAGCAAGCCCAGCCGCAGCCCGGCCAGCCCGAGCTTGGACAGGGTGCGCATGACCAGGAGGTTCGGATGGCGCTCGAGCTGGGGCAGGAAGCTCTCTCCTGCGAAGGCATGGTAGGCCTCGTCCACGACCACCAGACCAGGCGCGGACTCTACGATGCGCGCAATCGCCGCAGCGTCGAATAGGTTGCCGGTCGGGTTGTTGGGATAGGCGAGGAAGGTGAGCGCAGGACGATGCGTAGCGATGGCGCTCTCCATGGCCGGGAGGTCGAGGCCGAAGTCGGGCGCGAGCGGCACGCCTACATAGCGCAGGCCCACGAAGCCCGCGATCATGCGGAACATGACGAACGAAGGCTCGGGCGCCAGCAGCGCTGCGCCTGGGCGGCTGACCGCCATCGCCAGCAGGAGGATGATCTCGTCCGAGCCGTTGCCGACCAGCAGCTCCAGCCCCGCGGGCACAGTCATCACCTCGCGCAGGCGCGCCTTCAGCGCCGAGGCCGTCGGGTCCGGATAGCGATTGAGCGGCGCCTCGGCGGCCAACCGCCCGACCTCTGCGGCGAGGTCGGCCGGCAGGCCGTAGGGGTTCTCCATGGCGTCGAGCTTCACGTACCCTCGGCTGTCGGGCACATGGTAAGCGCCCACGGCGCGGATCTCGTCGCGGATGATCTGGTCTGGCGTGACGCGCATACGAGTCTACGGCGGTAGCGGACCGGGCGGTCGAGAGCCGGAGCATACAAGGCTGAGGCGCCCCGTCGCTACGGTCGGCGGACGCGCCTCTAGAGAACCCTGTGCCTTCTAGCCATGCAGACGATACTGCGCGGACTTGGCGTGGGCCGGCAGGCCCTCGCCGGCAGCCAGCTCGGCGGCGATCGCGCCCAGCTTGCGCGCCCCGGCCGGCGAAACCTGGATCAGGCTGGTGCGCTTCTGGAAATCGTACACGCCCAGGGGCGACGAGAAGCGGGCTGTGCCTGCAGTAGGCAGCACGTGATTCGGTCCGGCGCAGTAGTCGCCGAGCGCCTCCGAGGAATAGCGGCCCAGGAAGATGGCGCCTGCGTGGCGAATCCGGGGCAGCCAGCGCTCTGGATCCTCCACCGAGAGCTCCAGGTGCTCGGGCGCGATGCGGTTGGCCAGCTCGCAGGCCTCCTCCAGGTCGCGCACGGTGATCAGTGCGCCGCGGCCGGTCAATGATGCTTCGATCACCTCACGGCGCGGCATCTCGGGAAGCTGCCGGCGGATGCTGTCGGCCACGGCCTGCACGAAGCCCGCGTCGGGGCACAGCAGGATGGCCTGCGCCAGCTCGTCGTGCTCGGCCTGGGAGAACAGGTCCATCGCCACCCAGTCCGGGTTGGTCTTGCCGTCGCACAACACCAGGATCTCGGACGGTCCAGCCAGCATGTCGATGCCCACCACCCCGAATACGCGGCGCTTGGCGGCAGCCACGTAAGCGTTGCCCGGCCCAACGATCTTGTCGACGCGCGGCACCGTCTGCGTGCCATAAGCTAGCGCACCGATGGCCTGCGCACCGCCGATCGCGAACACCCGGTCTATCCCGCAGAGTGCAGCGGCCGCCAGAACCAGCTGATTGCGCTCCCCGCCTGGTGTTGGCGTCACCATCACGATCTCCGTGACGCCTGCAACCCTGGCCGGCAGCGCATTCATCAGCACCGACGACGGATAGGCTGCCTTGCCGCCCGGGACGTAGATGCCCACGCGATCGATGGGTGTGACCTGCTGGCCCAGCCTGGTGCCATCCTCCTCCACATAGCTCCAGGACTCGCCGAGCTGGCGCTCGTGATAGACGCGGATGCGGCCCGCTGCCTGCACCAGGGCTTCCCGACGCGCCTGGCCGAGCCCGGCGAAGGCTTGTTCCAGCTCGGCGCGGCTGATCTCCAGCTCGGCCATGCTCTTGGCCGGTACGCGATCGAACCGCGCGGTGTACGCCAGCAGCGCTTCGTCGCCCCGGCGCCGCACCTGCGCGAGAATCTCCGCCACTGCCTGCTCGACAGCTTCGTCCTGAGTGGCTTCGAATGCCAGCAATCGGCCGAGCTGCGCTTGGAACTCGGCGCTGCGGCTGTCGAGAAGGTTAAGCTGCAGCATCTACCGGCTCTGGCTGCACTGCCCGCGCCAAGTCGTCCAACACGGGCTGGATCGCCTCGCCCTTGAGCTTCAGCGCGGCCTGGTTAACGATCAGCCGGGCGCTGATCGGCATGATCTCTTCGACCGCCACGAGGTTGTTTGCGCGCAGCGTGCTACCGGTGCTGACCAGATCGACGATGGCATCGGCCAGCCCCACCAGCGGCGCGAGCTCCATCGACCCGTAGAGCTTGATGAGGTCGACGTGCACGCCTTTGGCTCCGAAGTGCTCGCGCGCCGTCTTGAGGTACTTGGTCGCGACCTTGAGCCGCGCGCCTTGCCGCACTGCCGCCGCGTAGTCGAAGCCGCAGGGGACGGCAACCATCATGCGGCAACGAGCGATGCCCAGATCGAGCGGCTGGTAGAGCCCTTCCGAGCCCTGCTCGTAGAGGACGTCCTTGCCGGCCACACCCAGATCGGCCGCGCCGTAGCGCACGTAGGTAGGCACATCGGAGGCGCGCACGATGATGACGCTGACCTCAGGACGATTGGTGCCCAGGATCAGCTTGCGGGAGGTTTCGGGGTCCTCGGCCGGCCGGATGCCTGCCGCTTCCAGCAACGGCAGCGTCTCGGCGAAAATCCGGCCCTTGGAGAGGGCGATGGTGATGCGGTTCACGCGTTGATTCTACCCTACACCCTACCTCTCACCACGAAGACACGAAGACACGAAGAAAAGCAGGGTCAGGGCTGTGGATCCTCGGGATCGGGCGCGGGACCCCTCCGGTACGCACGATTCAATGTCCCTGCCGGCTTGGCTGCTGATCGTGTCCTGTTCGTCTTGCCTTTGCTCTTCTTCGTGTCTTCGTGTCTTCGTGGTGAGCGGTAGAAGCTTTAACGCACGCGCCGGATGCGAGCGCCAAGTTGGCTCAACTTCTCCTCGATGCACTCGTAGCCGCGGTCCAGGTGATAGATGCGATCGACCAGGGTCTCGCCCTCGGCTACCAGCCCGGCGACCACGAGGCATGCCGATGCGCGCAGGTCGGTGGCCATCACGTTCGCCCCGGACAGGCCCCGCACGCCCTTCACGACCGCCGTGTTGCCCTCGACCTCGCCGTCCGCGCCCAACCGGCGCAGCTCCTGCACGTGCATGAAGCGGTTCTCGAACACCGTCTCCGTAATCACCGACGTGCCGTGTGCCACCGTATTCAGCGCCATGAACTGCGCCTGCATGTCGGTCGGGAACGCCGGGTAGGGAGCGGTGCGTACGCTCACGGACTTCAAGCCCCCGTTGCTCTTGACCGCCAGCCAGTCCTCGCCCTGCTCGATGTGGACACCGCAGTCGGTGAGCTTGGCCAGGACTGCGTCCAGCACATCGGGACGAGTGTGTTTGAGGCGAACCTCCCCTCCCGTCGCAGCCGCTGCCACCAAGAAGGTGCCGGTCTCGATGCGGTCGGGCATGACGGAGTAGGTGCAGCCATGCAGGCGGTCGACGCCGTCGATGGTGACCACGTCGGTGCCGTGTCCTGACACGCGGGCACCCATGGCATTCAGGCAGTTGGCGAGGTCCACCACTTCGGGCTCACGCGCCGCATTCTCGATGATGGTCGTACCCTCGGCCAGGGTCGCCGCCATCATGATGTTCTCCGTCCCGGTTACGGTCACCAGGTCCATGACTATGCGCGCACCCTTCAGGCGGTCGGCGCGCGCCAGCATGTAGCCGTGCTCGATGTCGATCTGCGCACCCATGGCCTGCAGACCCTTGATGTGCTGGTCCACGGGACGCAGGCCGATGGCGCACCCCCCGGGGAGGGACACGCGCGCCTCGCCGAACCGAGCGACGAGCGGCCCCAGCACCAGCACCGACGCGCGCATGGTCTTGACCAGGTCGTAGGACGCGACGCGCTTATGCAGGTTCGTGGCGGAGAGCTCGACGCCCAGCGTCTCGTCCAGTGACACCTCCACGCCCATCTGGGCGAGCAGGGAAAGCGTGGTGGTCACATCGCGCAGGTGCGGCACGTTGCTCACCCGCAGGGTGTCGGGCGTCAGGATCGCGGCGCACAGCATCGGCAGCGCCGCGTTCTTCGCCCCGGAGATGCGGATCTCTCCGCGCAGCGGCACGCCGCCCCGGATAAGGAGACGGTCCATCAGCGGCCCGCTTTCGGCCAGTCCTCGGGGGTATACGTCTGCATGGACAGCGCGTGGATCTCCTCGCGCATGCGCTCGCCCAGCGCCTTGTAGACGAGCTGGTGCTGCTGCACACGCGGCTTGCCCCGGAAGGCTTCGCTGACGATGACGGCCTCGAAGTGATGGCCGTCACCCACGACCTCCACGTGCTGGCACTGCAGGCCTTCCTGAATGTAGCGCTTGACGTCTTCGGGCAGGACCACGGGTTTGCCTCCAAGGCTAGGCGGGAAAGCGCGCTGTTGCGCGCAACTTCGGTCTGGACCGCAAAATTCTACCTCACCCCGTGATTGAGCCACGGAGGACACGGTGGACACGGAGGAACAGCTGAAAGAGGAGCCTTCTAGCCTAGGCAGGTCGCCAGACCGCGCAGAGTACGACCCGCATGGGCCGATCTCTGACCTCGACGATGCGCGGAGCCTTCGCCCCGAACTCGCCTTTCCTCCGTGTCCACCGTGTCCTCCGTGGTTCAAGGGTTCAAGGACGTAACGGCCGTCGGCAGCTCAGTGCCGCAGCTTGTAGCCGGTCGCGAGCAGTCTGAGGCTAAGGGCGGTGAGCCCCAACATGCAGCCGGCGACCACACCCAGACTGACCCAGGGCGGCACGTCGCCTGCCCCGAAGAAGCCGTAGCGGAACCCGTCCACCATGTAGAAGAAGGGATTGAGATGGGATGCCCGCTGCCAGAGCTCGGGCAGCGAATGGACCGAGTAGAACACCCCGGCCAGGAACGTTAGCGGGATGATCACGAAGTTCTGGAAGGCCGCGAGCTGATCGAACTTGTCGGCCCAGATTCCGGCGATGACGCCCATGGCCCCCAGGATCCCACCGCCGAGCACAGCGAAAGCAACCGCCCAGACCGGGTGCTGCACCGGTACATCCGTCAGCAGCATGGTCACCAGCAGCACGCCCAGGCCGACCGTCAATCCGCGCACGACCGCCGCCAGACTGTAGGCCAGGAACATCTCGAGCGGCGACAACGGCGTGAGCAGCACGAACACGAGGTTCCCGGTGATCTTCGACTGGATCAGGCTGGAGGAGCTGTTGGCGAAGGCATTCTGCAGCAGCGACATCATCGCCAGCCCGGGCACCAGGAACGCCTGGTAGCTCACGCCGGGATAGATCTCCGCGCGGGATTCGAGCGCGTGCGAGAAGATCAGCAGGTACAGCAGCGCGGTCAGGATCGGGGCCGCGATGGTCTGGAAGCTCACCTTCCAGAACCGCAGCAGCTCCTTGTACAGCAGCGTGTAGAAGCCGCCCATCACTGTGCGCGCATCACCTGCACGAACACGTCTTCGAGATCGGCCTGCAGAATCTCGAGCTCCAGAACCCGGACGCCGGCCTGCCGGATCGCCGCCAGCACTTCCTCGACCTGCGCGTAGTCCTGAACCTGCAGCAACCGCAGCGCCCCCTCGTCTCCAGCATGGTAGTGGACGAGCTGCGCCGGGAGGTCGTCCGGCTCCAGACGCACCCGTATGCGCACGCCCGAAAAGCCTTTCAGCAGGTTGGCGGTCTCGTCCAGCGCCACGATGCGGCCGTGCTTGAGCATGGCAATGCGCCCGCATAGCGCCTCGGCCTCCTCGAGGTAGTGGGTAGTGAGCACGATGGTGTGCCCGGCGCCGTTGAGCTCTCGGATGAACTTCCACAACCCCTGGCGCAGCTCTACGTCTACCCCCGCAGTGGGCTCGTCCAGAATGATCACGGGTGGCCGGTGCACCAATGCCTGCGCGACCAGCACCCGCCGCTTCATGCCACCGGACAACGAGCGCATGTTGGCATCGGCCTTTTCCGTCAGGTCCAGGCGCTCGATGATCTCGTCGATCCACGCATGGTTGTTGCGCATGCCGAAATAGCCGGACTGGATGCGCAACGTCTCGCGCACCGTGAAGAAGGGGTCGAACACGAGCTCCTGGGGCACCACGCCCAGTGCGCGACGGGCACAGCGGTAGTCGCGCACGACGTCGTAGCCCATTACGCAAAGGCTGCCCCCGTCGGCCCGCGCCAGTCCCGCCAGGAGGCTGATCAGCGTGGTCTTGCCGGCGCCATTGGGTCCGAGCAGGCCGAAAAACTCGCCCGATTCGATGGTCAGGCTCACACCGTCCAGGGCACGGACCGGTCCGTAGCGCTTGCTGGCTTGCCGGACTTCGATGGCGGGCATGATCGGAAGGTGCTGGCGGCAGGTGTTCGCGGGTAGCGCCGCCAATGGTGTGGAACCGCCTTCAGGCAACGGGGACGAGGTTGCTGACCCCGTAAAGGGCTGCCAGGCTCCTGAGATTAGCGGGGGGATTGAGAAAGATCAGCCTCTGGCCCTTGCGCGCCGCCTGGCGGGACCACTCGAGCAGCAGGCTTACCGCGGAAGAATCGACTTCGGTCATGTGCGCCAGATCGACGTGCACCTCGGGCCCGTCGAACAGGCTCTCGCCCTGGGCGAGAACAGCCTCGACGTTGGCCACGGTGACCGGGCCTTCGACCAGGAAGGCGTCCCCCTCGCGGCGGATCACTGCTTGTTCACACCCGCGGGAGGCGGCGCACTCTTCGCGGCGTTCATCTCGGCCAGCGACTTGACCAGGCCGTCGATTCCACCCTTGCTGACCTGGTCGGCAAACGTGCTGCGGTAGGTGGTGACCAGGCTGACACCGTCCACCGTGACGTCGTACACCTTCCAGCTGCTGGAAGCCTTGAACATGCTGTAGTCCACGCTTACGGGCGGGGCGCCGCTGGGCAGCTTGATCAACGTGCGCACCTGCACGTCCTCGTCCGAAGGCTGCAGCCGCACTGGCTTGACCTCCACTTCGATGTCCCGGTAGGCGCTGTAGGCCGTGCTGTACGAGCGCACCAGCAGGGTCCGGAACTCGTCCACCAGCTGCTTCTGCTGCGCTGGCGTGGCCTGCCGCCAGTTGCGCCCCACCGCCAGCCGCGTCATGCGCTGGAAGTCGAAGTGGGGCACGATCTTCGCCTCGATGAGCTCAGCCATCTTGGACTGGCTGCCAGCACGCAGCTCGCGGTCCTGCTGGATGATCTTCAGCACGTCGGCGGCCACGCTCTGCACGAGCGCGTCAGGCGCCTCCTCAGCGGCCAGCGCCTGCGCGACCGGGGGCAGCACGCCGACCAGGACGAGCACAGCTCGCAGCAGGGTGCGCCGGGCGGGATGGGGTCGGAACATGATCACCTCGCGTGTACTAGAACCGGTGCCGGGGTCACTTGCTGGGCCCCTCGGCGGCGCGGCTGTAGAGGAATTGCCCGATCAGCTTCTCCAGCACCACCGCTGACTGGGTGAGCTTGAAGTTGCCGCCGTCTTTCACCATCTCCATGTCGCCGCCGCCGTCGAGCCCGACGTACTGCTCGCCGAGCAGCCCGGAGGTCAGGATCGAGGCGATGGTGTCGGTCGGGAACTCATAGCGCTTGTCCAGGCGCAAGGTCACACGCGCGACGAACTTGGTGTTGTCGAACTCGATGCTATCGACGCGTCCGACCAGCACGCCGGCGCTCTTCACCGGCGCGCGCACCTTCAGCCCGCCGATGTTGTCGAACTCCGCCGTGATCCAGTAGCTGTCGGCGGTGTTGAAGGTGCTGGCGTTGCTCACCTGCAGCGCCAGGACCAGCAGGGCCGCGAGGCCCGCCGCCACGAAGATGCCGACCCACAGGTCGAGGACCGCCCGCTCCATCGCTACACACCTCTGAACATGAACGCGGTGAGCACGAAGTCCAGCGCCAGCACCGCAAGGGAAGACGTGACCACGGTACGCGTGGTCGCTCCGGAGACGCCCTCGGCCGTGGGCGGGGCGTCATAGCCTTCGAACAGGGCAATGGCGGTCACCGCCACGCCGAACACAATACTCTTGATGACGCCGTTCAGCACGTCCTCCCGCAGATCGACCGAGGCCTGCATCTGCGACCAGAAAGCGCCGGAGTCCACGCCCAGCAGGACCACAGCGATCAGATAGCCGCCGAAGATCCCCATGGCGCTGAACAGCGCCGCGAGCAGCGGCATGGAGACCACGCCGGCCCAGAAGCGCGGGCCGACGATACGGGCGATGGGGTCCACCGCCATCATCTCCAGCGCAGTGATCTGCTCGGTGGCCTTCATCAGGCCGATCTCGGCAGTCATGGCCGACCCCGCCCGGCTGGCGAACAGCAGGGCCGCAACCACCGGCCCCAGCTCGCGCACCAACGACAGCGCCACCAGGGTCCCCACCGCTTCCGCCGAGCCGTAGCGCTGCAGCGTGTCGAAGCCCTGCAAACCCAGCACCATGCCGACGAACAAGCCGGACACCAGAATGATGATGAGCGAGAGCACGCCCGCGAAGTAGATCTCGCGGATGGTGAGCGCGACACGCCGGAAGCTCACAGACGAACGGAGCAGCACCAGCGCAAAGAACCGGCTGGCGTATCCCAGACGCCAGATGCCATCGATGACGAGGTGGCCGACGTGCCGCAGTGCCCGCACCAGCACGTTATCCACCCGGCGCCCCCAGCCCCAGGTCGCTGGCATAGGGCGCACCGGGATAGCGGAACGGGACCGGTCCGTCCATCTGGCCGTGCACGAACTGGCGCACGTAGGCCTCCTGCGACGCGCGGATCTGCTCCGGCGCGCCCTCGGCGACCACCACACCCTCGGACATAAAATAGACGTAGTCGACGATCTTCAGCGATTCCTGCACGTCATGCGTTACTACGATCGAGGTCGCGCCCAACGCGTCGTTCAAGCGGCGGATCAAATTGCCGATTACTCCAAGCGAGATCGGGTCCAGCCCCGCAAAGGGCTCGTCGTACATGATCAACATCGGGTCCAGTGCAATGGCACGCGCCAGCGCGACGCGACGCGCCATTCCCCCGGACAGCTCCGCGGGCATGAGCCGCTGCGCGCCGCGCAGGCCCACGGCGTTGAGCTTCATGAGCACCAGGTCGCGGATCATCGGCTCGGACAGCGTCGTGTGCTCGCGCAGCTGGAAGGCCACGTTGTCGAACACCGACAGGTCGGTAAACAGCGCCCCGAACTGGAACAGCATTCCCATGCGCCGGCGCAGCGCATACAGGCGGTTCTGCTCGAGCTCGTGGACCAGGTCGCCGGCAACCCGCACCTGCCCGCGGCTGGGCTTGAGCTGGCCACCGATCAGGCGCAGCGTAGTGGTCTTCCCGCAGCCGGACAGTCCCATGATCGAGACGACCTTCCCGCGCGGGAAGCGCATGTTGATGCCCTTGAGCACCGGGCGCACGTCGTAGTGGAACTCGACGCTGTCGATCTCGACCAGATTGTCGGCGGCCACGGAATCCACTTTGAAAGGGGCGCGCGAATTGTACCAGATGCCCGCCAGCACCCCGCCCGCCGCCGGAGCGCCTTGCGCGCGCCCGCGATTCGCGGCACTGTGACGGATTGGGTTCTCGCATGAGGCAATATGACGGAAGGACAGCGAACCGCGGATAGCGCCGCTCCCGCACTCGAGCTCCGCGAGGTGCACAAGCGCTTCGGCCCCTCCGTGGCGCTCGCCGGTCTGAGCCTGACCGTCACTGCGGGGGAGTCCTTTGGGCTGGTCGGTATGAACGGGGCGGGCAAGACGACTCTGATCAAGTGTCTGCTCGACTTCTGCAACACCGATGGGGGCGAGATCCGCATCTTCGGCGTCAATCACAACCTGACCGCTGCCCGCGCGCGTCTGGCGTTCCTGCCCGAGCGCTTCAACCCACCGTACTACCTCACCGGGCGGGATTTCCTACGCTACATGCTGAAGCTGCAGGGGGTAGCGTACAGCGACGATGCGGCACGGGGCATGCTGCATGCGCTGGACCTCGACTTGAATGCCCTGACCAAGCCGGTGCGGGCGTTCTCGAAGGGCATGACCCAGAAGCTGGGTCTGGCCGCGTGCCTCCTGAGCCGTAAGGATTTGTATATCCTGGACGAGCCCACCAGCGGCCTGGACCCCAAGGCAAGGGCGTTGTTGAAGCAGCGTCTGCGCGAGCTGCGCAGCCGCGGGCTGACGCTGTTCCTGACTTCGCATTCGTTGGCCGATGTCGAGGAGATCTGCGACCGCATGGCGGTCATCCACCGCGGCGAGTTGCGCTTCTGCGGCACACCGGCCGCGCTGCGCGCGCAGCACGGCACCAGCACGCTGGAGGCGGCGTTCCTGGCCAGCATCGGGGTCGCCGATGCCGCCTAGCCCGGCAACCGCCCAACGACGCGATGGGTCGATCTGGCACAATATTTGATGGCGCTTCCGGGCTCGCTCCTGGAACCGAAGATCTTCTGGTGGAAACCGCTGCCAAACCCGACCTCCTGATCGTGGATGACGATCCGCTGATCACCGACACGCTGGACTACGTGCTCGGCAGGGACTTCAACGTGCGCGTGGCGGAGTCGAGGGCGCAGGCCAGGAGCGTGCTGCGACAGCTGGACAACCCGCCGGAGCTGGCGCTGGTGGATCTGGGGCTACCGCCCAACCCGCATCGCCCTGATGAGGGCTTCCAGCTCATCAACGAGCTGCTCGCCCTGTCTCCTGCAATCAAGATCATCGTGCTGTCCGGCCAGAACGACGAGAACAACGCGCGGCACGCGCGGGCGCTGGGCGCGATCGACTTCGTGCCCAAGCCGTGCGAGCCCGACCAGCTCAAACGCCTGCTTCTGGATGCGCGCAATATCGCAGCCGCCGAGCGCGGCGCCAGTTCCGAGGATGCGGGGATCATCGGCAGCGGGCCGGCAATCGCCAAACTCCGCCAGCAGATCCGGCAGTACGCGGCCTCGCCGTTTCCGGTCCTGATCGAGGGCGAATCGGGCAGCGGCAAGGAACTGGTGGCCGCATCGCTGCATGCGCAGAGTCCGCGCGCAGCGAAGCCCTACCTGGCGCTCAACTGCGCCGCAATCTCGCCAAACCTGGTGGAGGCCACCCTGTTCGGCTACACCAAGGGCGCCTTCACCGGCGCGAGCTCGAACCGTGCGGGCTACTTCGAGGATGCGCGCGACGGCAGCCTGTTCCTGGACGAGATCGGTGAGCTGCCGCTGGAGCTGCAGGCCAAGCTCCTGCGCGTCCTGGAGAACGGTGAGTACCAGCGCGTCGGGGACACCACTACGCGCCTCAGCCAGGCGCGGGTGCTGGCCGCCACCAACCGCGACCTGAAACAAGAGGTAAGGGGGGGACGGTTCCGGGCGGACCTGTACCATCGGCTCAGTGTGTTCACCGTAGCGGTGCCACCGCTGCGCGACCTGGGCGAAGACAAGCGCCGCTTGCTGCACCACTTCGCCGCCTTCTACGCCGCCCAGAGCGCGGTCGCACCCGTGCAGCTCGACGACAAGGCCGAGCGCGCCTGGATGGAGTACAGTTTCCCTGGCAACGTTCGCGAGCTGCGCAACATCGTGATCCGGCTCACCGCGAAGTACGGCGGGGAGCGCGTCAACAGCGAACAGCTCCTCGCCGAGCTGGATCCGGAGACGCTCGAGACGCCGCCTGCCCACGCCGGTTTCGCGGTGCTCGACTACCGCGCCTCGGTGGAGGCGGCCAAGCGCCACTTGCAGGCGGGCCGCAACTTCAGCCTCGACGAGACCCTGCAGCGATGGGAGCGCAGCTACGTGGAAGCGGCGCTCGCCTTGACCAACGGCAACCTGAGCCAGGCGGCCAAGCTCCTGGGCATCCACCGCACCACGCTGTACAGCCGCATGCAGAACTACACTCCGGTCGCCGAGACGCAAAAGGGTTGATGCACCGCTCATGTATTACGCCTTCTTCGGCCTGAAACAGCCGCCATTTCGCATCACCCCGGACACCGATTTCTTCTTCGAAGGCGGCAACCGCGGTGCAGTGCTGGAGGCACTGACCTACGCCATCGCCCAGGGTGAAGGCATCGTCAAGGTGACCGGCGAGGTAGGCAGTGGCAAGACCATGCTCTGCCGGGTGCTGCAGGCGCGCCTGCCAGCGAGCGTGGAGTCGGTCTATCTCGCCAATCCAAGCGTCTCGCCCGAGGAGATCCAGCACGCCATCGCCTTCGAGCTGCAGCTGGCGCTGCCCCGCGACGCCGGCCGGCTCGAGGTGATGCACGCGCTCAACGAATACCTTCTCGCCAGGCACGCAGAGCACAGGCAGGTGGTGGTGTTCGTCGAGGAGTCGCAGAGCATGCCCATCGCCACGCTGGAGGAGATCCGGCTGCTCTCGAACCTGGAAACCAAGCAGCACAAGCTGCTGCAGATCGTCCTGTTCGGCCAGCCGGAGTTGGACGACAACCTGCGCAAGAGCGAGATCCGGCAACTGCGCGAGCGCATCACGCACAGCTTCTCGCTCGCACCGCTGGGACCCGAAGAAGTGCGCGAATACCTCGCCTTCAGGTTGCGGGCAGCGGGCTACCACGGGCCGGACCTGTTCCCGCCACGCGTCATCCGCTACGTCGCTCACGCCACAGGGGGGCTGACCCGCCGCATCAATATAGTCGCAGACAAGGCCTTGCTCGCCGCCTTCGCCGAGAACACCCACAACGTGAGCCTCAAGCACGCGCGGGCAGCAGTCGCCGACAGCGAGTTCAGCGACGCCCGTCCGCCGCGCAGGAGGGGCTGGGGACTCGGGGCGCTCGCCGTTGCGGCCGGGATCGCCGGGTTGACCATGGCGGCCGCCCTGGCTGCCTACCAGTATTACCGGGACGCACCGCAGCAGCCTCCCACTGCGGCCAGCAGCGGCCTAGACCGGATCCAGGCCGCAACCGCTGCGGTCCCGGTGGCCCAGTCAGCCGCCGCGACGCCGTCCGAGGCCCCGCCGCAGAAGCAAGGCGAACCGCAACCGCATCCGATGGCGGTGGGCGCGCCGGCCGCTGACACCAGCAGCGCAGAACCCGATGCCGGGGTCACTCCTGGCGCAGATGCCGTGGCGGGGGTTACCAGCGGCACAGATCTCCTGCCGGAGGGAACCGGCGGCGCTGACCTGTTGGAACAGCGATTGCTTGCGACCCAGCGCTGGCTGGCGGACGAGCAGGGCGGGATCTTCAGCATTCAGCTGCTCGGGTCCAACGATCCGCAGATGCTGAAGAATTACCTCCAATCTCTGAGCAACTACATTGAAATAGATAAGATTTTTGTGTACCGTACAGTTGCGAACCAAGAACCGTCGATGACCGTTCTTTATGGAGCCTTCCCGGCACGGATCGATGCCATCCAGTCGCTCGATGCGCTCCCGGCGGATCTCAAGTCGAACCGCCCATACATCCGCACGGTCCAGGGAATCCGCAGCGAGCTCGGCCTCAACCGGCCGTCCTGACAGAAGAAACATATATGGTGCCCGCATGACCACGGCGGGGCACTGGGGAGCAGGCACTAACAGGGTGCTCAAAGACGAACGGCAGACGCGAAACCACGCCGCTGGACCCATCGACCGGCACGCCCGTGCAATTACTTGTAAGCGTGTGTATTCTGCGATCGAGCCTGCGGGGCTCGCGAAGCCGTCTCCGTCAACAGCCCGCTGAACGGCAGTTGCCACTCCAATCCCGCGAAACAACCCGGACAACCGACCAGCGGCAATGCAGACCTCCCTGCCCCGGCAGCACAACACGACGCCATGCGAACCGCGCTGCGAGCCCCCGCCGCGGGCTTCGCTGCTGCGCCTGATCGCCGCGATCACGCTGCCGGTTGCGCTGCTGGCGGCCTGTTCCACCTACAAGCCCGCGGTACCACCATCCGAAGGGCACATCAGCGCGGAGAAGGTGACGCCGCCGGAAGAGAAGGAGCGCATCCTCCCGCCGGTGAGCTCCACCCCCACCTTCGTTCCGCCGCCCAAGCCCAAGCCGAAGGCAACCACGTACAGCGTGGTCGTGCATGAGGTACCCGTGAAGGAGTTGCTGCTCGCGCTCGCCCGGGACACCAAGGAGAACATCGACGTCCACCCCGGGCTGAGTGGGCTGGTTAGTCTCAACGCCATCGACGAGACGCTGCCCGCGATTCTCGAGCGCATCGCCAAGCAGGTGAATATGCGTTATCGCGTCGAGGCGCACACCATAGTGGTCATGCCGGATACGCCGTACCACAAGACCTATTCGGTGAATTACGTAAACATGACCCGGGACACAACCTCCACTATCGCAGTGAGTGGGCAGATCGGCACTGGCACTGGAGGCGGTCAGAGCAGTGCCGGTGGGACCTCCCAGACCTCAGTCAGCTCAACGTCCAAGAACGATTTCTGGCAGCTGCTGCGCGACAATATCGAGGACATTCTTGCTTCCAGCCGCAAGCTCAGTCAGGGGACCGAGGAGCGCCAAGCACGCGCCGAGGCGACCAAGGCCGCGCGCGAGCAGAAGCTCGCCCAGGCCGAGGCTGTGGCGCGCGCGGGCGCCGGCGCTTCCAATCTGTTCAAGGAGGTGTTTGGTCCCGAGGCGCTGAGGCCCGCCTCAGAGGTGAAGGAAGACATCGTCATCAACCAGGTCGCCGGAACCGTGACAGTATTGGCCACCGAGCGCCAGCACGGCCTGATACAGCAGTATGTGGATCAAGTGCAGGGCGCCGCGTCGCGCCAGGTTCTGATCGAGTGCACGATAGCCGAGGTCAGGCTGTCACAGACTTACCAGGCCGGGGTGGACTGGCAGAAGCTGGTCAACGGGGGCGAGGGCTTCAACATCCAGCAACAGATGCTCGGCACCTCTCTGGGCGCACCGCCGCGTCTAGTGATCGGCTACGGCCTACCGGGAAGCGACGTCTTCGCGTCGCTCCGGCTGCTCGAGCAGTTCGGTAAGACGCGCGTGCTGTCGAGTCCCAAACTGATGGCGCTGAACAATCAGACGGCATTGCTGAAGGTAGTGGACAACGTCGTGTATTTCTCGATCCAATCGTCGATCAGCCAGGGGGCAATCGGACAGGGAAACCTGCAGTCGGTCACAACGACGGCAAATACCGTGGCGGTGGGTGTGGTGCTCAGCCTGACCCCGCAGATCAATGAAAACGGCACGGTCACGTTGACGGTGCGCCCGACGATCAGTCGCATATCGCGCTTCGTCGACGACCCCAACCCGCTGCTCCAGGTCGACGCCCAGGGCAACGCTCTTCCGAACCCGATCAAGAATCCAGTCCCCGAGATCCAGGTGCGCGAGATGGAGTCGGTGCTCCAGCTCGTGAGCAGCCAGACAGCAGTCCTGGGTGGACTGATCCAGGACAACGTTGAGCGCAACCGCGACCAGGTGCCCTATGCCGGCAACCTGCCGCGCGTGGGCGATGCATTTGCGTTCCGCGACGAGGCAGTGAGCAAATCGGAGCTCGTCATCTTCCTGCGTCCAACCGTAGTGCGCAACCCGACGCTCGACAGCGAGGAGCTGAACCACCTGCGTCGGCTGCTGCCGGAGATCGACAAGACGGGCCAGAATCCATGAGCCTCCTGCTGCAGGCGCTGCAGAAGGCAGCCAGAAGCCGGGAGACCAGCACCGAGGAGCCGCCTGCCGCGACTCCGCAACCGGCGCAAGAACCGTCCTTCGACTTCGACCTCGACGCACCTGCGGAGGAAGAAATCACCAGCGAGGAGCTGACCCTCGCCGACGAGGATCTGTTCGAACCGGAACCGGAGCCCGCTCCCGAGCCGATCCGGCCGACTCCGACCCGGCCGGGCCTGGGCGGTGGGCACGGGGCGGCCTTCGCCACCGGCACCTCGGCGGCGCATGCCGCCACGATCCTGCGCGCGAGCGAGGAACGCAGCGCGGGATGGCTCGACCGGGTACGCGATCGGCCGGTCCACACCTTCGCAGCGGTAGCCGGCGTCTTCCTGCTCTTCTACGGGGTCTACGTGTACCTCCAGATCTTCCATCCTGGCATTCTGCGTGGGGACTTCCTTGACAAGCCCCCGCTCAAGGCCAAGGCGCCTCCGCCGGCGCCCTCGCCCATTTCCAACGCGCCAGCCCCCGTGCAACCGGAAGCGGCGCAAGCGCCGTCGACGGACGGCGCAGAGACGCCCGCCGCACCCGGCGACGCGGGCATGTCACCCGCCATGCCGACGACCCCGGGAGCGGGGACTGGCAAGCCGATCGCGGGTCTACCCCAAGGCCAACCACCTGCGGCCACTGAGCCTGCCCGACCCGCTGCATCGGCGGAGGAGCGCGCGAGACCGACTGGCGAACGCGTGGAGCGCAGCAGGCCAGCCGCGGCCCGCACCCCGCGCGAAGCGCCGCCCAGCCGAGAGGTCGCCAGAACCGAGCCGACAGATGCGCTCGAGGACACCGTCGCGGTCCGGCAACCGGACACGCCCGCACTCGCCGGCGCTACCCTGATGCAGGCGTGGGAAGCGCTGCGCCGCGGCCAGTTCGACCAGGCGCAGGCGCTCTATCAGAGGGTGGAGGAAGCCGACCCGCAGAACGTCGACGTCCAGCTCGGCCTGGCCGCCATCGCCACGCAGCGCGGCAACACCGAGCTGGCCATCGAGCACTACAGCCGGGCCATCGAGCTGGAGCCACGTAACCCGACCGCCCAAGCGGGCCTGATCTCGCTGCTGGGGCAAGCCGACCCGCAGCTTTCCGAGTCGCGCCTCAAGCAGCTGATCGCCCGCGAGCCCTCGGCCAATCTATACTTTGCCCTGGGCAACCTGTACGCGCGGATGACGCAATGGGCACAGGCGCAGCAGGCCTACTTCCAGGCCTACCAGCTGCAGCCCGATAACCCGGATTACGCCTACAACCTCGCGGTAGGTCTCGAGCACCTGAGCCAGCCGAAGCTCGCGCTCACCTACTACCGCCAGGCCGTTGAACTCGGTAACTCGAGGGGGCATGCGAGCTTCGACACGGCTCGCGTGCAGGAACGCATTGGGCAGCTCACCGCGCGCATTGGCAGCGAGTAACGCGATACCCCTGGTCGAGCAGCGGAAGAAGCTGCGCCTGGGCGAGCTCCTCGTCCAGCAGGGACTGATCACACCCGACCAGCTGCGCATTGCGCTGACCGAGCAGAAGCAGCAGCAGGCGCCGCTCGGGCGTCTGCTGGTGCGGATGGGCTTCGTCACGGAAGCAGTGATCCGGGACATCATGGCCCGGACCATCGGACAGGAGAGCATCGATCTCACCCAGGTCGTGGTGGACGGCGACGCCGTCAAGCTCATCCCCCAGGAGTTCGCCCGCCGTCACCGGGTGCTGCCGATCGCCTTCGAAACCGCGGAACAGATCCTCACCGTCGCCATCACCGAGGTGTTCAATGTGGTGGCTCTGGACCAGCTGCGCGCCACGCTCGGGCAGCAGGTCAAGATCAAGACCGTGCTGGCCGGCGATGCGCAGCTCGAAGACCACATCGATCAGTTCTACGGTCACGAGCTGTCGGTCGACGGGATTCTGCGCGAGATCGAGACCGGCGAGATCGACTATCAGAGCCTGCAAGCCGGCGGGGACGAGTATCAGCAGCCGATCGTGCGGCTGGTGGGGGCGCTACTGGTCGATGCGGTGAAACGGCGGGCTTCCGACATCCACTTCGAGCCCGAGTTCGCGTTCCTGCGCATTCGCTATCGGATCGACGGTGTGCTCGAGCAGGTGCGCAGCCTGCACAAGAACTACTGGCCCGGCATCGCGGTGCGCGTGAAGGTGATCAGCGGCATGAACATCGCCGAGACCCGTGCGCCGCAGGACGGCCGCATCTCCCTCAACCTCAACGGCCGGCCGGTGGACTTCCGGGTAGCGACCCAGCCCACCATTCACGGCGAGAACATCGTGCTGCGGGTCCTGGACCGCGAGAAGTCCATCATCAGCCTGGACCAGATGGGCCTGCCCAAGCACATCATGAACACGCTGAGCCTGATGCTGGCTCGCCCCGAGGGCATCCTGGTGATCACCGGGCCGACCGGCAGCGGCAAGACCACCACGCTCTACTCGCTGCTATCGCAGCTGAACGTGGAGTCGGTGAACATCATGACCCTGGAGGACCCGGTCGAGTACCCGGTCGCGATGATGCGGCAGACCTCGGTGAACGAAGCCGCCAAGATGGACTTCGTCAACGGCATCCGCTCGATGATGCGCCAGGACCCCGATATCATCCTGGTCGGCGAGGTACGCGACAAGGAGACTGCGGAGATGGCATTCCGTGCCGCCATGACCGGCCACCAGGTGTTCACCACCCTGCACACCAACTCCGCCTTGGGGGCGTTCCCACGGCTGCTGGACATCGGAATCCTGCCCGACATCATCGCCGGCAACGTGATCGGCATCATCGCCCAGCGCCTGGTGCGCCTGCTCTGCAGCCACTGTAAGGAAGCCTACGTACCCAGTCGCGAGGAGCGTCAGATTCTCGGGCTGGACTCGGACCCGAACATCAAGATCTACCGGCCGGCGGGATGCAAGCATTGCAGCTTCCGCGGCTACCGCGGGCGCACCTCGATCATGGAGATCCTGCGCATGGACCCCGATCTCGACGAGCTGGTGGCACGCCGCGCCACCCACCGCGAGATCCGCACCCTGGCCCTGGAGAAGGGCTTCAAGCCGCTGGTCGAAGAGGGCATCGCCCACATCCTCGACGGCAGCACCAGCATCGCGGAGGTGGCGCGCTCGGTGGACCTCACCCAGCGCTTCCGCTGATCGGCTTGCCACTCGGAGCACCTCACCGGCGCGTGACCCGGCCATGCCCGCATTCCAATACAAAGCCATCGACAAGGTCGGGCGCCCTGCGCGCGGCAAGCTCGACGCCGCCAACGAGGTGGACCTGGAGCTGCGCCTCAAGCGCATGGGCCTGGACCTCATCACCTTCCGGACGGTGCGCACCGGGGGGCCGACTTTCGCCAAGGGCAGCGTCAGCCGGCGCGACCTGATCACCTTCTGCTTCGACCTCGAGCAGATCTCCCGCTCGGGGATTCCGCTGATCGAGGGTTTGCGGGATTTGCGCAACGGGATCGAGAACCCGCGCTTCCGCGAGATTCTCTCCTCGGTGCTCGAGGACATCGAGGGCGGCAAGATGCTGTCGCAGGGCCTGGCGGCCTTCCCGATGGTGTTCAGCCCGGTGTTCGTGAGCCTGATCCGCGCCGGCGAGCAGACCGGGCGCCTGGTCGAGGTGTTCGAGAATCTGGCCAAGGCGCTGAAATGGCAGGACGAGCTGGTGTCCCAAACCCGCAAGCTGCTGCTCTACCCCGCCTTCGTTCTGGTGGTGGTGATGGGAGTGGTGGCGTTCCTGCTCGTGTACCTCGTGCCGCAGGTCGTCACGCTGCTCAAGACCATGGGCCTGGAGCTGCCGTTGCAGACGCGCATCCTCATCGCGTTGTCCAACTTCGTGGTCAACTACTGGTATGTCGTCCTGCTGCTACCCGTGATTGCCGTGGTGGCTGCGACCTTCATCCTGCGCACGAACGCCAAGGCTCGCTATTACTTCGACTACCTCAAGCTGCGCCTGCCTATCACCGGCGCGATCCTGCAGAAGATCATCCTGGCGCGCTTCGCCAGCTTCTTCGCACTCATGTACCAATCCGGCATCACGATCCTTGACGCCATCCGGACCAGCGAGGACATCGTCGGCAACCGCGTCATCGCCGACGGGCTGCAGCGGGCCGGACAGCAGATCAGCTCGGGTGAGAGCCTGAGCGAAGCATTCCAGAACCTCGGGCTGTTCCCGCCCCTGGTGCTGCGCATGATGCGGGTGGGCGAGAACACCGGCGCGCTGGACACCGCGCTGCTGAACATCAATTACTTCTACGAGCGCGACGTGCGCGAGTCGATCGACAAGGCACTGAAGTTGCTCGAACCCACGATGACCCTGGTGCTCGGTGGCATCCTCGCGCTGATCCTGTTCTCGGTCCTGACACCCATCTACGATATGCTGGGCAAGCTCAACTTCTAGCTCGTCGACCAAGATGGCCAAGAAGCTGCTCCTGTGCGCATCCACCTTCCACATCTCGGCCGCCCTGTGGTCGGGACGCCGGCTGGTCGGCTGCCGCGGATTCGAGGACGATGACGCAGGCCACGCTGCCTTCCAGAACCTGCTGCGTTCCACCTCCGGCGTGCCGGTATACCTCATGGCCGATACGGTCGACGAGGACTACCGCTTCGAGACGCTACCGCATGCCAGCGGCAGCGACCGGCGCGAGATGCTGGAGCGCAAGCTCAAGCAGCTCTACCGCAGCACGCCCTTCTATGGGTCCGAGTTGCAGCAGCGCGAGGGCGACAAACGGCGCGACGATCGGTATCTGTTCGCGGCCCTGACCAACCCCGAGGTCTTCAACCCCTGGCTGCAGCTCCTGCTGGCGGCCAAGGCACCAGTGGCCGGCGTCTTCCCGCTGCCGATCGTCAGCCTCGCGCTGGCCAATCGGCTCGGCCTGCAGGACCCGAACGTACTGCTGGTCTCCCGGCACAACGCCGGCGTGCGCCAGACCTTCCTCAAGGAGCGGCGCTTCCGCATCAGCCGTCTCACGCCGGTGCGCGCCGGCGATCACGGCGCCCAGGATTACTACGCCGAGGAGATCCGCAACACGCGCATGTACCTGGACGCGTTGAACGTCACGCACGTGGAAGATGTCGTGACGGTGGCGATCGTGGACCCGGACGGCTCGCTGCAAAGCCTGGGCGAGCGCATCGTGCAGGGCCGGCGCAACGTGCGTTGGGTGCGCATCGGCCCGGAGGAGCTGATCGCGAAGGTTGGCATCAGCCGCGCGTCTCTCGAGGCAGGCGAAGATTCCCTGCACCTGCATCTGCTAGGCCTGCAAACCCCCGGGATCAATCTAGCTCCGCCCACACTGACGAGCGGCTACGGACGTTACCGCGCCAGCCGTGCGATCTACGCTGCGAGCGCAGCCGCCGCACTGGTCGGCCTCACCTGGGCGGGCCTGAACCTGTACGAGGTGCTGGACCTGAAGGGTCAGCAGCGAGAAACCGTTGCGCAAACTCAGGCGCAGCAGGCTACGTATCAGGAGAACACCCGCAGCTATCCACCGTCGCCAGCGCCCCCAGCGCGCCTCAAGCTGACGGTCGAGGTGGTCAAACAGATCGCGGCTAACGCGCGGCTGCCGGACCAGACATTCCGCGTAGTGAGTCAGGCCCTCGACGTGAACCCGGAGATCGAGTTGACGGGCTTGAGCTGGCGCCATGACCGCCAGGCAGTGCCGCCCGGCTCGCCGCCCGGCCAGCTCGTCCAGTTCGCGAAGCTGCAGCTGCAGATGATGGCCAAGCCGAGCGATCAGAAGGCCCTGCTAGCCAGCATCAACAGGTTTCTCAAGGACCTGAGCAGAAGCGAGCTGGTGTCCACCGCGCACACGGTCAAGCTGCCGGTGAATCTGGCTTCCAGCGCCAAGCTCAGCGGCAGCACCGCCAACCCGCGCCGCGAACAGCCTCAGCTCGCGCAGTTCGAGGTCGAAGTCGTGCTCAAGCCGGGGGTATGAGCCAACCATGATACCGTCACTGCAGGATCTCCCGGCGCTGAGCCGGCCGCTCATCGTCCTGGTCGCGGTGATCGCACTGTGTGCTGCGGGTATCGTCTACACCGGCGAACTGGTGAAGCGGGGCGAGGCCGATCTCGCCGCGGCACAGACCAAACTCAACGAGGCGCGCCAGCGCGTTGCCCGCTCGGGCGATGAGGTGGACACCTTGCGCAGGTATATCGGTCCTTATCAGCAGCTCGAGCAACGCGGCATCGTGGGCGAGGAACAACGGCTGAACTGGATCGACGCGTTGCGGGTCGCCAACATGGATGCCCAGCTCTACGGAGTCGATTACGAGGTCTCAACCCAGACGGCCTACGCTTTCGCCGAGCTGGTAAACGCCGGCGGCCTCCCGGTCCAGCAGTCGGTCATGAAACTGAAGCTTGGCCTGCTCTATGAGACGGATCTCCTCAACTTTTTTAAGGTGCTCGCGGAACAGAACGTGGGAACCTTCTCGGTCAATCAGTGCGAGCTGCAACGCCTGATCTCGGACGTGTCCAAGCCGGTCAACCAGCCCACTCTGCGCGCGGAGTGCGAGGTGGCATGGGTCACCATCTCGCCACCCGCAGCGCCAGCGGGAGGATCGTGATGGCGCGCGCGCTTTGCATCCTCCTGGTGGTGCTTGGGTCGTCGCCGGCATGGGCCGCAGATCCCAGTCTCGGGCGGCTGTTCTTTACCCCGGCGGAGCGCAACGCGCTCGAGGAGGCGCGCAGGAGGAACATTCGCGCCGAGATCCAGGCAACCGAGGCAGCCAGCAAACCCAAGCGCGCGCCCGTGAGGAATGTCTCCGTCTCCGGGCTGGTGCGGCGCAGCGACGGCGAAAGCACCGTGTGGGTCAATGGCAAGCCGATCGATGGCGGCACCGCCGACGGGCTGAAAGTGCGCGTGACGGCCGGCCAGCAGGCAGCCGTGATCGTGCATGAGCCAGAGAAGGGACGTACCGTCCGCCTGAAGGTCGGACAGCGCGCCGACATTCTGACCGGACGCATCGAGGAGGGCTACGAGCGTCGCGAGGCGGCCGCACCGCAAGCTGCCTTGCCCGAGCCCACGCCGCAGCCGGCCGAGCCTCCAGCGGCGCGCAAAGCCGAAGAGCCCGAGGACGAGCCCGACCAGACGGGGCAGGACGACGGCACTATGCCCAGCGAAGCAGGCGAAGATGAACGCGGCTGAGTGTGAGCGCCGGTGTCGGGCCTGGCCACCCGCACAGCAGGGCGCAGCCCTGCTGATAACGCTCGCCCTGGTGGGGATCATCGCCGGGATGGCGGTCCTGTGGATCGCCAGCAGCGCAGCCACGGACGCGCAGCGCGTTCAGGACACCGCCCGGGCAATGGGCATGATCCGCGACGCGCTTGTTGCGCGGGCCGCTGGAGACCTCAATCGGCCTGGGAGCCTGCCTTGTCCGGACGTCAACAACGACGGCCAAAGCACACCAATCCCCGACTGGACCGGGAGCGCCTGCGCCAGCTATGTCGGGCGCGTGCCCTGGAAGACCCTCGATCTGCCGGATCTGCGTGATGCGGACAGCGAGCGGTTCTGGTACGCGCTGTCTCCGGTCTTCCGCGATTATCAGTTTGCAGGCACGCTGAACAGCGACACCACCGGGTCGCTGACGGTGACGGGCACTCCGGCCGCCAGCAATGTCATCGCCATGATCTTCGCACCCGGCACGTCGCTGTCAGGGCAGGACCGCGATCCGGCGAACACCAATGTGACCACCGAGCTGCCGCACTACCTGGATGGAGAGAACAACGACAGCGACACGACCTATCAGGCCGGCCCCGAGACCTCAACCTTCAACGACAGGGTCCTGCTCATCACGCGCGACATGCTGATGCCATCTGTGGAGCAGCGCGTGGCCCGTCAAGCACGCAGGTGCCTCGAAAACTTCGCGGCCGCCAACGGCGGACGGTACCCCTTCGCTGCCCAGTGGCTCGCCTGGCCCGACCCGACCGAGGTGAACGGCGCCCTGTATGGGCGCATTCCATCGACCCTGCTGAGCGGTACCTGGCTCACCGACGATCCGAACCCTGGCGGCGGGACGTCGTGCTTTCAGACCGGAACGTGGTGGGACGCCTGGCGCGAGCTGCTGCTGTACCGTGTATCAGCAGCGTACTCACCGTCTGGGAGCGGTAGCTGCGGGACCTGTCTGTGGGTCAACGGTCAGGCCTCCGTGAAGTTCGTCGTCATCGTGTCCGGACGCATGCTTACACCGCCCGATCACAGCGTGAACCAGTCTCTGCGGGGAGCCAATAAAACCAACGCGTCCTACTACCTGGAGCAGCTCGGCACCAACAACAACAGCGTCGCTCTCATCAGCATGATGGGCACGAGCAGCTTTGCGAAGGGCCCGCGGGCGGTGACGACGGGCCCGCTCGGGGGGTTCAACGATCGGCTCGAATGCGTCCGTGAATCGGGGCTCGTCCCATGCGACTGACACGCCACACCCGCGGCTTTACGCTCGTCGAGCTGGCGGTTGTGCTCCTCGTCGTGACGCTGCTGCTGGGCAGCGTGCTCGTACCGCTGACAACCCAGGTCGAACAACGCAAGATGGCCGAAGCGCAACAGCTGCTCGACGACACCCGTGAGGCGATCATCGGGTTTGCCATGATCAACGGACGTCTGCCGCGTCCAGCGACTTCCGCAACCGATGGGCAGGAGCTGTCGAGCACCTGCGCAAGCCTGCCCGACCCGGGCAAAGATGCAGTGGCTAACTGCACCGGGTTCGTTCCGTGGGCGACGCTTGGCGTGGCGCGACTCGACCCGTGGGGCAAGCAGCTCCGGTACAGCGTCTCACCCGGTTTTGCCGATAGCGCGTTCACTTTCTCTACGTCGACGACTAACCACAAACGGGTCTGTCCAAGTGCCGCCAGCTGCACTACGCCAGTGGTATCGGGCGTACCGGCAGTCATTCTGTCCCACGGCCCTGAGAACTGGGGTTATCGGGACGACGGGGGTCAGTTCGTCGACTCATCGACCACGAACACCGATGAGGACGCCAACGACACCAAGTTCAAGTGTACGGTAACGGCCAACTGCAACGACTTCGTGAGCCGAACCATCTCGAAGAGCACCGCAGTCGCTGGTGGGGAGTTCGACGACCTCGTGTCGTGGGTTCCGAACTCGCTGCTATTCAATCGGATGGTTGCTGCGGGCCGACTGCCGTAGCGGCCGGCTGTGCGCAGGGTTCCAGCGTGAAGCAAACCGCCCCGACCTCGTTGCGCGTTAGCGCGAGCTGGTAACCCAGTGCAGTGGCCTGCCGGGCAGCCTGATACAGGCCGACCCCGAACCCGTGGCGTGACGGCACGGGCGCTGTGAAGAGCGTGCGCGCAATCGACTCCAGCAGCGCCTCGCCGTTGTCGCACACGGTGAGCTGCAGCCCGCCCTCGAGGGCGAGGCGCACCCGGATCTGCACCTGTGGTGCGGCGCGGCGTTTCTCGAGGGCGTTCTGGAGGCAGTTCTCCGCCACGCGGTCGAACAGGTCGGCTGGGATCTGCAGTTCGGGCGGCAACGGGTCGGACTCGAACAGAATGCGCTCGTGGGCGTAACGCTGCTGCAGGTCGCGCCACCAGTGGCTGGCGGAGTCGGTCGACTGGTCGGCCTGGGCCCCGCTATCGAGCTTGTCCAGCGTTGTCTGCAAGCGCTGCGCGACCTGCGGAAGCTGCCGGCGCAGGAGGCGGCGCAATGCCGGCGCGTCCGCCTCATCACTGGTTTCGACCGCCGCGCACAGCGAGCGCAGCGATTGCAGCAGGTTCTTGACGTCGTGCGTCAGGCGCGAGCCGGTCTCGTAGATGGCATGCATGTAAGCGTTGCGGCGCTGCTCCTGCTCGCGCTCCTTGGCCTCGTAGTAGTCGGCCAGCAGGCGGGCGAGCAGCCGGATGTGGAGCACGAGGGTCGGGCTCGGTGACCAGCGCGTATACAGCGTCAGGCGCAGGCCGCCCAGGCGACACTCGGTGGCATGGCGGGTGATGTGTCCCACCATGCCGCGCTGGCTGGCGGTCTGCCAGTCGATACCGCTGACCCAAGGCAGGGCCGCCATGTCTCGCGTCGCGGTCATCACGAACTTGTTGGGATCGCGCTCCTGGTCGGCGAGGTTGGCGAGGCTGTGCATCCAGCGCTCGAAGGGCATGCCCACGCTCATGAAGTAGCGGTTCATGAGGTGGCCGATGCCGGCGAAGCCGGCGCGAGGGTCCCACAGCCAGCTCAGGCCGAGCAGGATCCCGGCGATCACCAGCAGCGCCTGGGCTAGCGCTAGGGCGTAGTTGCCGTGGCTGAACTGGCGAATGACGAAGGCACCGAGCACCAGGACGACGACCATGAGAAACAGCAGGACGCCGTAGACGAGGTCCACGGTATAGCTGTCAGCACGCGGCGAACGCTCGGTCTTGACCAGGAAGATCATGGCCAGCGGCGCTAGCGGCCCGTAGCGTACGGCGGCCTCGAAGAACGGGCTGAACCCGCCCTTCTCGAACAGGTGCGGAACAACCCAGATGAGCAGGATCGCCAACAGATAGGTTGCAGCGAGCAGCGCCACCACGCGCTGGCCGACGTTTCTGATGGCGGGCACCTCGCCGCCGATGAGCGCAAACAGGACGGAGATCCACAACGCCATGAACCACCAGCTCTCTGCAGCAACCAGGGCGGCCGCCGCCCCGACGATCAGCAGTGCCTGCCCCACGAATAGCTTCTGCTCACCGCGCAGCACCGGCTGCCACAGCAGGAAGCAGCCGAAGTGGGATAGCAGGAAGGCCTTGGACAGGGCGGTGTCGATTCCAAAGACCAGCGCCGCGTGCAGGCTGAACAGCATGAGTGCCAGCCAGTCCTGCTGGCGTAATGAAAGCAGGAAGCGCAGGGCGCGTGAGGGTGTGGTGTCGCCGGTCATGACAGCTCAACGCAGCCAGGATTGTCAGGCATGAGCAAGGTTCTCGCCATCGCCCAGTTCACCCTCCTCGAAGCCCTGCGCACCCGGCTGCTATGGCTGGCGCTCGCCGCGCTCGGGAGCCTGGCGCTTGCGAGCCTGTTCGTCCAGCAGCTCGCCATCGCCGAGAGCGCAAGGGTGCAGACCGGATTCCTGGCGGCGACTGTCAGGCTTGCAGTGGTATTCGTCCTGTGTCTGCACGTGGCGAGCAGCATGGCGCGCGAGTTCAACGACAAAGGTATTGAGCTCCTGCTCTCGCTTGACCTGCCCCGCCCCGGGTACTTCTTCGGCAAGCTGCTCGGCTTCGGCGGGGCAGCCCTGCTGGTGGCGGGTATGGCGACAGTTGCGCTGGCGTGGCTGGCACCCAACCCGGGGCTCGCTCTCTGGGGCGCGTCCCTGGCGTGCGAGCTTCTGCTGGTGGTTGCGCTCACGCTGTTCTGTGCCCTCACGTTCGCGCAGATCATGCCCGCAGTCAGCTTCGTCGCGGCATTCTATCTGCTCGCGCGCAGCATCGGTGCGATCCGCCTGATCTCCGGGTCGGAGCTTCTGCCTCAGCAGGAGTGGACCCAGCGCACTCTGGGCTGGCTGGTTGATGGACTTTCGCTTCTGCTGCCGGATCTGGGCCGCTTCACCAGCACTGCGTGGCTCGTCGACGGGTCCGACGGGCTGCCCGCAATCGCCTTCGTGGCGGCCCAGACGGCCATCTACGGCACGCTGATCGTCCTAGCAGGCCTGTTCGACCTCTACCGGAAGAACCTCTGACATGGAACGCAGTATGTCGGCCGTTCCTCGTGGCGTGCTGTGGACGCTGACGGGGGCTTTGGTTCTGCAGATTGCATTCGCCGCGCTGCAGCCGCCCCCGCGTGCCGATGCCCAGGCCTTGCCACCGTTGCCCTCGACCCCCGTGCTGAGGGCCGCGAGCCTGGGCGATCCCCTCCCATTCGCCCAGATGCTCACGCTGTACCTCCAGGCGTTCGACAATCAGCCGGGAATCAGCATCCCGTTCCTGCAGCTCGACTACGCACGCGTGGAACAGTGGCTGGGACGCATCCTGGAGCTGGACCCTACCGGGCAGTACCCGCTGCTCCTGGCCGCGCAGGTCTATGCGCAGGTACCTGACGAGCGCAAGCAGCGCCAGATGCTGGAGCTCGTCCATGCGCGCTTCATGGACGATCCAAACCGGCGCTGGCCCTGGTTGGCCCATGCCGTCATCATGGCTCGCCATCGCCTCAACGACCCACCCCTTGCGCTGCGCTACGCGCAGGCGCTGCGCACCCACGCAACCGGACCAGAGGTGCCGGGCTGGGCGCGGCAGATGGAGATCTTTCTGCGGGAGGACCTGGGCGAGTACCAGGCCGCCAAAGTGCTGCTCGGGGGGGTGTTGGCCAGCGGAACAGTGACGGACCCGCATGAGATGGCCTTCCTGGTGCGCCGGCTCGAGCAGCTGGAGGCCGCCGAGAAATCGTCAGCGGCGTCGAAAAAATGACTGGCCACCGGGCCGATACCCGGACGACGGCAGTACAACAATATGCTATTACTTTCAGTTACTTACCGCCTCTGCCGGGCGATGACGACAGCAGCCGGCTTATCGACGATCATTAACCTCCACTCTCAACAACTGCATCTAACTCATTCAAACGCTGGATTGTTGGAAACTGGCATGGTTCTGGCGTAAAGCACGGTCAGGCTGCGTAACCGATGCGATTGTTCGATGAGGGCGAAAGCTCAGCAGGGTTGGACGCTGCTGGAAATCGTGCTTGTCGTCCTGATTGTGGGGTTGATGCTCACTGGACTAGTGAAGGGTCAGGAGATGATTACCAGCGCAAAAGTGAAGCGGGTGGCGGGGCAACTGGAGGAAATCCGGGCCTCGTACCTGGGCTTCCAGGACCGCTACAAGGCACTGCCAGGCGACTACGCCGAGGCGGCCCTGACGCTCGACTGCGGCGGCGGAACCTGCCTGCGCGGCAACGGCGATGGCCGGGTCCACAGCGCTGCGACTCCGGTCAACGGGAGTCAGGTCCACGAAGATCTGCTGCTATGGACACATCTGGCGGCGTCGGGCTTTTTGAACGGTGACTACCGTATGAGCGACGGCGAGACCCTGGCAACGGACGCCAATTCGCCCAAGAACGCGTACTCAGTGTACCTGCAGATCGCCTTCGACGGGCGGTACGGGTTGAGCGACGGCGGCGCGCCGCGGCACAACTTAAAGACCGGCGCCCAGGTACCGATCGAAGTGGTCGCCGAACTGGACCGCAAGACCGACGACGGCAAGCCGTACAGGGGTGCGGTGCAGTTCTCGGCATACAGCGCTAACGGCGCACCCAACCCGACAGAGGTTGGCGGCGACGCATGCACCACGGCGTTGGATACGGACGCGAACTGGAACTTACGTAGCGGCAGCGCCAACTGCGGGGCGGCAGCGCTGCTGTAGAGAAAGGGTTTGGTTTTTTTGTTGACGCGCGAGGGGGCGTAAGTCCAGTAAGGGCTCCCGAGCACAACCGGGAAAGGAGCGGGAAATGATGTACAAATCCAGAGGCTTTACCTTGATCGAGATCGCAATCGTGCTGGTGATCATCGGTCTGCTGCTGGGCGGCGTGCTCAAGGGGCAGGAGCTGATCACCGGTGCGCGGGTGCGCAACCTCATCTCCCAGCAGGACGGCATCAAGGCCGCCTTCTTCGGTTTCCAGGACCGCTACCGGGCGTTGCCTGGCGACTACGCGGCGGCCGGCCCGAACATCAACTGCGGGTCCACGCCTTGCGTGGGCGGGGACGGCAACGGACGCATCGAAGACCCGACCAACCCCGGTGCCGTGGCCACGGTGCACGAGGAAATCCTGGCGTGGCATCACTTGACGGCCGCCGGATTCCTGAATGGCAGCTATGCCGCTGACAGCAGCACCACGACTCCAGCCGCGGGCAATACACCGACCAACCCCTATAGCGTGTACATTCAGCTGGTCTATGACAACACCTACGGCGACCCGGGCGGGACCGCTCCGCCGCAGAAACACAACTTGAAGACCGGCGGACAAGTGCCGGTGGAGATCATCGCCGAGGTTGACCGCAAGATCGACGACGGCAAGCCCATCACGGGGTCGTTCCAGTTCTCGGAGTACTCCCCCCCAAGTGGCACCCCACCCAGCTATACCACCTGCGCCACGGGGGGCGCCTGGCAAATTTCCGGCGGGGACAACAACTGCGGCGCCGCCAGTCTGTTCTGACCTAAGGCCTGCCAC
>Ga0105095_10000037_pt1 | contig 43437 bp, 40 predicted proteins | sample PPLLak2March2015_2_FD_79180 | JGI IMG/M metagenome (GOLD analysis project Ga0105095, IMG submission 79180) | Freshwater sediment microbial communities from Prairie Pothole Lake near Jamestown, North Dakota, USA - PPLs Lake P8 Core (3) Depth... | ecosystem: Environmental > Aquatic > Freshwater >...
CTGATCCTGCTGGTGATGGCGATTGCCATCGCCCTGGCGGCGCTCTTCGCACCGCAGATCACGCGCTCGGTGCTGGCTCCCGGCTTCGCCAGCGAGCCCGCCAAGGAGGCGCTGACCATCTCCTTATTGCGCCTGATGCTGCCCTCGGCAGCGCTCTTCGGGGTAAGCGGGCTGGTCATGGGGGTGCTGAACGCCCACCAGGTATTCTTTGTCCCCGCGCTGACGCCTTCGATGTACCAGCTCGGGCTGATCTTTGGGGTGCTGGCCCTCTCACCGCGCATGGGCATCTACGGGCTGGCGTGGGGGGTATTGCTGGGGGCGGGGCTGCATCTATTGGTGCAGTTGCCGGTTTTGATTCGCCAGGGTGGGAGTTATTCCCCTACGCTGGGATTGCGCCTGGTAGAAGTCCGTGAAGTAGCGCGCCTGATGGGCCCGCGCTTGCTGGGCGTGGCGGTGGTGCAGCTAAATTTCTGGATTAATGTGCGCCTGGCATCGGGGATGCCGGAAGGCAGCGTGAATGGCGTGACCTATGCTTTCACCTTGATGCTGATGCCGCAAACGGTCATTGCGCAAGCGATTGCCACCGCAGCCATGCCTACCTTTGCTGCCCAATATGCGCGCGGCCAGTTAACTGAAATGCGCAGCTCTCTTTCTGCCACCCTGCGCGGGGTGTTGTTGTTGGCTGTGCCCGCCAGTGTGGGGCTGGTTTTGCTGCGTTACCCATTGGTTGCCACCCTTTACCAGCGCGGCGAATTTGACGCGCGCTCCACAGAGCTGGTGGCCTGGGCTTTGCTGTGGTATGGTGTGGGCCTGGTGGGACATTCGCTGGTTGAGATCCTGGCGCGAGCTTTTTACGCGCTGCACGATACTCGTACCCCGGTCCTGATCGGTGCAGCTGCAATGGGGTTGAACGTGGTGTTCAGCTTTTTGTTTTCCGCCTGGTTTGTGCAGTTGGGCTGGATGCCGCATGGCGGTCTGGCGCTGGCGAATACGGTGGCGACCGCCCTGGAAATGTTGGGATTGCTGGTATGGATGCGCCGGCGGTTGGGCGGATTAGCAGGCATCCCTATCGTAAGAGGCCTGCTGCAGGCGGGGATCGCCTCAGCAGCGATGGCTGCGGTGCTCTTGATCGGGCCTGGGTGGTTTTCGGCACCCCCAGCCTGGCTGACGCTCAGCCTGGGTGTGATTGTGGGAGGGGGGATTTATGGGTTGGTCTGCCTGTTATTGGGGGTGAGCGAGATGCGTGGTTTACTCAACTGGCTGGTGCGTCATTTGAGGCGCTAATAGAAAAGGTTGATTTTACTTGGGGGATTAAAAACCAACCATCCAGAGCAATTGCGCGATCAGCAATCCCAAAATCGTGCCGCCTACTGCCTCCAGAGGGGTATGGCCCAGCACTTCGCGCAGTTTTTCTTGCTGTAATGGGTGACCGGTTGCCAGGTCCTCGATGATGGCATTGATGAGCTCAGCGTGTTTCCCCGCCTGGCGGCGGATGCCAGTCGCGTCGTAAATGACAATCATTGCCAGTACAAAGGAGATTGCGTACAGAGGCGAGTCAAACCCCGAGCGTAAACCAACAGCATGGCATGCCCCGGCAACCAGGGCGGAATGCGAGCTGGGCATTCCCCCGGCCCTGAGCAACAATGACCAGTTCCAGCGTTTGGTGCTGAAATATTCCAGCGGCACCTTGACAATCTGCGCCAGGCTCCACGGGATCAAAGCACTCAGGAGCACCCGGTTGGTAAAAACATCTAAAATGCTATTGATGGCGGTGAATTTTTCATGCATGCGGGTAGCCTGCTTTATGAGGTGAGATCGGATTCAAAGGGCAGAATCTGATCCCCCGATATTTGTTCGATGCGTAATTCGGCCTGGTCCAAAAGTTCAGAGCAATGCCGGGCGAGGACCTGGCCGCGCTCAAATAAAGCCAGGGCTTCTTCCAACGAACGCTCTGATGATTCCAGCGCGGCAACAATTTGTTCCAGCTCCGCCAGGGCCTGTTCATAAGGGATATTTTCAAGGGATGGGTCAGTTTGGGTGGTCATTAGACTTCCTCCCGCAAGTTATTCTTGGATGTAGGTTCCTCAATATCAAGCCGCCTCAGGTGATGGGCAAGCAGCGTCTCGTCCGGCAGAATTTCGAGCGCCCGCAGTACAAATGCCTCAGGCGTCTGTGCCAGCTCAGAGAGCTTGCGCTGCACCTCACTGGCAAGTTGACCTTCATAAATACGCGCTGGACTTTTGGATTTGCTGCGGGAGGCCACAAACAAGGCAAACACAATCGCAGCCAGGCCAATCAGCACGATTGTAATCCCGGTCATCGCCCAATTGGCTTTGCTGATCAGAAAAATGGCTATGATCAGCAAGCCACCGGGGATCAGCCACAGTGCACAGCCCATATTGAATGCCCGGTTGGATTCTTGCAGAACTCTGGCCTCTAACTCCTGGTTCGCAGCCAGAACCAGATCGTCCACAGATTGCACCTCGGAAAATAGCTCGTCCTCAGTATTTTCCATTAAGGCTGATCCTGGTTGGGGTGTATGGCGCGCGCGCCGATATGACCATCACTCACCTGCACCCGCAGCAGATCACCGGGTTGGACCTGAGCCGTCTTCCGCACTACTTGTCCATCACTCCTGGTTACTACCGCATAACCGCGCTGCAAGACTGCCAGAGGATGCAGGGCTGCCAGGCGCTGCCCCAGGCTGTTGGTGTAGGCGCGCTGCATTTGCAGGTTGTGCAAAGCTGCCCGGTTGGAACGTAGTGCCAGGCTATCGATGCGCTGGCGATCAGAGCGCACGCGTCCCTGCGGTGACAGCGCCCCTAACTGGCTGCGAGTATGGCTCAGCTCCCAGCGCCGGTCGGACAGGATTGCACGCAGGTTGCGGTGGAGCTGGTTTTGCAGCTCACCGAGACCGGCCAATAGATCGGTGCGGTTGGGGGTAGTCAGCTCGGCGGCTGCAGTCGGGGTAGGGGCGCGCAGGTCGGCGACAAAATCCGCCAGGGTGAAATCTGTCTCGTGGCCTACGCCGCAGATCACCGGAATAGGAGAGGCAGCGATGGCGCGCACCACGCGCTCATCGTTAAACGCCCACAAATCTTCAATGGAACCACCGCCACGGGCCAGCAGGATGACATCCGCCTGGGTGCGCACTACCAGGCTTTGTAAGGCTTGCACGATCCCAGCAGGAGCTTCATCACCCTGAACAGGCGTTGGCGCAATGACCACTCGGGCGATTGGATAGCGCCGCCGCAGGGTGTTTAGAATGTCTCGCAACGCTGCGCCCGTAGGGGATGTCACCAACCCAATGATTTGAGGCCAGCGCGGTAGCAAGCGTTTGCGCTCGGGATCAAATAATCCTTCGGCTTCCAGGATCGCTTTGCGGCGTAAAAATTCAGCGTACAGAGCGCCTTGCCCGACCGGGCGCAGTACATCTGCGTAAAGTTGGTACTGCCCGCCGGCTTCGTACACATTCAGGCTGCCATGCGCTTCAACGGCATCGCCGTCGCGCGGCAGCACTTGCAGGCGGGCTGCCTGGCTGCGCCACATCACACAACGCAGCGAGCTGCTGCTATCCTTTAGAGTAAAGTACAGATGCCCTGAGCTGGGTCGGGAGAAGTTGGATATCTCTCCCTGGACCCATACATCCTGCAACTGGGCATCCTCTTCAAAAAGCGAGCGGATATAGCGGGTCAGCTCGCTGACCGTCCAGTGGGCTGGTTCAAAAAGCGGTAATTGCAGCATTCGTCCTTCGTTCGAGTAAGTATATCTGTGCTTTGGCAGGTTAACGGATTGAGGATACTCTGCTTCTCAAAGGCTGTCAACCGGGTTATTTTATCTCCTGTGGATGAGAGGATGTCCTGAGGAAAACCGGGAAAGATATTCCCCATGCATGAAATCTTTGCTACAATAATTTACCTGAATATGGAGTATTTGTTTTGAATCATTTATGGTCTCCCTGGCGTATGGAATATATCAATAACCACGACAAAGTAGAAGGTTGCGTTTTTTGCAATGCTATCCAGTCTGCCGATGGACAGGAAAACCTGATCATTGTGCGCGGCAAGCAGGCATTCGTGATCCTGAATCGTTACCCATACACCAGCGGGCACCTGATGGTGGTTCCGTATGCGCACCGCCCAATGCTTGATGAGCTCGATGCGGCGATTCGCTCGGAGATGATGGAATTAACCAATCAGGCGATCCTGGTCCTGCAACGCATCTACCATCCTCAGGGTTTCAACCTGGGCATGAATATCGGCGCGGTTGCCGGGGCAGGGATTGCCGAGCATGTGCATTTGCATATTGTGCCGCGCTGGGGTGGGGATACCAACTTCATGTCAGCCGTGGCGGATACCCGGGTGCTTCCTGAAAGCCTGGAAGAAACCTACCAGCGGATCAGCAGTGGCTGGAAAGGAGAGTAATCTCACATCAATAATGGTTATGAACGGCAGGCGGACTCATAAGCTTTTGTGTGTCTGCTGAATCATAGTTGTACAATGTTGTCCCGGTCCAACAACAAGCGCAAGTACAGGAGGAGATCCGATGAGCAGGGTGCGCAATGGGGATGCGGTGATTCTCAGTGCAGTCCGGACGCCAATTGGGCGTTTCCAGGGTGGCCTGAGCGGGATATCTGCAACACGTTTGGGGGCGATTGTGGTGGGCGCGGCTGTGGCGCGCGCCGGTATTCAAAATCTTTCTGAAATTGAAGAAGTAATTATGGGCAATGTCGTCTCAGCCGGTCTGGGCCAGAACCCGGCTCGCCAGGCGGCGATATATGGCGGTTTGCCATCCAGCGTGGGGGCTCTGACGATCAATAAAGTATGCGGGTCAGGCTTGAAGGCGGTTACTTTAGCAGCCCAGGCCGTGCGTGCTGGGGATGGTGATCTGTTTGTGGCGGGTGGCATGGAGAGTATGAGTCGCGCTCCCTACCTGGTGGATGGGCGCACCGGTACGCTGCGTTATGGACATGCCCAGCTTACCGACGCCCTGTTACTGGATGGGCTCTGGGACCCCTTCGAAAATTGGGGGATGGGGAATTCAGCGGAGTTTATCGCTGAAGAGTTTGATGTGAGTCGCAGCGCGATGGACGAGTATGCCTTTCACAGTCACCAGAAGGCGATCGCTGCCATCGATGCTGGCAAATTCAAAGCTGAAATTGTGCCGGTTGAGATTCCAGGACGCAAAGGGCAGGTGACCATCTGTGATACTGACGAAGGGCCGCGCCGGGATAGTTCTTTGGAGGCTCTGAGAGGCTTGAAACCCGCTTTTCAAGCGGACGGTAAAGTGACCGCCGGGAACGCGCCGGGCTTGAATGATGGCGCAGCGGCAGTGGTGGTTGCCAGCCGGTCTTATGCCGAAAAGCACCAGCTCCAACCCCTGGCGCGCGTGGTCGGTTCAGCCCAGGCAGCGGTGGAGCCGAAATATCTGTTTGATGCCCCAGCGCATGCCCTGCCGCGCTTGCTGGAAAAAGTGGGCTGGACACTGGATCAGGTGGATTTGATCGAGCTGAATGAGGCTTTTGCCGCTCAGGTGCTGGCTAATGGAGCAGCCTTGAGTCGCCTGGGCTGGGACTGGGAGAAAGTAAACGTGCACGGCGGGGCCATTGCCCTGGGCCACCCGATTGGCGCCAGTGGGGCGCGCGTCTTGACCACACTGATCTATGCCCTGCGCGACCACGGGTTGCAGCGCGGGGTGGCAGCACTCTGCCTGGGCGGCGCCGAGGCGGTGGCGATGGCGATTGAATTGGAGTCCTGACAGGCAGCTCAGGTGCAGAAGAGGAGACCAACATGGCTGTAACGCATATTTTTATCGTCGGTTCAGGTACGATGGGGAATGGTATTGCCCAGACCGCCGCGACCTCTGGCTTTCAAGTCACCTTAATGGATGTCGTCCCAGAGCAGCTGGAGCGCGCCCGCGCGACCATCAGCAAATCGGCGGAAAAGCTGCTCAGTAAGGGCATTTTATCGCCCGAGCAGCGCGACGCGGCGATCAATATCCCGCTGGTGACAGATCTGGAGCGCGTCTCGCAGGCCGATTTGGTGGTGGAGGCAGCCTCCGAGAATCCTGAAATTAAATTAAAGGTCTTTCGGGATCTGGATCTACGGGCTGCGCCGGGGGCAATTCTGGCCTCCAATACTTCATCGATCAGCATCACTAAGATCGCGGCCGTCACTCAGCGCCCAGAGCGTGTGATCGGGATGCACTTTATGAACCCGGTCCCGCTCATGCGCCTGGTAGAGGTCATTCGCGGGCTGGCGACTTCTGATGAAACGACCAGCACGGTGATGGATGTGTGCCGGCTGATGGGCAAAGAACCGGTGGAAGCGCGCGATGCCCCGGGTTTTATCTCCAACCGCATTTTGTGCCCGATGATCAATGAGGCCATCTTTGCCTTGCAAGAAGGTATTGGTACACCGGAGGCGATCGACACCGTGATGAAGCTGGGTATGAACCATCCGATGGGACCGCTTTCCCTGTGTGATCTGATTGGCCTGGATGTGGTTCTATCTGTTATGGAAGTCCTGCAGCGTGACCTGGGTGATGATAAGTATCGCCCGGCCTATTTGCTGCGTAAGATGGTGGACGCCGGCTACCTGGGTCGCAAGACCGGGCGCGGATTTTATCACTACACTTAGCCTGTCCATCAACCGATTTGCCTGGCCCAGGAGAAATAGCGTATGTCTGGGAATGTGTTTGACTTTGTGGTGATCGGTTCGGGATTTGGCGGCAGCGTTTCAGCCATGCGACTGGCTGAAAAGGGGTATCGTGTCCTGGTTCTCGAGCGCGGCAAACGCTTTCGGGACCAGGACTTTGCTAAGACAAACTGGAATGTGTTCAAGTATCTGTGGGCGCCAGCCCTGCGTTGTTTCGGTATCCTGCAGATCAGCCCCTTCCGGGATGTATGGGTGCTGCATGGTAGCGGGGTGGGCGGTGGGAGTCTGGGTTATGCCAATGTCTTGATGCAGCCAGACGACCGGCTCTTTGAAAACCCTGCCTGGCGGCGGCAGGCGGATTGGAAGGCTGTGCTGCAACCGCATTACGCGACTGCCCGGCGCATGCTGGGGGTGACCCAAAATCCACGCCTCTGGCCAGCAGATGACCTGGTACGCGAGATCGCCGCTGAATTGGGCACGTTGGAAACCTTTCACCCAACGACGGTGGGGGTATATTTTGGTGATGATTGCCAGGAGGGAGAAGAAGTACCCGATCCTTATTTTGACGGGCAAGGCCCAATTCGCGCAGCCTGCATCCACTGTGGGGGTTGTATGGTCGGTTGCCGCAATAACGCCAAGAACACCCTGGTGAAAAATTATCTCTACTTTGCCGAAAAGTGGGGAGCTGAAATCCAGGCGGAATGTGAGGCGCGCGATGTGCACCAACTGGTGGAAGGCCAGCCAGATGGGGCGCGCTATGAAATCATTTACCGCAGCAGCACTGCCTGGTTAGTCAGGCCAGAGCGACGCCTGCGGACCCGTAATGTGATCTTCTCCGGCGGATCGTTGGGCACGCTGGGATTGCTTTTTCATTGTCGCGATATCTCTGGCTCGCTAGAAAAGCTTTCACCCCGCCTGGGCGATCTGGTGCGCACCAACTCGGAATCGCTGCTTGGAGCGACCAGCCGTGAACCAGCTACAGATTACTCTGAGGGAGTAGCGATCACCTCGATTTTCCACGCCGACCCGGTAACTGCAATCGAGCCGGTGCGCTATCCGGCAGGTTCTTCAATGATGCGCCTGCTGTCCGCGCCGCTGATTGAAAGCGGGCACAGCATCCTGAGCAGGATATTGAAAACCCTGGGGATCATTCTCTCTCATCCGGTCGATTTTCTGCGCACGCATGTGCTGCCAGGCTGGGCGCAGCGCTCCACGATCCTGCTGGTTATGCAGACGGAAGATAATTATGTCCGCATGCGCCTGGGACGCAGCCTATCAACGCTGTTCCGCAAGCGGTTGGTCTCAACACCAGACCTTGAACACAGCCTGCCTTCCAAGATCGATGCCGGGCATCACGTTACGCGTCGTTTCGCCGAGAAAATTAACGGGATTCCCGCCGGGTCGGTTAACGAGGGCTTGTTGAATATTCCCATCACCGCGCATATCCTGGGGGGATGCCCGATGGGCAGAGATGACCAGGAAGGTGTGGTCGGGTTGGACTGCCAGGTGCACAACTACCCGGGCCTGTATGTAGTGGATGGCTCAATTATGCCGGGCAACCCCGGCGTCAATCCCAGCCTGACCATTGCAGCATTGGCGGAGTACGCCATGAGTCATATCCCGCCTAAGGCTGGCTCTGGGTCAGTGAGCATGGCGCATGACTTTGAATCCGCCAGACCTGGTAAATAGGGTTAGCAATCCATTGAACAGGCGATAGATACGCCGGAAATAAGGCGGCATTTCGTCTGGTGAGAGCGTGCAAAAGCCAAGGTGTTGGTATAAAGGTTCCAACCGGGCAGCACAGGTGAGATAAATCACGCCAGGATGCTCGTTTAGCAGGCTGGTGATCAAGGCGCGGGCGATACCCTGCCCTCGCCAGCGATCCTCCACCACCAGCGAGGCCAGTTCCCGCGAGCTATCAAAATGGATCTTCATCTGAGCGCAGCCGATCACCGCATCGTTTTGGTCCACAGCGACTGTGAAGCGTGACCAGTGAATCCCCATCGGATTAAGATGTTCTTTGCGCACCAGGCTGCGGATGATCCGGCCATCCTCGGCGCGTGCCGGGCGCAGGCGATATTGCAGGTCTTGGTTCATGGTATTGAGGAAGTTGAGGACGCCCCGATTACAAGTTTTTCCCAAACTGGATAATGAGTTGCGCCAGGCGATGCGGGTGTTGCAGGGGGATATCATGGATGCTGTCGAGTATCCATTCCAGGTGGGCATCTGGCTTCAATTTGATGATCTTTTCCAGGCTGGCTTCCTTGGCCGAAAGGAAATCCTGATCCTGGGGGGAAACCGGTGGGCTGGGGCGAGCTGGCAGCAATAAAGCCGGGCAGCGGATTTGTGCGAAACGCTCGAAGGTGCTGAACTCCCACATGGCGCGTACGATCTGCATGTGCTGTTCGAAGCGCAGGCGGGGAGCGATGGTTTCATCTTCCCGGATCTCAAAATTGCCCAGGATGATTTGCTGCGCCTGATCGTCCGGCTGCCAGTTTCCCCAGGGGCGGTTGATGCGCTCCAGGAAGTCTTCCAGGGGTGTGCCGGCCAGGCGCGGAGGTGTGAGGCGCTGCTGCATCTCCTCCCAGGTGACCCCGGGCAGGGCGTTCAATTGAATGACCCCGCCATCTACCAGGACAATGCCAGCGGGGGCGCGCGGCCCGATGGCGAAGCGCGCTGCGTAGTCCAGGGCCAGGGCAGCTCCCCAGGAATGCCCCACGATCAAGGGGTGGTCCAGGTCCAAGGTAGTTATCAAGGCCAATAGATCGCGAGCGTAAGTCGTAAAGCCCAAATCACCCACGGGTTTGTCCGTCAGACCGTGGCTGCGCAGGTCTGGGGCGATCAGGTCAAAACCAGCTTCTGCAAGGATTGGGGCAGTCAGTTCCCAGATGCGGGCGTTTGAGGCCAGCCCGTGCAGCAACAGGACAGGCTGGCCGCGGCCTGGCTCTCCCCAGCGCAGGTAATGCACGCGCAAATCGTTCAGCAAGAGGTAGGACGATATCTGAGGGTATTGAGAATCTACCATTAAGAAAGACCTGAGAATTTGTTTATTGGTTTAACAGCTCTTCCAGCAGGCTGCGCGTCATCTGTGGATCGGCTTTTCCGCCCGAGCCGCGCATCACCTGGCCCACAAACCAGCCAATCAAACCGGTTTTGCCGCCTCGATAACTGGCGACCTGCCCCGGGTTATCAGCGATAATCTGTTCGCAGGCTGCCAGGATGGCATCCCGGTCGCTGACCTGCGCCAGGCCTTCTTGTTCCACGATGCTTGCCGGTGACAGCCCGCTGGCCTGCACTTTTTCCAGCAGAGCCTTCCCGGTAGAGGTGTTGACAGTCCCACTGTCCACCAGCTTGACGATCTCGGCCAGGTAGGCGGGCGTCAGGCGTAGCTCGCCGGCTGGGATGCCTGTATCGTTGATCATGCGCAGCACGTCGTTCATCAGCCAGTTGGAGATGCGTTTTGGGTCGCCGCCGTAAGCCCGGACAGCAGCCTCGTAGTAATCCGAAAGGCTGCGCTCCCCGGTCAGGATATCGGCGTCATATACGGGCAGCTCGTATTGGGTTACAAAGCGCTCCCGGCGCACCAGGGGCAGCTCGGGCAATTCTGCCAGGATGGCCTTGCGCCAGGCATCATCCAGCTCCACTGAAAGCAGGTCGGGCTCGCGGAAATAGCGGTAATCGGCTTCGGTTTCTTTGGAGCGCATCTTGCGCAGCACACCGGCATCCTCATCCCATTCCAGGGTCCAGGCAGCGATGCGATTGCCGGCTGCGACCTCGCGTTTCTGGCGGGCGATTTCAACCTCAATGGCATCGCGCACTGCGGTGATGGAGTTCACGTTCTTGATTTCGGTCTTGGGGTTTAAGTAATCGGCTCCCACCGGGCGGATGGACACATTCGCATCGCAGCGCAGGTGCCCCTTTTCCATGTCGGCTTCAGAAATGCCCAGCCAGCGTAATAGCTGGCGCAAGCGGATCAGGTATTGGGCGGCTTCATCCGCCGAGCGCAGGTCTGGCCCGGTGACCATCTCGATCAGCGGCACCCCGCAGCGGTTGAAATCAATCTTGCGCTGGCCATGCTCGTTCTTGGTTTTTCCGGCGTCTTCTTCGATGTGCAGTTTGTGGATCGAAACATGCCGGATATACCCTTCTGGCATGGGTAGATCAAGGTAACCGCCTTTCGCCAGCGAGCGATCGTATTGAGAGATCTGGTAGCCTTTGGGCAGGTCGGGGTAGAAATAGTTTTTGCGATCGAAGAAAGAAACCGGCGGGATCTCAGCGTGCATGGCTGCAGCCAGCAGGACCGCTTTTTCGACCACCGCGCGATTCAACACGGGTAAAACGCCAGGCATGCCTGTGCAAACCGGGCAAATATTGGTGTTGGGGGCGTCGTTCCACGAATCTGCTTTGCAGCTGCAGAAGATCTTGGTCTGGGTATTAAGCTGGATGTGGGTTTCTAACCCGATAATGGCTTCGAATTCGGTCATTCAGGGCCTCAATCATTTATTAGGCTGTTTTGATGCTGCCGCGAGCTGGCTTTAGCCAGCAGGCGGGTCTGAACAGGTGCGCTGGTCAACTCGCGCAGCGCGTCGGCGGCGATCCAACGGGCAGCTTTGCTGTCCAGATGCTGGATTTGGCGGGCGGTCTCAATCGCCTGGATGTTCAACGTCAGGCTGCGCTTGCCGATCTGGCGCAAAGCCCAGTTGACAGCTTTCCTGATAAAGTTGCGCTCGTCCCCGGCTTCGCGGGCGATAGCAGGTAGAAATTGCGCCAGGTGTTCATATGGGGCGCGCTTATCATGGACTGCCAGGGTTGCCATGAGCACAAAGCCGGCGCGTTTGACGAAAGTCTCGGGGCGGCTGCTCCATTCTTGTGCTTTGACGTAGGCATACGGTGTGCGGGCAAACAATCCGCATACCTGATCACAGATATCCCAGGAGTCGAATTCCTTTACCCAATCTTCGAGTAGAGCTTCTGTCATCTGATGGGGGTCGGCGATAAAGCTGGCTAAGAGGCGCGCTTCATGGATCCTGCTGTTCCAAAGTTCCAATGCCAGGGTCTGGTCCCGACCGATTTCTTTGGCAATCTGGCGTAATGTAGCCACATAGATTCCTAGAGTGTTTTGTGGATTGATGCCAAAGCGCGCCATCCCAGCCACATTATCAGGATTCGACAAGGTCTTTAGGCGATCCAGGACGGCTTGGATGGAAGCACTCATAGGAGATTTGTCTCAGCCGCGCGCCAGGCTGACGGCGGCGCGAAATGCCCGGTAAACGGTGGTCATATCCGGATTGGAGAAGCTGATCTCGCGTCCATTCAGCCGTTCAATGCCAGGCAGCAGGCTGACGCGGTCGGCCATATCTGAGCTCATAAAAGCCACGCGCATCTGGATCGGGGCGGGCAGGAGAAATGGCGGCGGGGATTGCTGGCTGAACTGTTTCTGGACCGCACGGGCGGCGGCTTCACAGATTTTCTCATGCGCCAGGCCGGGCGGCAGGCATTCGGCAGACATGCGCCCGCTGGCTTGCTTCACAACCGCGACTTCCAGATTGCCCAGCAGCGCTCTGGCTTCGCCGCATGCAGTCTGGTCGCCGGAGATCATCAGCACCGGCACGCCAAAATGCCCGCATACAGCCGCGTTCAAGCCTGCCTCACCCACCAGCAACTCATTCAGCCAGACTCCGCTGACCGTAGCGCTCGACCAGGTATGGTCGAGGATGGCGTTCTTCGATCCGGCGCAGGCATGGTATCCGATGAAAAATACACCGTCAAAACTGCTATCGATACCCTGGACCATGCTGAGCGGGCTGCCGTTGCCGTTGTTCAGGCGCGCATGCGGGTCCAGCTCCTCGATGAGGATATTGTTGCCGTTTGAATGTCCATCGGTGACCACGATTTCTGTCGCGCCGGATGCCAGAGCGCCCCCAATGGCGGCATTCACATCCTGGGTCATCAAGCGCCGGAAACGGCTGTACTCGCTGTGCGCCGGATTGACCTGATCCCAGTTGACCACACCGGTGATGCCTTCCATATCCGCGGCAATTAAGATCTTCATGGTTATCTCCTCAAGCCAGGCTGCGTAGCACGGCTGGTTTTATCGAGCGCCAGCTATCACTGGCTGTGACCATTTCATAAGCACGACCGATGCGCAGCAAAGTTGCTTCGGAGAAATCCGGACCGAGTAACTGCAGACCGATGGGCAGCCCCTGAGAATCCAGCCCACAGGGAAGAGAAATTCCGGGGATGCCAGCGTGGTTGGCGGGCACCGTAAGCTGGTCGGCATACTGCATCAGTACCGTGTCACCATACACATCCCCAATCGGGAAAGCGGTGGTGGGTGTGGTGGGGGTGAGCAGAGCGTCCAGGCGGTAAGGGCCAGCCGGGTCAAAGGCCTGCACAAAATCCTTGCGTAGCAGGGTTCGCACGCGCTGGGCGCGATTGTAATACTGCTCGCTGTACTGTGCCGCGCTCACATACATGCCCATCAAGATGCGCAGCTTGGGCTGCAGTCCAAAGCCCTGGGCACGCGTCTTACGGTACATTTCCGCCAGCTCGTCGACCATCTCTGGAGTGCGGTAGCCGTATTTGACGCCATCGTAGCGGTGCAGGTTGGAGGCTGCCTCGACGCGTGAGATGACAAAATAAGCCGGTATGCCATATGGGGTGTGCGGCATGGGCACATTCTCAACGATATCAGCGCCCAACTCGGCTAAACGTCCGGCAGCTTTCATCACTGCGGCTTCGATCTCGGGTGCGATGGGGGCGCGCTGTAGCTCTCCGGTGTGTGGATCAGGGAATGTGATCTGGAAGTAATCAGGCGACAGGCCGATGCGCATGCCGCGTACACCCTTTTCCAGGCCTTCCAGATAATTGGGCACGGGCACATTGGGGGTCGTGGCGTCACGCGGGTCAGCCCCGGCGATCACACCTAGCATCAGGGCTGCGTCGGAGATATTGCGCGCCACCGGACCAGGGCAATCTAAAGAGGAGCCAAAAGCGATCAGGCCGTAGCGCGAGACACGCCCGTAAGTTGGCTTGACCCCCACCACCCCGCAGAATGCGGCGGGCTGGCGGATAGAACCGGCGGTATCGGTGCCGATGGAGAGCGGGCCTTCCCCGCCCGCCACCGCGGCTGTGCTGCCGCCCGATGAGCCGCCAGGCACCCGGCTGGTATCCCAGGGATTGCGCGGGGAGGGCTGGAAGGCGGACGATTCACTGGATGAGCCATAGGCAAACTCATCCATATTGAGCTTGCCCAACATCACTGCTCCGGCGGCTTCCATGCGTTCCACCGGCGTGGCAGTGTAGGGGGCGATGAAATTCCCCAGGATGCGCGAGCCCGCGCTGGTCAGCACGCCACGCGTGCAGAAAATGTCTTTGACTGTAAATGGCACGCCCGCCAGAGTTCCAGGGTCTTCACCGGCTGCCAGCCGGCGGTCAATCTCGGCCGCGCGCTCCAATGCGCGCTCGGTGGTGACGGTAATGAAGGCGTGGATTTTGTCTGTCTCATGGCTGGTTTCAGCGTCAGGTGCCAGGCTGGGAGGGCTCCCATCGATGGCCGCGATCCGATCCAGGGCTGCTTCAGTTACCTGGCGGGCAGATACTTGACCGCTATGGATCATCTGGCTGATTTGTATTGCAGGCAGGTCACTCAGGTTCATAGGGCTCATGTGTGTCTTTAGATTGGATTGAATATTGGATGGGTAAGGCTCTAATCCAGGTCAGTATGGGGGATATCTGGCACAAGGATATAGCCGTCATCGGTTTCTGGCGCCTGGGCGAGGATTTCCGCCGGGTTGGGGTAAGGATGCCACTTATCGGCTCGCACGGTTGGTTTGATCTCAGGGCTGTAGGGTACGCCATGCGAGGTGGGGGGGATGCCGCCTTCCAGCGGAATGGCTTCTAATTCGTGGATAGCTTTGAGCTGGTTATTGAGCTGCTGGCGCAGGTACTCTGCTTCAGTCTCATCTAACTCAAGCGCCGCCAGGCTTACGATGTGATCAAAAATCTCGCGTGTGATTTCATCGCTCATGCTTGTTTTCCTTGCCAATCGTATTCAAAACTGCGTCCTATTCTAACACTGCTTGAAGGGTTCACCAGAAAAAAAGATAAGCCATACCTCACCCATGCTATAATGAAACAAACCGCCATCCAATCACACCGGAGGAAAAGATGACCAGCAATGAGATGTTTGCTTTGACCGCCGAGCACGAGATGATTCGGCAGGCGGCCCGAGATTTTGCCCAAAATGAGATCGCCCCAATCGCCGCGGAGTTCGACGAGACGGGCGAATTTCCTTCTAAGACGATCCAAAAGATGGGCGCCATGGGTTTTATGGGGATTGAAGTGCCCGAAGAGTATGGCGGGGCAGGCATGGATACCCTTGCGTATGTGCTGGCTTTGGAGGAGATCTGCAAGGTGGATGCCTCCCATGGCACCATCATGTCGGTCAATAATTCCCTGTTTTGCTATGGATTGCTCAAGTATGGCACCGAATTCCAGAAACAAAAATATCTGGCAGCAGTCGCTTCTGGGGAGGCTATTGGGGCCTATTCGCTAACCGAGCCCATGTCGGGTTCGGATTCCGGGACCATGCGCACCCGGGCTGAGCGCCAGGGTGATACTTACGTAATCAATGGGCGCAAATCCTGGGTGACCAGCGCGCCGGTAGCTCGTTTTATGGTACTCTTTTGCATGACCCAGCCGGAGAAAAGGCATAAAGGCATTACTGCTTTCTTGATCGATACGCGCAAGCCAGGTTTTTCGGTGGGCAAGAAAGAGCCCAAGCTGGGTATCCGCGCTTCGGCGACCAGCGAGATCGTCTTTGAGAATTACCAGGCCGCGCTGGAAGATCGCCTGGGCGAGGAAGGCGAGGGCTTTAAAATTGCCATGGTGGTGCTGGATGCAGGGCGGATTGGGATTGCTGCCCAGGCGTTGGGGATTGCCGAAGCTGCTTATGAGGCCAGCCTGGTTTATGCACGCGAGCGTGAGGCTTTTGGGCAAAAAATTGGCGAATTCCAGGGGATTTCTTTTAAACTGGCGGATATGAAGACGCGCATCGAGGCAGCGCGCCTGTTGGTCTACAGTGCGGCTCTGGCGAAAGAAAAATCCAAACGGGATGGCAGCCGCTTCACCCTGGAAGCTTCGATGGCCAAGCTGTTTGCCTCCGAGACGGCCATGTTCGTGGCCCACGCCGCGGTGCAAATCCATGGCGGGATGGGTTATAGCAAAGAGCTGCCCGTGGAGCGCTACTTCCGGGATGCCAAAATCACCGAGATCTATGAAGGCACCAGCGAAATTCAGCGCCTGGTGATTGCCCGCCTGGAGACCGGTTTGAGATAGATGGGGCGGGAAGCGTCAGAGCAGCAGAATCCGCAAGCGAGCTTGACGCTGGATGTGGCGCCGGGGACACGTTTGCGCGTCACGGTTGAAAATCTCTCGCAAGATGGTTCAATACCACAACCAGGGCAGGCGCCGTTTGTTTATGAGACTCCACCTGGTGCAGCAGGGCTTATTACCGTCCCTCTCCCCCTGCCGGCGGCAGAGATTAATCCGTCTGCGCCCGTGAAGTCCGGCAAGGGGGGTGTGCTTTCGGGACAGGCCTGGGAGGCTCAGCAAGTAGTTATTGGACGCTACCTGTTTGTGTTTGGACTGCTCGTTTACCTGGTCGTGCGTCTGGTTGGCCTGGAGCGCTTCCCGATATATTTCTTCACCGACGAAGCAGCGCAAACTGTCCTGGCAGCCGACCTGGTGCGCGACGGTCTGAAAAACTATGCCGGAGATTTTCTGCCCACCTTTTTTGAGAACGGCGGCAAATATCGCCTGGGCGTTTCCGTGTATTTGCAGGTCATCCCTTATATCATGTTTGGCAAGTCGGTGTTTGTGACACGCGCGGTTTCGGCCCTGGTCACGCTCCTGGCGGCGGCTGCCGTGGGATTATCGCTGCACCAGTTCTTTAAGCTGCGCATCTGGTGGGCAGGGGCGCTGTTTCTTTCCCTCACGCCGGCCTGGTTTTTACATTCTCGCACCGCTTTCGAGTGTGCTGCTGCGGTGGCTTTCTATGCTGCCAGCATCTATTTTTACCTGCGCTATCGCATGCGCTCACCGCGCAGTCTGTACGGGAGTTTGCTTTTTGGAGCGCTGGCTTTTTACACTTACAGTCCCTTCCAGATCATTGTGCCTGCCAGTTTTATTCTCTTAGTCCTGCTGGATTGGCGCTATCACTGGGAAAATCGCAAGTTGGCAGGCTGGGCAATTGGGCTGGTGTTGGTGTTGGGGCTGCCTTATCTGCGTTTTGTGCTTGCCCACAGTCAAGAAAATATCACCAGCCTGGCAGCGCTAGGCTCTCCCTGGGCTAAACCACTGACACTGGCTGAAAAGCTGCGCCTGACTGGACTGGAATACTTGCGTGGCCTGAATCCGGCTTACTGGTTCGTACCTGACGAGGGCGGGCTGGCGCGCCATAACCTGAAGGACTATGCCTATCTGATCCGCTGGGCCTTCCCCTTTACCATGCTTGGCCTAGCATTGGCAGTATGGCGGGCGCTCACCCACCATGCGCTGGTGCCGGCTTATCGCACATTACTGGTGACGCTCATGGTGATCCCTTTGGGGGCTGCCCTGGTGCAGGTGGGCATCACCCGTTTGCTGGGCATGGTCATTCCGGCTGCGTTATTCACCAGCCTGGGTTTTGATGCAGTATTGGGCTGGCTGCGCCAGCGGCGCTGGCCGGCTGTTCTTCTGGAGGGTGGTCTGTTTATATTCCTGGTGGGGGCGAATTTTGGTTTACTGCGCGATGCATTGTGGAATGGCCCGACCTGGACGACAGATTATGGCATGAGTGGCATGCAGTACGGCGCCAGGCAGGTCTTTGAATCTGTCGAGGATTATTTGACGGAATATCCGGGAACGCGCATGGTGGTATCCCCAACCTGGGCAAATGGCGCAGATATCTTGAAGCGTTTTTTTCTGGCGGATGCCCTACCCGTAGAACTGGGCAGTATTACAGGCTATATGCAAGATATTAAAATACTCGACCGCAAAACGATGTTTGTGATGACGCCTCTTGAATATGACGAGACCCTGCAAAGCAAAAAATTCGTCAATATTCAGGTTGAGCGTACTTTGCCTTATCCAAATGGGCAGGATGGCTTTTATTTTGTACGCCTGGCATATGACCCCAATATTGAAGAAATGCTGGCGGTAGAGCTGGCTGAGCGGCGTAAGCTGCAAACTGCGGAAGCGCTAATTGGCGGGGAGCTGGTGGAGTTTCGCTATTCCACTCTGGATATCGGTGCCATTGAACAGGCCTTAGATGGGGATGCGAATACGTTGCTGCGCACCTGGGAAGCCAATCCGATGGTGATTGAAATCGGCTTTACCCGACTGCGCAGCATAAGTGGAATTGAGCTGGTTATCGGCAGCGCGCAGATAGAGGTTACCCTGCACCTGTATGATCCAGCGCAAAGCCAGCCGGTCGTTGTGACTGATATAGTGCGCGGCTCAGTCCAGCAACCAGGCGTTGAGTTGCTGTTTCCGCAGTCCTATCCGGCACAAAGGCTGCGCCTGGAGCTGCGCGATGTCAACCAGGGCGAACCAGGGCATGTACATCTGTGGGAAATCGACCTAAAGCAGGATCCAGGAGCCCCCTAATGAAAGCTATTTTGTTTCACCAACACGGTGGGCCGGAGGTTTTATCTTATACCGATATTGATGCACCTGTTCCAGGCGCGGGTGAAGTGCTGGTTCACTTACATGCGGCTGCTTTGAACCGCCTTGATTTATGGGTGCGAGAAGGTTGGCCTGGAATCAAGCTGCAATATCCGCATATCCCCGGCGCCGATGGAGCCGGTTTTGTGGCGGCTTTAGGAACTGGAGTGGAAGGCTGGGCTGTGGGGGAGCGGGTTGTGATCAATTCCAATCTGAGCTGCGGGCGTTGCGAGGCCTGCCTGGCTGGACAGGACAATCGCTGCCGTAGCTGGGAGCTACTGGGAGAGACTCGCCGGGGTACTTATGCTGAGTATATGGTCGTCCCTGCCGGTAACCTGCTGCGGATCCCGGAGGGCTTTGATCTCCAGGCTGCGGCCGCGGCTGGGCTGGTCTATCACACTGCCTGGCATTCGCTGATCACGCGCGGGGCGCTGCAACCGGGCGAGCAGGTGCTGATGGTAGGCGCTTCCGGCGGGGTCAATACGGCTTGCTTGCAAATTGCCAAATTGGCCGGGGCAGTCACCTTTGTGGTTGGCTCAGATGCTCGCAAGCTGGACTTTGCGGCCTTTCTGGGGGCAGACTATTTGATCGATCGTTCTAAGGAAGCCAACTGGGCGAAAACTATTTACCAGTTGACCAACCGGCGCGGCGTGGATGTGGTGGTGGATAATGTGGGGACGACCTTCCCGCTCAGTTTTCGGGCGGCGCGCAAAGGTGGGCGCATTCTGACAGTCGGCAATACTGGCGGAGCGGTGTTTGAAATTGATAACCGCTTTATCTTCAGCAAACACCTCAGCCTGATTGGCTCGACCATGGGCACGCATCACGATTTTTCCACGGTGATGGGCTTGATCTTCGCAGGCCGGCTGCGTGTGCCCGTAGATCGGGTGTACCCCTTAGCGCAGGCTCGCCAGGCTCAGGAATATCTGGCCTCGGGGCAGCAATTGGGCAAGCTGGTGCTGGATATTTCAGCGTAAACACAGATGGCTGAAAACGCATTGACCTCCCCACAAGCTTCAAAACGACCTCCAGGCGTAACCATGCTGGGCTGGGGGGTGTTAATCATTGCGAGCCTCAACCTGGTACGACTGGTCCAGGCCTTACGCCAGTGGGATTTTCTGGCTGGATTGCCAGCTGTGATGCCGCTTTATCTGGCGCTGAGCGGGTTGGTATGGGGGCTGTTTGCCTTAATCCTGAGTTGGGGGATATTTAAAGGGGCGGGTTGGGCGCCGGGTTACGCCCGCCTGGGGGTACTTGCCTATAGTTTGTATTTCTGGATGGATCGAGGTCTGATCCAGCATGCTCCCGAACGCTGGACAAATTGGCCTTTTATCCTGGGGCTGATGGTATTGGTCGGCGGGTGTATATTCTGGATGTTATCGCAACCGCGCAATCGAACTTATTTTGGAGAACATAATGACCGTTGATCCGAAAATCCAACAATTACGTGAGCTGCGCGCTCAGGGTCGCCTGGGAGGTGGGGCGGAACGCATTGAAGCCCAACACCTGCGCGGGCGGCTGACTGCCCGCGAGCGCCTGGATCTGCTGCTGGATAAAGGCTCTTTTCGGGAAGTGGACGCCTTTGTTGTTCACCGCACCCATGACTTTGGTCTGGACCAGCAAAAATTCCTGGGCGATAGTGTGATCACCGGCTGGGGCACCATTAATGGGCGGCTGACCTATGTATTCTCGCAGGATTTCACCGTTTTTGGCGGCAGCCTGGGCGAAGCGCATGCCGAAAAAATCTGCAAAATCATGGATATGGCGGTCAAGAATGGCGCTCCGGTGATTGGCTTGAACGATTCGGGCGGGGCGCGTATCCAGGAAGGTGTGGTCTCGTTGGGCGGTTATGCGGACATTTTCCTGCGCAATACCCTGGCTTCAGGTGTTATCCCTCAGATCAGCGCCATCATGGGCCCCTGTGCGGGCGGGGCGGTGTACTCACCTGCCTTGACGGATTTTATTTTCATGGTGCGCCATTCATCGTATATGTTTGTCACCGGTCCGGAAGTGGTCAAAACGGTGACCCACGAAGATGTCTCCTTTGAAGAGCTTGGCGGCGCCAGCGTACACTCTGAGATCTCAGGTGTGTGCCATGTGGCCGTGGATAGTGAAGCCGATACGCTTTACTTGATCCGCAAGCTGCTCACTTACCTGCCCCAGAATAATATGGAAGATCCGCCTTTTGTATCGAATGGAGATGACCCTCTACGCATGGATGAAGCGCTGGACAGCCTGGTGCCGGCCGATCCCAGCAAACCATATGATATGAAAGACGCCATCTGTATGATCATGGATGATGGGCAATTCTATGAGATCCAGGAAAACTATGCCCAGAATATTGTTGTGGGATTTGCGCGCCTGGGAGGGCATAGCGTCGGGATTGTGGCCAACCAGCCCGCAGTACAGGCGGGTGTTCTGGATATCAATTCATCCGAAAAGGCTGCTCGCTTTGTGCGCTTTTGTGATTCGTTCAATCTGCCCATTATCACCTTTGTAGACGTGCCCGGTTTTCTGCCTGGGACAGGCCAGGAGCATGGTGGCATCATCCGTTCTGGTGCCAAGCTACTGTATGCCTATTGTGAAGCCACCGTTCCCAAGCTGACGGTAGTGACGCGCAAGGCTTATGGGGGCGCTTATGACGTGATGAGCAGCAAGCACATTCGTGGTGATCTCAATCTGGCCTGGCCTACGGCAGAAATTGCCGTTATGGGCCCGGATGGGGCGGTGAATATCGTCTTTCGCAAGGAATTAACCAAAGCCGATGATCCAGTCGAGCGCAAGAAAGAGTTGGCTGAGGAGTACCGTGCCAAGTTTGCAAACCCCTATATAGCCGCTTCGCGAGGATATATTGATGATGTGATTGAACCGCGCGAAACGCGCCCGCGCCTGATCAACGCTCTGGAGATGCTGAGCAATAAACGCGACTCCAACCCGGCCAAAAAGCATGGGTGTATACCTTTGTAGAGGGTATTGTGAGAGAGACAGCCCAGCAGAAAAAAGATCAGCTGTTATCTGGCTTGTTGGAAGTACGCAGGCAGATTTTAGACCTCGCTGGTGCATTACCTTTGGAAAAACAGAATGTAGCTTATCTGGGTGAATGGGATATTTATGGCATGCTGGCACATCTTGCCGGATGGGATTTCACCAATATCCAGGCTGTTGAACAAATCCGATCCGGGAGCGTGCCTGAGTTCTACCAGTATGCCAGTCCAGATTGGCGAGCTTACAACGCACAATTGGTGGCGAAATATCGTATGGATGAACTGGATACACTTGTGAATTTCGTGCGTGCGACTCAACAGACCCTGTTGAAAATCATCACGGCCTTGCAGCCCGAGGAGCTTTACAAAGATCGGGGCATCCGGATCAGAGGCTATAAAATCACTATTGCTCGCCTGCTGGAAGCGGAGCTCAAGGATGAGCGTGTCCATCTTGCCCAGTTGGAAGCCTTTGCCGCCAGTTGAGATGAAATGATGTCTGTGAAGCTTGTTTCAGTCAACGGTCATAAAATTTACCTGGAAGATCATGGTTCTCCAGACGCGCCTGTGGTGGTGCTGTTGCATCACGGTCTGGGGGCGGCGCGTTCTTGGAAGGCGCAGATCCCGGCTTTGGGGGGGCGCGGTTGGCGGGTGATCGCTTATGACCGTTGGGGATACGGCAAGTCCGACCCCCGTCCCAGCCTGAGCCTGCCCGATTTCGCCCCCGATCTGGCTGATCTGGAGCAATTATTGGCTAATTTACAAATTAACAAGCTGGCGCTGGTCGGGCATAGCGATGGCGGCAAAATCGCCATGCTTTACACCCTGCGCCATCCGCAGAAGGTTTCGCGCATCATATTGGTATCAACCCATATTTATGTTGAAGAAAAGATGGGTTTAGGCATCCAGGAAGTACGCCAAAACTATGCTCAGGATACCGATTTTCGGGGCAAGATGCACAAGGTGCATGGCTCCAAAGCGGACCAGGTCTTCGCCAATTGGTTTGATGGCTGGTTGGCAGTTGGCAATCATCCGGGAGAGTATTGGGACATGCGTCCAGCCATTGGAGAGATTGCCTGTCCGGTCATGGTGGTGCAAGGCCTGCAGGATGAGCATGCCAGCCCACAACATGCCAGAGATATCGCCGCGGCGATCCCTGGGGCGCAGCTATGGCTGGTACCTGGAGTGGGGCATATGCTGCCCCAGGAGGCTGATGAGCTGTTCAATGGCCGGATGCTGGCGTTTTTAGAGGCGGGCTTAGAGGCGCCCGGCAAGATCGTTGGAGGGTTGTAATGTTTAAAAAAGTGTTGGTAGCAAATCGTGGAGAAATCGCGGTGCGGATTATCCGTGCCTGCCGCGAGCTGGGTATGCAGACTGTGGCGGTGTATTCCGATGCTGACCGCCAGGCCCTGCACGTACGTTATGCAGATGAAGCCTATCGTCTCGGGCCGGCGCCCTCGCGCGAATCTTATTTACGTGGGGATAAGATCATCGATATAGCCCGCCAGAGTGGAGCAGGCGCCATTCATCCTGGCTATGGATTCCTGGCTGAACGAGCTGATTTTGCCCAGTCTTGCCTGGATGCTGGGTTGGCATTTATTGGCCCTAAACCGTCTGCGATTGCTGCCATGGGTGACAAAGCCGTGGCGCGCAGTACCGTATCCGCCGCAGGAATCCCGGTTGTGCCGGGGACCGAGGGGGAAGGCGCCCTTGCAGATGAAGACCTGCTGCGTTTGGCGCCGCAGATCGGTTTTCCGTTGTTGATCAAGGCTACTGCCGGGGGCGGCGGCAAGGGCATGCGCGAAACCCACAGCCTGGAGGAGATGCCTGGCTTGCTGCACGCCGCCCGTCGCGAAGCGGAAGCCTCTTTTGGCGATGGTAATGTCTACCTGGAGAAGCTGGTAGAAGGCGCCCGGCATATCGAAATCCAAATTCTAGCGGACACACATGGATCGGTGGTGCATCTGGGCGAGCGTGAGTGTTCTTTACAACGCCGCCACCAAAAGTTATTGGAAGAAGCCCCCTCTCCCTTCGTGGGCGATGATGAGGAATTGCGCCAGCGCATGGGCCTGGTGGCAGTGCGCGCCGCTCAGGCAGTGGAGTATGTCAACGCCGGGACGATCGAATTCCTGGTTGATAAAGATAAGAATTTCTTTTTCTTGGAGATGAACACCCGTTTGCAAGTTGAGCACCCGGTAACGGAGATGGTCACCGGTGTGGATATTGTTAAGGAGCAGATCCGCATTGCCCGTGGTCGCCAGCTGCGTTATACCCAGGGCGACATCCGCATGAATGGTTGGGCGATTGAGTGCCGCGTCAACGCCGAAGATCCTTATAATAATTTCATGCCGTCCACCGGACGTATTACCCACAGTCTGATGCCCACCGGACCAGGCGTGCGGGTTGATACAGGCGTCTACCCGGGATTCGAGGTTTCACCTTATTACGATGCTTTGATTTCAAAGCTGATCGTGTGGGGCGAAACGCGCGCCGAAGCCATCCTGCGCATGCGCCGCTCACTGGAGGAATACAAAATTGCCGGTGTGCGCACCAATATCCCCTTCCACCAAAACCTGATGGACTCGCATCGCTTTATGGGCGGGCAATTCGACACGCGCTTCGTCGAAGAGCGTTTCTCCATGGAAGCCATTGAGGAGGGTAAATCGGTGCCTGTGGACATTGCTGCCATCCTTGCCACGCTGGTCGCTCACCGCAACACGCAACGGGCAGCCCAGATTGTCCAGCGCGGTGAGCGTGATACCAGTAACTGGAAGTGGTTGAGCCGCTGGGAGCGCCTGCAGCGTTAGGGTGTAAGTTGGGAGAAATTGGACGATGAAATATATTACCAGTGTGGGTGATCATGAATTCCTCATTGAGGTGGTGGACGAGCACCATGTCAGTGTCGATGGGACTTTGTACGAAGTGGATTTTGACGCGGTCAGCGGCCAGCCGGTGGTTTCGCTGCTGGTAGATGGCAAATCCTATGAAGCCTATGTGTATGAGGATGAACAGACGTTCCAGGTATTGCTGCATGGGCGTATGTTTCCGGTGATGGTGGAAGACGAGCGCGAAAAACGTCTGCGGGCAGCATCGGGCAGCCGCATTGCCGAGCGCGGTGATTTTCACCTGCGAGCGCCTATGCCTGGGCTGGTGGTGGCGATCCCGGTGGGCGAGGGGCAGGAAGTACAAAAAGGGGATGTATTGGTGGTGCTGGAATCAATGAAAATGCAGAACGAGCTCAAATCGCCGCGTGCAGGGCTGATAGCTCGCCTGCGCGTCAAAACTGGCGATAGCGTAGACCAACACCAGACCCTGTTGACAGTGAGCTGAAGGCGGGTATATAACTACAAGGACCAGACCATAAATGAATGATAATCATACCGAAATCGAGATTAAGGTGCATGTGCATGACCTAGCGGGTTTGGACCAACGCCTGCAAGATCTGGGCGCTGAGCTGATCCAACCCCGCCAGATGGAAGTCAATTTGCGTTTTGATCGTCGCAATCGAACCCTGGCGCAAAAACAGCAGGTGCTGCGCTTGCGACGGGATAATCTGGCGCGCCTGACCTTCAAGGGCCCCGGGATTACTCAGGATGGCGTACGTACCCGCCAGGAAATCGAATTTACCGTTAGCGACTTTAATTCTGCGCGCCTGTTCCTGGAAGCGCTGGGTTTCCAGGTTTATACCATCTATGAAAAATATCGCGCTTCCTACCGTTTTATGGGTTGCCAGGTGGAACTGGACGAGCTGCCTTACGGGAATTTTTGCGAAATTGAAGGGCCGGATCCAGCGACAATCCGCTCCGTCAGCGTTGCACTCGGGTTGAACTGGGAAGTCGGCGTCTCACCCAGTTATACCGACCTCTTCCAGCAACTGCGCAAATTAAATCACTGGCCGTTTCACGATTTGGTATTTAAGAATTTTGAGGGGATAAAATTTAACTTTGAAGACGCCGGTGTAATGCCTGCTGACTAACAGAAAACCAGCCCATTTGCATACCAGCATAACGGTTCAACCACATGCTCTTCGCTCAGGAAGCCTGCCAGCAGCCTATGCATTTTTGCAGGGCTGCCGGTTGTCCACAGGCGGGCTGCCTGGCTCAGGGAGAGCGGGGGAGCATTTTCGGGTAAGCTGTGTTGTTGTTCCAAAACACGCCGCACCTGCCGGGCGATGGCAGGCGCAGGGTCGATCACTCGCACGTCTTTTCCCACAATATCTTGAATGAGGGGAATAACAAAAGGATAATGGGTGCAGCCCAGCACAACCGTATCAATGCCACGGGCCAGCATGGGTTGTAATGCGGCTTCAAGGATGGTGCGTGTGGCGGGGTTGTCCAGCGCGCCGGCCTCGATTTGCTCCACCAGGCCCGGGCAGGTATCTTGATAAATTTCCACTCCGTGCGCAAATCGCTCAACCACTGAGGCGTATAACTGCCCCTGGAAAGTAGCTGGCGTCGCCAGCACTCCTACTCGTCCAGTCTGGGTGTGTTCGGCAGCAGGTTTGACCGCCGGCTCCATGCCAACGAAGGGGATCTCTGGAAAAGTGGCGCGCAGATCGTGCAATGCGGCGGCTGAGGCGGTATTGCAGGCGACCACAATGAGCTGCGCGCCCTGTTGGATGAGGAAGCGGGTGATCTCCCGTGAAAACTCACGCACTTCTTCCAGCGAGCGGGGTCCATAAGGCACATGCGCCTGGTCTGCCAGGTACAGCAAGCTTTGTGTGGGCAGCTCGCCGCGGATGGCGCGCAGTACCGACAGGCCTCCTACACCAGAGTCGAAAATACCAATTTGGGCAGGATTGTCGGATGGCATATGCTAATCAGTCAACGACGGGCAGGTCTGGCGCCTGGCTGCTGGTTGCTGCCAGGATAAAGGCTCGGAAGATGCGCTGCATGACGGGATCGTCGCGCAACCATTCTGGATGCCATTGTACAGCAATCCCAAAAGGATGGTCCGGGATTTCCAGCCCCTCCAGAATGCCATCGGGTGCATAGGCATTCGCCTGGAGAGCAGGAGCCAAATTCCGCACTCCCTGGTGGTGAAGGCTGTTTACCTGCAAGCTTTCTGCCCCCAGGATGGTTGCCAGCCGGCTGCCTGCCTGCACCTGGATGGAATGTGCCAGGTGATTGCGCGGGTGGCCGGGGGAAAATTGGTGCTGCTGAGCGGAGGGATGCTGATCCGGGATATCCTCATAAAGTGATCCGCCAAGTCCGACGTTAATTATCTGTAACCCCCGGCAAATGCCGAGAAACGGTTGTTTGCGGCGGAGAACCTGCTGCACCAGCCATAGCTCGACACGATCGCGGTCGTGGTCGACTTCATCCACCTTGGGATGGGATTGGCTGCCATATAATTCGGGTTGGATATCACCTCCGCCCGAGAACAGGATGCCATCCAGGCGGTTGATGAGGGTTTGCAATGTGTTTTCATCTACTCCCATGGGGAGCAGCACCGGTGCACCGCCCGCTTGCGTAACCGCCTCCACGTAGGCTTGTGCAGCAGAAAACAAAGGCACCCCCAGCGAACTTGTGGTGCGAGAGGTCGTGATTCCAATGATTGGTTGGCGCATGAAGCTATCCTGGATGTGTATTTTAGCTGGGAACGAACAAAAGGCGCAACACCTCGCGGAGCTGCGCCATTAGTCCAACATACGGAAAAGATGCCTTAGGAAAAGCGTTGTTTAAGGCGGGCGCTCTTACCACGCCGATCGCGCAGGAAATATAGCTGGGAGCGCCGAACAGCAGAGTGCCGCTCGATAACCACTTTTTCGATGCGTGGCGAGCGCAGCATGAATGTGCGTTCTACGCCGACGCCGTTACTGGCAATCCGGCGGACGGTGAAGTTGCCACCATTCGAGCCAGCACGCTTGCGGATGACCGTGCCACGAAATTCCTGAATGCGCTCATTTGCGCCTTCTTTAATGCGCAGGAAAACCTTCACCGTGTCGCCAGAGCTTAGTTCAGGGATATTGGTATTTACAGGTGCCTCAACGGCTTTCAGTAGGTCGCTCATGTTAAATCATTCCTTGCATAAATTTAAAATTGCTGCTAAAACCAGCACGATGATCGGTGTGTTATCGGTTGTCAGCTTCTATACACCACAAAGCCGCCTTGGGCGGCACGGGTTGAAATTATACCATGCGCATCGCGATTTGGAAAGCACTTTTAAACCCCTGATTTCTTCTCAACTATCTAACTCTGCTGGAGATCAAGTGCTTCAGGCGGGTGACCCAGGGCTGTTCTCACGGTATAATACACCAATGTTTAACCTAAAGCCCCTCGAAACGGTCGACTATTTGATTATTGGTCATTTGACAGTTGATTTCACTGAGGAAGGCCCGCGTCTGGGTGGTACAGCGCTGTACTCTGGACTGACGGCGCGCGCCTTGGGCTTGCGGGTGGGGATTGTCACCAGCTGGGCAGAAGAAATTCCACTGGGGGCGCTCAGCGAAATCCCGGTTGCCAGTTATCCTGCTGAGCATAGCACGACTTTCCGGAATGAGTATACCCCTCAGGGGCGTGAGCAGACCGTGCTTCATCTGGCTGCACCGCTCGACCTGTATCAGGTTCCTGAGGTCTGGCGCAGTGCGCCCATTGTGCACCTTGCACCGGTGGCCCAGGAAGTAGAGCCGACCCTGGTGCGCAGCTTCCCTTCGGCGTTGGTGGGGGTTACCCCACAGGGTTGGATGCGCGCCTGGGATCAAGCTGGTCGTGTCCAGGTAGCTGAGTGGCCTGAAGCCGATTTTGTGCTCAGTCGCAGTGGGGCAGCCGTATTAAGTGTAGAAGACGTTGGTTATGATGAAGAACGGATTGAAGAGATCGCTGCCTCGTGCCGGGTGTTGGCGGTGACTGAAGCTGCCCAGGGCGCCCGCCTGTATTGGAATGGAGATGTGCGCCGCTTCCGTCCGCCCCAGGTTCAGGAAGTGGACCCGACGGGCGCGGGGGATGTCTTCGCGGCAGCCTTTTTTGCTCGCTTGTATGTTACCCGGGATCCGTGGGAAGCCACTCGTTTCGCGACCATTTTGGCATCTACCTCCGTTACCCGCCCTGGTTTGCAGGGCATACCCACTCTGCAGGAAATAGAAGAAAGTCTGATACAAGTTATCTAAGTGAGGCTATGGCACGTATCTACACATTCGTCAATCAAAAAGGGGGCGTGGGCAAAACGACCACGGCCATTAACCTCGGCGCTTATCTGGCCTATTATGGGCAGCGTGTACTCCTGGTGGATTTAGATCCCCAGGCCAATGCTACTTCCTGCCTGAAAATCGATAAAAATACCGTGCGGGGCGGCACCTATGATGTCTTGATTGGCAATGCGCTGCCTGGTGCATATATCTTGCACAACCCGCGCTTAAAAATGTCACTGTTGCCTGCCTCACCTGCCCTGGCGGGTGCAGAAGTAGAGCTGGTTTCGGAGCTGGCGCGCGAGAGCCGCTTGAAGAAAGCCACCGCGGCGCTGATGGAGCGCTATGACTATATCCTGGTGGATTGCCCCCCATCGCTGGGCTTGCTGACCCTGAACGGCCTGGTAGCTGCCCAGGATGGGGTGATCATTCCGGTGCAGTGTGAATACCTGGCACTGGAAGGATTGAGCCAGCTCACTAACACCCTGAATCGGGTGCGCGGCGCTCTTTTCCCAGACCTGCGCGTGCGCGGGGTCGTGATGACCATGTTTGATGCGCGCACCAAACTGGCGAGTGATGTGGTGGCGGAAGTGCAGACTTACTTCCCTACCCAGGTATTCAAAGCAGTCATCCCACGCAGTGTACGCCTGGCGGAGGCGCCGTCTTACGGGCAGCCGATCAGTGTTTATGCACCGTCTTCCACGGGTGCTGAAGCGTATTCAGCCCTGGCCCGGGAAGTTTTGGCCGGGGATGGCCTGCAAATCCCGATCCCACAAGCGTGAGTCAGGTGTACTATGTCCCGTAGAACTGGTCTTGGTCGTGGCCTGGATGCCTTGATCCCTGGAGGTGATAATGCTCCGGGGGGCGCCGGTGTGGAGCAGGTAGCAATTGACCACATAGCTCCTAACCCGCGCCAGCCGCGCACGGATTTCGACCCGGCGTCATTGGCAGAATTGGCTGATTCAATTCGTGAGCATGGCATTTTACAGCCGTTAATCGTGAGCTCGGCTGATCAACCGGGCATGTATATCCTGATCGCCGGAGAGCGCCGGCTTCTGGCAGCTCGGCAGGCAGGGCTGAGCCGCGTGCCGGTGATTATACGCGAGGCCAGCGAGCAGGAGAGCCTGGAGCTGGCGCTGATTGAAAATATTCAACGCACCGATTTGAATCCTCTAGAGTCTGCCGAAGCCTACCGGCAGCTGGCGGAGGAATTTCATCTGTCCCACGAAGAAATCGCCTTGCAGGTAGGCAAGAAACGCCCAACCGTCACCAACACTCTGCGCCTGCTCAACCTCCCGGCTATAGTGCGCCAGGCGCTAGCCGACGGACGCATTAGCGAAGGTCATGCACGCAACTTGTTAGCCCTGCCAACCCCTCAGGCGCAGGAAGCTGCTTTGCAAACCATCCTGACCAAGGAGCTCAATGTACGCCAGACGGAAGAGCTGGTGCGCTTGATGAGCGGGCACAAGATTAATCGCCCTCAAAGACCAGGTCCAGGGGCGGAAGTGCTGGCGCTCGAAGAACGCCTGCGTGCCAGTCTGGGCACGCGCGTGACCCTCAATCGCCGTCGCAAGGGCGGGACAATGGTGATCCATTATTACTCAGACGAAGAGCTAGACGCTCTGGTGGAGCGGATCGTCAGAAATGATTGAACTTCGTCTGACAGCGGCGTAACCCCATGTTGTGGATAACCAACGCCAATATCATTACCCTGGATGCCAGCCAGCCGTCTGTCCGGGCTTTGTTAATCAGCCGTGGACGGGTCCTGGCGGCTGGGGAAGCCGTGGATAAACAGGCTGCTGGGATGACCGCCGTGGAGAAGGTAGATGCGGGCGGGCGCACGGTCCTGCCCGGCTTAACCGATGCCCATATTCACCTTGAACAGTATGCGCTAGGATTACAAAAAATAAATTGTGAGACAGATTCCAAAGCAGAATGTCTGAGGCGTGTAGCGGAACGCGCTGCCCGCAGCGCCCCTGGAGAATGGATCCTGGGGCATGGCTGGAATCAAAACAACTGGATGGGGGGGTTCGGGGTTGCCGCAGATTTAGACCAGGTCGCCCCTCAGAACCCGGTCTACCTGACAGCCAAATCCCTGCACGCAGCCTGGGCCAACAGCGTTGCCTTGCAGCGGGCAAACCTGACTGCAGTGATCTCCGATCCGCCTGGCGGCAGCCTGGGGCGCGATGAGCGCGGCCAGTTGACTGGCATCCTGTTTGAAAATGCCATGGGCTTGCTTGAGAGTGCCATCCCCGAGCCGCAAATCAGCCAGGTTGAAGCGGCCATCCAGGCGGCTTTACCCGGTTTGTGGCGCAGTGGGCTGACGGGGGTACATGATTTTGATCGCCGGCGCTGTTTTATGGCTCTGCAAAATCTGCGTGCCCGCGGAGCACTTAAGCTGCGCGTGGTCAAAGGCTTGCCTCTTGAAGATCTTCCGCATGCAGTAGCTCTGGGTTTGCGAAGCGGATTTGGGGACGAATATCTGACGATTGGCTCGATCAAAGGCTTTGCAGATGGCGCATTAGGACCGCAAACTGCGGCTATGCTGGCGCCTTATGAAGGTGAGCCACACAATCGGGGCATGTTGCTACTCGACGCCGAAGAGCTGTTTGAGCGCGGCCGTCCAGCAGTTGAAAACGGCCTGAGCCTGGCGGTGCATGCCATTGGCGACCGCGCCAACCATGAAGTCCTGAAGGCTTATACCCAATTGCGTGAAATTGAAGCAGGTATGCCTGGCTACCTGCCGGAGCGCCGCTTGCGGCATAGGATCGAGCATGTTCAGGTCATCCATCCACAGGATACCCAACGCCTGGCCCAGCTGGGTGTGATCGCCTCGATGCAACCTATCCATGCCACCTCGGATATGCTGATGGCGGATCGTTTCTGGGGCAGCCGGGCGGCGCTTTCCTACGCCTGGCGCACACAATTGGAGGCTGGGGCAACCCTGGTTTTTGGCTCGGACGCGCCGGTGGAGTCGCCCAATCCGTTTTTAGGGCTGCACGCGGCAGTAACGCGCCGTCGGGTAGATGGCAGCCCGGGTACGCCGGGTTGGTACCCTGAACAGCGCTTGAACTTCTTAGAAGCCTTGCAGGCTTACACGACCGGTCCAGCTTATGCGGCTGGCTGGGAGGATAGACTGGGCCGGCTATCCCCCGGCTACCATGCTGATCTGGTTGTTTTGGATGAAGATCCCCTCAACTGTGCGCCTGAAACCCTGGCTGATCTGGAACCGGTTGGGACCATGCTGGGCGGTGAGTGGGTCTATCGAAATTTTGATTAAATGATAAATCCTGTGAAAATAAAAAATTCCCCGGAGCGTGTCTGCTCCGGGGAATTTAATTTATTTGCCTGGCTCAATTACCGGCTGCAGCGCGATCCAGTGAATTGACTTCTACCAGATCGCTGGCGACCACCAACCGCGAGACATACAGCCGAATTTCCGTATCCCATCCGGCGCAGGTGATGAGCGTCAATTGCGATTCTGGGCTGGCAGCCACTACCGATAGATCAAAATCCTCAACGAGGCGTTGTTCGCGCACCTGGTAGGTATATACATTTTCTTCCGTGTAGACCTTGACCAGATCACCATACATCAGGTCCTTCAAATAACGGAACGGGCCGTCCGAGCCATCACGCAAGGTGACATGCCCCGCCAGGGCGGTGTTACTGCCTAACCCAGGCCAGGAGGTGTCTCCCATCCAGGCGATTTCATCTTGCAGCCCCGAGATCAGCCAGGATGCTCCATCGTAGGGAACATATTTCACAATATTGTCCACGCCCAGGGCAGGGATCACCAGGCGTGTGATGGCGCTGGTATCCGGCGGCTTTACCGCTGACCCAACCGCTGCGGGAGTAATGACCACGGTAGGTGTGGGGATGGTGAACTCAGGCAGGCTCTCCAGCTCATCCGGACCACCTGGAAACGGGAATTCATGGTCGATTACGGGCGCTTCCGGCGGGTTATTCGGACGATACGGAGACCGCGACAGATCACCTGGTGGGGTAGCCAGTTGCTGCGCCAGTGGGGCTGCATCGGGAATAGGGCGCAAGCTCCAGGCTGCTCCCCCAAAAATCAATCCAACGACCAGCAAGACGGCTCCAGTTTTTACGAACCAATCTGTCCAATAGGGGTTGTGCTGGCGAGCGTACATGCTGTATAGCAAGGCACCAAAACCTAGTAGGGCCAGCAGGCCTCCAATCAGGGCCGCGGTGACCGCAGGGCCGTCATCAGGGGTATCTAATTCCATGAATCCGGTGCTGGGTAAGGTGGATGAGCCTGTCACCCGGTATGTGACGCTGTTGGAGGTGCGCGAAAAATTGCTGCTACCAAAACGGTAGGTGACTGTAGCGGCATTGGTCAGGGTAACTGTGCTGGTGGCGGAGGTGCTCACGCGTGTGACCACCGTCACCGTGGCGCTTTCGCCAGGATTTAGTGTGCCGATATTGCCGGTTACGGTACGCGTGGAGGTGCTGGTACTGGTTGTGCCCTTGGTGCTGTTGGCGCTGGAGATGGTCTCGTAGGTAGAATACGAGCTGCGCACGGTCACGTCCGTGGCAGCCGCGCTGCCATTATTGGTAACCCGGATGGTAAATGTGAAATTCTGACCTGTGCGCGCCTCGCTCGGGCTGACGGCATTGGTAATGGCAGGGTTGGGGGTAATGGTGCCGGTGATGGTAGGCGTGGTGGTGCGGGTGGGGGTGGGCGGGGTGCCCGTGACGGTGTTGGTAGGCGAGCTGGTCGCGGTGGGCGGTGTGCCGGTGATTGTGGCCGTCAGGGTGGCGGTTGCGGTGGGTGGTGTTCCTGTAATCGTAGGGCTGGCAGTTTCGGTCGGTGTGAATAGGGTGCCGGTGATTGTGGCGGTGGCGGTATGCGTTTCGGTGGGGGTAGGGGTTTCAGTATCTGGGAGCTGATCGACAACAGTGACTGCCAGCGCACCACCTGCTGCGTTGGGTTGGTAGATATATGCATCAGAGTCATAGGAAAATACAGCACCATTTAATGTGGCAATACCAGTTCCAATGGCTTCGACCGTGTAAGTCACTACTGTATTTCCGCCAGCAAACTCACCCGGATATTTATCGTCATCCCCGCCATCGCAAGACCGGTAGGTGGGGCTGGTAACATCCGAATTCCAGCCACAGGCATCGGCGTAATTAGAGGCAACCGATAAGGCGCTAGGGATGGTATAGCTGGTTTCTACAGTCACAATGCGGAACAAGTCAGTGGGCAGCTCGATCAGGTGCATTAATTGCTGCATACCAGGCGATGCCACGGCGCTGGTACCAGTGAACTCAACCGTCTGTCCAAGCTCTATGGTGCTTGGACCAGCAATGATGAAACTGCTCATGTTGTCATTAGGCTGGTTTTCTTCGTTCAGATATGGCTGGACATAAATCTCGGTAGGAGCTTCTGTCTCGATGGTGGAGTGATTGCTGGAGACAAGCCTGAAATGAAATTCGCGGCTGGTATTATAAGAAGCAAGCGTCCGGTTAACCATCACCTGGAAGTAAAAATCCCGGCATTGTGTGGCATCCAGCTGTGTCAGGTTAAAACTGGCGGGGCCGATCTCGCTAATATTGAGGTTCTCTTCTTCCCATACCAGGCTGAACTCCACATTTTGGGCAGCTTCGTCACCCGAATTACACACTCGCGCCCCGATTGGGTAGGTGTTGGGGCCTAAATTCATATCCTCATCATCCAGGCCGAAGATATTCCAGGTCAATGGCTCGATGCTTAATATCGGAGCGGCGCGGCCGATGGAAACAGGCTGCCAGACCAAGCTGCCGGTAATCAATACCACCAGCAGGCCGATAAAGATTCTGCTCAAAATAACTGAATTCTCTGCTCGTTTCATGGACGCACCACCTGTGACCCCTGGCTACGCGATCTGGGATAACCTGCAGCCCGGGCTATTTCTCAAATTTGTCCACCAATTGGATTATAACATCCGTTGGCCATTACTTTTATTAGCACCTGCACGCTATGCACGCAAACGCCGCACATCGCCAACGCGCTGGGTGACTCCAATCGCGTCCAGATGTTCCAGTAGAGCCAGGACATATTTGCGGCTGGTGTTGAAATGATCGCGAACTTCTGCAGCGCTCAGGGTGCCGCGTGCTTCTAACAGGCGGCGAATATCATTGACCAGGCGCTCATAATCCGCGCGCTGGAAGACGACATCCTGCCCTACGGATACCAACATCTCAAGATCTACCAGAGCATCGAGTAAATCATCACCGATCTCTGCCGCGCACTCCTTGGCAGACGGCGGTGCAAAAGGCGCGGCGGCAAACCTCTTGAGCAGAGTATCCACGCGCAGCTGCTGTTGAGGGGTAAACTGGATCTGGTGCCCACAGCGCATCACCAGGGCCCTTTTCTCCTCGATCTCATTGGCTGCTGACAAACTGCTCAATAAAGTATTGAACAGGCGCGGTGTGAAGGCTGGCATATTTTTCAGGCGGCTCTTTAACTCTTCGCGCGGGATTCCCGGACGCAGCGGGAAGCTCTGGTGGTGGTGATCTACTGCCTGGCGCGTGCGTTCGCGAAGTTGCTCCCAGTAACTGCGACTGATCACATGGGTTTCTGGGGTTATTTGAGGCGCATCAGCGCCTTCCAGAGTCAGGATCAGGCTTTCCTCAAGCAGTTTTTTCAGCGCTTGCTCGGCAATATCCTTTTGTAGTGTAGAACGAGCCAGGACATCTCGAACAGGAGCCGCACCCAGCGCCACCATGGCTTGCATGAGGATATCTTCTGGAGTACCCTGATGCAGGGCTTCCAAGCGCTCCAGGGCTGCCTGTGCAAAGCGTTTATGGCGCCCCTTGGGGGTAGGATCGATGATCACTCCACCGCCCAGGGTTTCTCCAGGGGATGGACGGCGCAGGATGTAACGGTCCCCCCGCACAACGGTCACCGGCTCGTTTAGTTCTAATTGCAACCAGCCTGCGTCGCCTGGTTTCAGTTCCTCGGCGCCAAGCAAGCGCAAGCGTGCTACGACTTCGGCCGCGCCGGTGAAGAACTTGACACTGGTGTTATGTTTGATAGGCTGGCTGACGTCTTCCAGCAGGCTAAAGTGGACATCCAGTAGGCGGGTGGGGCGGTAGCTCCCGGGGTGGCAGACAACATCGCCGCGTTGAATTTCTTCGACCGTTATTCCTGAAATATTGACCGCCGTGCGACTGCCAGGGACTGCCAGGCTTTCTTTTTGTTTATGGGTTTGCAGCCCGCGCACGCGCCCGCGCAGCCCTCTGGGTAGGATTTCAACCTCATCTCCCAGTTGTAAATGGCCGTCGGTCAAGGTTCCGGTGACCACGGTGCCAAACCCTGCCATGGTGAAAATCCGGTCTACGGGTAAGCGCGGCCGGCCGATATCAGCCTGGGGAGCGCGATTCGCAAGGCAATCGCGCAAAGCGCTGCGCAAGTCATCGATTCCCAACCTGGTGCGCGCGGATACACGGACGATAGGCGCGTCTGCCAGGATTGTGTCCTGGAAAGCGGTATGTAGATCTTCCTCGATCAGATCCAGCCACCCTGGGTCTTCAACCAGATCGATCTTGGTCAGAGCAACCACGCCACCCTGTACCTGCAAGATATTGAGGATTGCCAGGTGCTCGCGTGTCTGCGGCATAATCCCTTCATCGGCTGCAACCACGAATAATACCGCGTCAATCCCACCCACGCCTGCCAGCATATTTTCAATGAAATCACGGTGCCCTGGCACATCGACGATTCCGATTTCTTCGTCTGGTCCGCCATCAGCCCCTGGCAGGGTCATCCAGGCAAAGCCAAGGTCGATGGTCATTTCCCGCTCACGCTCTTCTTTCAAGCGATCCGGGTGTATGCCCGTCAAGGCCTGAACCAGGGTGGATTTCCCATGATCGACGTGGCCGGCAGTTCCAATGGTACGCATGCATTTCCTCGTTACGAATCAGACCAATAGGGGCCGTGGCAATTAGCGACTGCGCCCCAGGCTGCGTTCATGCGAGGCTACCCACTCATGTGCCATCGACAGCAGAGATTGCAGGCGTTTCTCCGATTGTTCACGCATTTGGGCGATTAGATCCTGGATCTCCTGGGCGTTGTCTTCCAGCTGTGTGATGCGCTCCAGGATGCGCTCAAATTGGCGAGCGGTTTCATTGCGCTGCTCTTCCAGGGTAAGCGTGTAATTGGTCCAGCGTTTTTGGTCATCCGCTTTGAAGGTCACCCACTCCTGGCGGAAACGTTCTTCGGCCAGGCGTTGAATCTCGGTAATTTCGGTGATCCGCCTTTCGACTTTCTGGGTAATTTCTTCAACAGCCTCTTGAGAACGTTTAACAGCCCGGTGGGTCGTGTCCAGGGCTTGTAAATTCGTTTCAATCTCAGCCGTCTGGCTTTCAATGGCCTCGAACCGGGCGGCCCACTCTTTCCATACCCGGTCGCGCTCCACCTGTCGCAGGGCCTGCGATTCGAGGAATTTCGCCTGGGCTTCTCGCCGCTCTGTTTCCACAGAAGCCAGCTCGCTCAGGCGTGTCTCGGTCTTGCGCACGGTCGAGTTAATTAATTCGTTTTGCCCGCGCTGTTCATCCACGCGTTTGCGGATGGCAGCCATCTCACCTTGTAAGTCCGTCAGGCGCTTGGAATCCTGGCGGCGTCCATCATCCAGCAAGCGGAAGGATCGCGTATACTCTTCTTCGCTGTGGCGCACATTTTCAATTCGCCCGCGCACTTCATCGATCATCTTAGCCAAGCGCGCTTCTTCGTCAACGCGCGCCTTAAGCCCACGCCTTAATTCTGGGAAAGCCTCTAGTTCTTTGCGCAATTCAGCCAGGCTGGTATCCAGAGAGCGCATTTCCACCCTGCGCAGTCGCTCACTTTCCTCCAGGCGTTTTTTATAATCACGTTCAATTTCTTCTAGGCGTTGTTTGGACTCGATACGCTGCTGGAGCAGCGCCTCATCGAAATGATCCATGCGCGCCAGTAAAGCTGTCAGGCGTGTAATTTCTCCACCCAGGTCTTTGATCTGGTTAGGAAGAGGGATAAAATTGCCTCCAGCGCAATTAAGCGTTCCTCCAGGGATCCGATGGTTGTTTTATCTTTGCGTCGTTCATCGTCCAGCCATTCAACCTGTTTGAAGATTTGCTCTAATTCCATCGGCCGGTCTCCTTCGTTTCAAGTTCAACCAGAATCCAAACTAGGACTCTCATCTTATTGGAGATTATAGCATGTCTGTGGCGAGCGATTGGGGGCTGGCACAATACCCCGGCTCACGCGCTTGCGATCGTCCTGTCATAAGATGATCAGGGGATCAATTCGCTTAATAGAGGTAAATAGAGTTGGGGGAATAAGCCCATCACAAAGAGTAGTATTATCGCCGCTACGATTAAGATGGCCTGTAAGCGGGTTTCTGTCATGGACCAGGCGGGGCTCTCGTTGGGGGAGGTGATCAATACTGCCAGAGTGCGCAGGGCGCCAGCCAACAATCCGCCCACCCCAAGCATGGCTAAAAAGACAGCCGATGGCGCACTATGACTCAGGCTGGAAAACATAGCCGAATATAGTGGGAACCCTGCCAGTAACGGCAGGCTGGCAAGCGAAAAATGGGCTGCAAGTAGACCTGCGCTGGCGACCGGCAAAGTATATGCCAGCCCTTGAACGCTACGATAAGTCAGGTTTTCGGTTTGATTTCTAAATATCGAAAGTGACAGGGCCCAGGTAGCTAAAGCAAGCCCATTTGGTAGAAAAAACGCAAAGAAAAGGCCGGTAGCCGGGGAAGCAATTGCTGAGGCGTTTGCTCCCAGATCAGCAACCGGCGCACCCAGGCTGCTTGCCAGCAGAGAGCTACCCACGATTACCAGCATTGCGTAGCCCAACATGCGCCCCAGGTGGCGCTGAAAGGCTGCCCACAGACCCCCGGTAAAGATCATCAGGATGCCCAGCAAGCGTAAGATTGAATATAGCGGGGCGAAGCCTCGCAACCATTCGAGGCGGTTAATGAAATCAACACCAAAGATAGAAACAGTACTCAATATGAGAAAGAAAATAAAAGCCGCGCTGTATGGATTAACTTCTCCTGCCAAGCTAATCAACCAGGAGTGGAAGGGGAATATCGCCATTAGTAAAGCAAATCCCAGCAGAAGGAGGACGATTGCAGTCATTACGGGCTGACTCGGAGGGTCGCTGACCACTCCCGGTAATAACCAGCCACTTAATAGGATAAACGGCATTCCAAGAGTCTGAAAGGTGATGAAGCGCAATACTCCTCGGCTGGCAGGTCTGCCCGGTGGGGCTAGCACAGGGATAGAAACCAGTGCAGCCATTTCGATCAATAGTGCAGCATAGAGGGTAGGCTCAACAGCCAGGGCGGCAGTAAGCAAACCGCTGACGATCAAACCTACTGGTACAAGATATTTCCCGCTGCGGGCTGCCGCAGAACCTCCCAGCCATATGGCTACCATCAGGTAAATAAGGAACAGGTAAGGGCGATCCGTATCACTCAGAATGAATTGCCGTCCGAGGACGAACAAGGTGTCTTGGATCGTGATGGATGGTAAAAATGGCAGCGCTTCCCCGATGGGCAGAAACCAGGCCATGAGCGCCAGCAGTACAACCAGTCCCGTGCCGGCAAGTACAAGCGCTTTTTCAAATCGCTGCAGGACAAAGAAAACCCCACCCACAAAAATCGGCACCAGAATCCAGATGGTAGCGCTATTCATGCGCTCTCCTCTAGCGCGTCAACCATTAAGAGATAGGCGCCTGCCAGCGCCAGACCCAGGTTGATAACTGCCAGTAGCCCGGCTACCAGGGCAGATGGCTCTGCGGTGGCGTAGATGATCTCGAACCCAGCCAGGAAGGTGAGCAGTCCCAGGATCGTGCGCAAAGGTTGGATGGTGAAACCCAATTGGAGCAGCCCAACTCCCAACAAGATCACACTTCCCCAGGCTTGTTCATTGCTCAATTTGGGCACCCAAACGGTGAGCTGTGGGGCAAGCGAAAGACCAGCCATCCCGACTAAGAGGCCGGTCAGCAGGCGAAAAGCGCACCCTGAACGCGTTTGCCAGCCAGGTGAACCTGCCAGGCTGTCGGATTGCCCCAACGAGTCCCTCGGTATTGCAGACCCGTCTGGCAGCACAGCCACTCGCCGAAGCAACCCGGATATTGACATTGCCAGGACAATCCCCGCCATCCAACCGGCTACCAGCTTAACTGCGGCTATTCCCAGTGGCAAAACATTGCTGACCAGGATAAAAACACCTAAATATTGTATGGATAATGCCACCAGGCTGGTTTGCCAGGCTGGATTGATGAGCAGGGTAAATGAGCTAGCAATAACCAGAAGGACCCCCATCAGGGGCAGCCAGTCTATTTCAAGCATCTATCCTCCCAGACTCTGCTGGGCAAGCACCGTCAGCAGAACGGTTAATATCAACAAAGCCCATAATACCCCTCCCTCACCTTCCAGAATTTGGCTGATCAGTGAGAGGAACTTTCCCAACCATCGATAGATGCTCCATAAGAGATGATACAGCCAACCCAAAGACAGGGAGCGACGAAATAGCTGGATAGACCCACCTGGCACGCGCAACCCGCGCCGGTATGCCAGGAGCATCCCGCCGGCGAGTATCAGCACGACCAGGCCGGGCCAGGATTCCAATATGGCTGGCCAATCGGTTTCCCAACCACTCTGTGGGTTGCCAAACCAGGCGATCAGTAAATGCGTGACAGGCAGCAGGGCCAGGCCAAGTGGATAGAAAATCCAGATCCAGCGTTCAGCCCGATTGGGAGGCTCCGTCTGGCGTACGGCGTGTCTCATGTAGCCTAGCAATAATAAGGTGTGGGCGGGGAAAAACAGCGCCAGAGTTACTGGCATCGGTAGTGTGTATAATCGTACCCCTTGCCAGCTGGGTGTGAGCGGAAGCATGGTCGCCCCAATCAAGCCTAAAAGCGGCAAGAAGAGCAAATTGCGTTGGCGAGCAGAAAAAAGGAAAAGTAACCCACCGGATAACAGTGCTGTTATTCCCCAGGCCAGGCTGGCGATCTGTTCACCATGTAATGCGGCTGCAATCGCTAGGGCAGCAAAGGCTAGAATCCAGAATGGCCGGCCATCAAGCTCATCTTTTGCTGCTAACCAGGAGCCGCTGGCATATAACACTGCCAGACCGGTGAGTAATAGCATAGCTGAATCCAGCGGTCCGCTGCTGGCTGCGGCGGCCGCGCGGGTAAGCAGCATCAGGCTGGTTCCGGCTGGGAGCAGGGTAAATAAGGTGCCCAGTCCACGTTGTAACGGAGCTTGTTCCAGAAAAGGCAGGTGTAGAGGGAATACACCCAGGCGCAACCCGGCTGCCAGCAAAAGAAAAATGCTGCTTTGTGGTGCAATCTGGCTAAAAGATATGGGAATCTCGCTGCTCAGACCAGCAGCGGCAGCCAGGGCTAAGATTCCGGCTACCCGTGCAGAAAAAGTGATCACGACTTGTTCGCGCTGCTCGACTGGCTTAACGCGCACGAGCATAATTACCAGTTCGATCAAGTCCAGGGCTGCCCATGCCAGCATCAGAGTCAGTGGGTTGCCTGCCATCGCAGCCAGGATACCCAGTGCAGTGAACGCCAGGCTGCCTGCCCACGTCAGGCGGTTCGTCTCTGTAGAGCGGCTGATGTCGGTCAGAATGGCTGCCAGCGCCAGGGTTGACAGGGCTAAGGCATAAGGCCAGGAAATGCGATCCAGCAATAAAACCGGCGAGACGGGGAACAGGCTGGCAGGCTCCCAGGAGAGCAAGTCAAATGTGGCCGGCAACCAAAAACGCAAGAACAGCAAGCTCGCCCAACCGAATAGACTACCGCTGACAGCCACCAGCCAAAAATAGCGGAAATTGGGCCGGACCAGCCGCATAACCAGCAGGATTAAGGCGGAGAGTACCAAAATGGTAGATGGTAGCAGGGGTAAGAGAGCGTTCATTGGGCTGGGGCTTTTTTGTTTATCTACACGTTGTCGCTCAACGGGTTGGCAACCAGGTAAAACAGCAGCTCTGCGCGCCAAAAACAGCCCGGAGATCGTAAAGGGTTGATTCCCCGGTAACAATCCATTTCGGCTCGAGATTACCAATCAAAAGACTTCTTCCATCTGGGGCCCACTGGATGGTTTGTTCCTCAATGAGCAGGTCGTTGGTTTTTTCCAAAATCCCATAACGCAGATCAAACCGCACGAGAGCCGATAAAACCGGTACCCCGGTGGTGTAGGCAGCCAGATAGAAAAAGTATTCATTGGCCTGGTAGGGCTGTTCCAGAGAAAAATCAGGCAGGCCAACTGTTTGCTGAGAGGTGTAAATCTCCATGGGTGGGAGTGTATATCTTTGATCCAGTAATAACAGGTCGGATCGAGTGGGCAAGACGTTCCACAGCTCAATCGCTGGTTGTTGATTTTCCACGAAATGACTGGGCTGGGTGACAAAGAGTTTACCATCTTCCGCCCAGACGACCGAGATGCGCGGGGGTTGAGTGGTAAATGAATCTGGCAATAGCGCCAGACGATCCTGAACAGTGTCGGCGATCCCCCACCAACGTACGTCCGAAGATGGCACAACTACCTCGCACAGGATATACCTTCCAAAGGGGGACCAGTTTATGTTCTGGTAGCGTACAGAGACTTCTGTTGAACTACCCCGCGGATCAGGGATCGTAGCTCGGGCAGGGAGAATTAATCGTGTTGCATTGCTGCTTAACGAATATAGCCATAACCCTTCCCGGTCGCTCCATGCCAGATCGCGACTTTTCGCTGACCAGATCAATTCAGTGCACTGGGTTGGGTGAATCGATTGGCAGGAGGCCAGAGTGCGCCTGGTCAGGTCGCCAGTATTGGCCGTCAGATGGATGGTATAGTCATCACCGGGGATAGAATACGCCAACCATTGCTGGTCGGGTGAGAACGACAGGCTGCTAATCCGCGGGGTGTCATCGACAAGTATCTGGATTTGACCGGTTGCCAGTTCTACCCGTTCCAGGTCAAACATTTCAATCCCGTTGGCAGTGATGCCTTTTGAGCGCAGTAAAGCAATTTGGCTGCTATCCGCGCTGAGCGTGTAGGTGATAACTTGGTTGACCAATGCCTCCTGGCTCATGCTGCTATGATCCCAAAGCATCAGGCGATTGTCCGTGAGATAGACCAGATCATATTGCAGGGGTGGCTTGGAGTCTGCTTCGACGATTGCTACTACTGGTGTAGGTGAAGCAGTCGGCAAAGGCGTCAGGGTCGGATTAATAACCGGTGGGCTGGGTGTAATATCCACTACCACTAACGCAGGGGTGTCGGTGGGATAGATCAGCGCCGGCCGGCTGGGGGTAGGGGAGACCGCATCTGGGCGGCAGCCGCTGAGCAGGGTGAGCAACAGGCATAGTCCACCCAATACCAGGCCAGTAGGCCACAACGCATGAAAACTTGCCGGCCGGCGTGCTGGTAAGGAGGCGCGAAGTAAATTATTTCCAGGTGTGGACACTAGAGCACAGCGACTCCCTGCCGGTGGATATAACGACCCATCCCTGCGTGTCCATGCCATTCTCCATTGTCCACAATCAACTGGCCGCGGAGAAATACTTTTTCGGGGTATCCGACCAACTCCCAGCCTTCGTAGAGGTTGTAGTCTGTGCGATGCTGCGCATGCGCAACGCCATAGGTCAAGCGACGCTCGGGATCCCAAATTGCAATATCCGCGTCTGCACCGGGCAGTAACGCCCCTTTACGGGGATAGAGGCCAAAGATCTTTGCTGGATTGGTGCAGTTCAAAGCCACAAATTGGTTGGCGGTCAGGCGCCCAGAGCGCACGCCATAGGTCCATAGCACCGGCATACGATCCCCTACTCCTGGTAAGCCATTGGGGATAAGCGTGAAATCATCCCGACCTAGCTCCTTGCCAGGAATCGCGACGGACTGGCCTTCGTACTGGATAGGAGTGCTGCCATCGTAAAAGAAGGGACAGTGATCGGTGCCGATTACCTGGATCGTAC
>Ga0105095_10000039_pt1 | contig 43138 bp, 38 predicted proteins | sample PPLLak2March2015_2_FD_79180 | JGI IMG/M metagenome (GOLD analysis project Ga0105095, IMG submission 79180) | Freshwater sediment microbial communities from Prairie Pothole Lake near Jamestown, North Dakota, USA - PPLs Lake P8 Core (3) Depth... | ecosystem: Environmental > Aquatic > Freshwater >...
CCGCCGCGCAAACTCGATACCCGGCGCGGTCGTGCCCGCAGTCGTCGGCATGTCCGCGGTAAGGTAGTTGTCCTTGACGCCGATGGGCACACCATGCAGGGGGCCGCGCCAGCTGCCGCTCCCGATCTCCTCGTGCTCATCTCGGGTCTCCGCCATTGGGCTTAGGGAACATCTGATTGATTGCCATCCCCGCGCAGGCGGGGATCCAGAAGTACTCGAGTTGCCTGGGTTCCCGCCTGCGCGGGAAGCCCACGTGCCCTGGCCGTTGCGGTTTTCTTCGTGTCTTCGTGCCTTCGTGGTGAGAGGTGGAGTTAGTGGGTTTCAGCACTCGGAGCGCGCCGTCGGGGCTTATCGGCGTTACGGAGCGCTGCCGCCGCCGCCCGGACGATAGGGCGGGGCGGTCAGCAGCATGCGTGTAACCGACTCCGGCAGCGCACCCGCGGGCGTGCCTTTTTTCGGCATGCCCTCGACGAACGGCAGCAACTGCAGCCGGGCGATGGTGTACACGCGCCGCAGCTCGGCAACCGGGTGCGCATGCTCATCGACTCGCAGGTCCAGCAACGCGTAGTCTTCGTTGCCAAACACCTTTAGGGAGGCCGATTGCCGCCCGCGCTTATCGCCGCCCGCCGCCTGGCCCGCTTCCATGGCGAGCAGCAAGCGCTCGGCGAGATCGAGCGGCTCACTGCCCCGGAAGGCAGCGGCCATCGCGACCACCGTCGCTTCGCCAACCAGCATGTTGCCTTGGACCGCGAAGCGCTCGCCCACGATGTGGCCGAACCACTGCGTGCAGGACTGCCCCGACCAGGCCGCGGGCCGCCCCTGCCCGTCGACCACGCCGATCTGCCGCAGGTCGCGCGCGTCGTCGCGCGAGAGCACGGCGTCCAGCGCCTCGGGACCGGAATTCCCCTGCCTCATCAGGCTCAGTGCCTCGATGGCCAGATAAGGGTTGACCCAGCTCTGAGTGGAAACGGCGCCCACACCCGGTTGGATGTAGGGACACATGGCACCCACGGCAGGCACCGCGGTGCTGACGGCGACGCCAAGCTGGCCGGTGCGGGGACAATGCGCAACGATGGAAAACGTCATGCTCGCGAATCCGAACTCACTAGTGGGCCGAAACAATGAGATGGAGAGCACACTCCCTCTTCCCTTGTGGGAGAGGGTTGGGGTGAGGGGTACTACCGAATCGGCTGTTACAGTCCACTAGGTTGGCCTGCTTGTCTATCTCGCCTCACGGCTCCCGCCTACACCGCGAGGTGATCTGTGATGCTCTGCTCCGCATTGGCGGCACCGACCAGACCCCGGTCCACGATCTCGCCCAGCTTGAGCACAGCGTACCGGTCGGCCACCGCCAGTGCGAACTTCACATGCTGCTCGATCAGCAGAATGGCGGTACTGGACTGCTCGCGCTCGGCCTTGAACACGCTGGCCAGCTTCTCGATGACAGAGGGCTGGAGGCCCTCGCTGATCTCGTCCACGAGCATCAGGCGCGGCCGCGTCATCAACGCGCGCGCCACGAGAAGCATTTTCTGCTCACCACCCGAGAGCGTGCCGGCGCGCTGCTTCATGCGTTGCGGGATGAACGGGAAGAACGCACCGATCCGGTCCACCCCGGGCTTCAACATCCGGTCGTCGCGCAGCGCCAGGCGCAGGTTGTCCTCCACTGTGAGATCCTGGAACAACGCCTGCTCCTGGGGTGTGTAGGCGACCGCCTTGCGGGCGATGCGATGGGGTTGCATCCCGGAAATGTCCTCGTCGAACATCCTGACCCGGCCCCGCAGCAACGGTAGAAAGCCCATCACGGTCTTCAGCAAGGTGCTCTTGCCCATGCCGTTTTTGCCCAGCAGGACGAAGATCTCGCCCGGCCGGATGTCCAGCGCGACCTCGCGCACCACCACGGCTTCGCCGTAGCCGCTGTGCACGTCCGCCAGCTCGAGGGCCGCTGTGCTCATCGCGCCGCCCCACCGATCCTGCCGCCGCCGGCGTAGATCGTGCGCACCAGCTCCGACTCGACCACTTCGGTCACCGTTCCGTCGAGCACGAGGCGCCCCTGATGCAGCACGATCACTCGCGAGCTGATCTCGCGCACGAAGTCCAGATCGTGCTCCACCAGCAGGATGCACAGGCCGTGCTTCCCGGTCAGCTCCACCAGGATCTGCCCGATCAACATTCGCTCGGGCTTGGTCAGTCCTGCCGTGGGCTCGTCCAGCAGAAGCACGCTGGGCTCGAGCGCCAGCACCATCGCCAGCTCGAGCGCCTGCTTCTGGCCGTGCGACAGGTGCCGGACCTCACCCCCCAGTTTCTGGTCCAGGCCGGTGGCCTGCATGACTTTCAGCGCAGCTTCCGGGAGCTCGAGCACACCCGCACGGGTCCATACCGAGGGTCGCTCGAGGCGCGTGCGGGCAATGCGCAGCGACTCGGCCACCGTCAGGGCATCGAAAGTGTTGGCGTTCTGGAACTTGCGGCCGACCCCAAAGGCCACACAGTCGTACGGCGGTTTGCGTTCGATGTCGTGGTCGTTGACCAGCACCGTGCCGCCGGAGCGCTCCGCACCGTCGCTGATGCAACGCATGAGCGTGGTCTTGCCTGCACCGTTGGGTCCCACCAGGCTCAGCAGCTCGCCGCGCCGTGCCTGGAAGTCGATGCCCTGCAGCACAACCAGGCTGCCGAAATGCTTTCGAACATCGTGCAAAGAGATGGCATGCACCCCGCCACCGGCCAGGCCAGCCAGGGGCTCTTCCCGGGCGATACCCAACGCCGGAGCTTGCTTGGCCGGGTCCACTGCACCCCCGCCCCGGAACAGGCGCTTGACCAGCGGCGCGATGCCTTGCGGGAGCGCTACGATAACCACGACGAAGGCCAGCCCGATGATGAGCTTCCAGATGAACGGCAGGTTGCCGCTCAGGTAGGCCGTGCTCACGTCGATCAACAGGGTGCCGATCACCGGGCCGATCAGCGTCCCGCGCCCGCCGAGCGCCACCCAGATCACCAGCTCGGTGCCGAACACGAACCCGGCGTACTCGGGGGCCACCACCATCTGCACGCCGGCAAAGGCATACCCGGCCATGGCGGCGATGACTGCCATCACCACCAGCAGCAGGATTTTGACCCGCGACACGTTGATGCCGAGATACTCGCAGCGGGGCTCGTTCTCGCGGATCGCCACCAGCACACGTCCCGCGTCGCTGCGCACGAACATCCAGGCCGCCCCAGTCACCAGCACGAGAAAGGCGCCGGCGATCCAGAACCAGGTGTTCATCTCGATATCGAAGCTCGCGAACCCGGACAGGCCGCTGCTCGATCCCGTGAACGTGCCGCCGGAGTACAGCAGCTGCGTCACCGCGATGGGCAGCACCAGCGACACTACCGAGGCATACAACGGGGAAGCGCCGTGGTAGAAGGACAACCATCCGACCAGCACCGCGACCAGCGCGCTCACCAAGATGGCCGCACCGAAGGCGAGCCAGGCATGCGCGGGGCTGAAGCCCATGTGCGTGAAAACCAGCCCGGCAGCATACGCGCCGATGCCGAAGAAGGCGGACTGGCCAAAGGTCAGGACCCCGGTATAGCCCCACAGGATGTCGACGGTGAGCGCCACCACGGCATACAGAAAGGCGCGCACCAGGTTGTTGACCAGGTAGTCCGGAAGCACGTAGGGTCCGACGGCAACCAGGACCAGTGCCGCAGCCGAGAACCCCAGTACCAGCCGCAGATCGGAGCGGCGTCGGCGGTGCTTGCTGGCCGCGGGCACACCCACCTCGGCAGCGGGCACGCTACTCACGCGCGAACCCCTGCGGGCGGATGCGCAGGATCAGCGCCGCGAGCACGACGATGGTGAGTCCGCCGAGTACCGGGTTGCCATACACGCTCACCAGCACCTGGGCACCGCCCAGCGCCAGACAGGCGATGGCCAGGCTCAGCAACGAGATACCCGACACCAGCACGAGCATAAAGGCGTTTACCAGCCAGGGCACGCCCATGTTCGGGTCGACGCTGGACAGTGGTGTGATCAGCGCACCCGCGAGGCTCGCCAGCGCCGCTCCGAGGGAAAAGGTGACGAAGCGCACCAGGCCACTGTTGATTCCCAGCGCGCGCGCCAGATTCTCGTTCATGATCACCGCGCGCGTCTGCAGCCCCAGGCGCGTGCCGTTGAGCACCAGCCCCAGCACCAGAGCCAGCGCCACCGCGGCGAACACGAGAATCAAGCGATACTGCGAATAGGACGCGCCCAGCAGATCCATGGCGCCGCTGACCGGGCTTTGCACGAACTGCACCTCGCGGCCGAAGGCGAGCGTTATGAGCTGGCCCAGGATGATGCCCAGCCCCCAGGTCGCCAGAATGGCGTCCAGCGGTCGCGAGTAAAGCGGGCGCACCACCAGGCGCTCGATGATCATCCCGCAGCCGAAGCCGATGACGAAAGCGAATGGCAGCGACCACCACGGGTTCAGCCCCAGGTTGGTTACCAGCAGCGCCGAGTAGCCGCCCACGGTCAGGAACCCGCCGTGGGCGAAGTTGATGATCTTCATCACCCCGAACACGAGCAGCAGCCCGGTGGCGACCGAGAACAGAATCGCCGCGGTGGTGATGATGTCGAAAAACTGAGCCATCAGGAAAAGGGGCGGGGGTAGGGACTAGGGGCTAGGGCAAGAGGGAGGAGGCCGAACGCCCTCCTCCCAGCTCGCGCAGGTGCAACCCGGCTGTCATCCCTTGGAACACCCGCCGTTACATTGGCTTAGGGAGACTCCGATCGAGTCCGACATTGTCGTTCCCGCGCAGGCGGGAACCCAGGCTGCTCAAGCACTTCTGGATCCCCGCTTTCGCGGGGATGACAGTCAATCAGACGTTCCTTAGCGGATCCACGCCTCACTTCAGCTTCGGACACTGATCGCCCGGATCCACATCCTTGAAGGTCTCCAGCACTTTCACGCTGCCGTCCTTCTGCACCTGGCCGAGGTACATCGTGAGCGGCGCATGGCGCTGCTTGTTCATGCGGATGGCCCCGCGCGGTCCGTCGAAGGTAACGTCGGCGAGCGCCGGAATGACCTTCGCGGCGTCCGTCGTGCCCGCCTTCTCCACCGCCAGCTTGTAGGCGTACACGCCCTCGTACTCGGGCACGGACAAGTCGTTCGGCGTCTTCAGATCGGCGCCGAACTTCTTCTGCATCGCCGCCAGGAACTCCTTGTTCTTCGGCGCATCAATGTTGGTGAAATAGGACGCAGCGATGTAGATGCCGTCTGCATCGGCACCCATGCTCTTGGCGGTGCCCTCGTCCACGGCCAGATTGCCGTACGGGATGTTGACCCCCGCAGCGCGCAGCTGCTTGGTCAGCGTCACATTGGGCGCACCACCCGCGGTGGATGTAATCAGCGCATCGGGTTTGGCGGCCTTGAGCTTGCCGATGATCGCGGTCCAGTCCGAGCCGTCCATCGGCAGGTACTCCTCGCCCAGGACCTTGCCGCCCTTCTGCTGGATGTACTTGCGGGTGAAATCCAGCATGCCGCGGCCGAAGGCGTAATCGCTGCCGATCAGGAAGAAGGTCTTGGCGTTGTACTTCTTAATGAAGTAATCGACGATCGGCGCGACCTGCTGGTCGGGCACCCAGGCATTGACGTAGAGGTACGGATTGCAGGAACGGCCCTCGTAGAACGAGGTGTAGATGAATGGCTTCTTCGCACGGCTGACGATGGGCAGGCCGGCGTTGCGGGCCGCGCTGGTCTCCATGGTGATGATCGCATCGACTTTCTTCTGGAACAGCAGCGCGTCGAAAGCCTTCTGCGCACCCGCCGCGCCGCTGCCGTCGTCGGCAACCTCGAGCACGACCTTCCTGCCCAGGATGCCGCCCTTGGCGTTGATCTCCTCGACCGCCAGCTCGGCGGACTGCACCACCGATGGCGCCACCACGCTGTTGGCGCCGCTCAAGCCCACCGGTATGCCGATCTTGATCACGTCCTGCGCGCCAGTGAGCGGACTCGCCAGGCATGCGGCTGCCAGTGCCGCCCCAGCGGAAAGCCGAGTGAACTTGGAAAGCATGTGTACTCCCTCCACGTATTGACTGCGATTGAAGATGACAGCGGACCGCTCGCAGCCGCGTCGGCCCGTGCGTTTCACTGCGCTCGCACCCGCGAGATCGCGGGCGCGTTGCGTTCCCTCATGCACCAGAGCGTTCGCGCGGGTGCAGTGTATCAGCCCCGGGCTCCGTATAATCCGGCATTCGCACCTCAACCCACGGAACCACACCATGATCGACCTGTACCTCGCACCTACCGCCAACGGCCTGCGCGCCGCCGTCGCCCTGGCCGAATGCGGGCTCGACTATACGCCGCACAAGATCGACCTCGCCAAGGGCGAGCACCGCGCGCCCGAGTTCCTGAAGCTCAACCCCGCGGGCCAGATCCCGGTGATCGTCGATCACGCTGGGCCCGCCGGCAAGCCGCTGACCCTGGCTCAGTCTGGGGCAATCATCCTCTACTGCGCCGAGAAGAGCGGCAAGTTCCTGCCCAAGGAGCCGGCCAAGCGGGCCCTCGCCCTGCAGTGGTTCATGCAGGCCGCCACCGACGTCGCGCCTGTCAGCAGCGCGATCTTCCAGCTCGAGATGGTGGCGCCGGAGAAGAACGAGGCGATCACCAAGCATTTCCACAAGCGCCTGGTCAATTTCTTTGCCGTCTGCGACGCGCAGCTCGCAGGCAACGAATACCTCGCCGGCGATCTGTCCGTCGCCGACTTCCAGCTCTACCCCAATTACTTTGCCCGCAAGGCGTTGATCGACAGCGCAGGTGGCCTTTCCAACCTGCACCGCTGGGCCGCGGCGATGGCTGCGCGGCCAGGTGTGGCGAAGGGGATGAAGCCGTTCGGCTGATATCGGAGCTGACGCGCGAATGACGCGCTGAGAGCGGTGGTGACCGAGTCTCTCCCTGCGATCTGGTGAGGGGCTTTCTTTCGGAGGAGGGCTTGGCATGAGATTTCGCGCCGTGCGCACAGGGTGCGCCCTGCTTGTTCTAGCCGTCGGATTGCCAGTCGCCGCGGCCGAGTTGACAGACTGCGTGAAGTTCGCCGTCCAGGCTGATGGCGCGGCCAGCCTGACCAACCTATGCAGCGACCGGGTGAACATGACCTACTGCATCGACAATCCGAGCAGCCCGAGGATCTGTTCGAACACGCCGCTGGGCGTGACCACACTTGCCCCGGGTGCGGTAGAGCTGGTGCCATCCTACACGGCCGACGGCGCCGGCCCTGTCCACTGGGCTGCCTGCGCCTATCCGCTGGCGCCGATCAACTGGAAGCCGGGGCCTGACAGTACGTTCCTCTGTCGCAAGACTTGTGTGATGTGCTGACTTCAGAATGGGGAAAGGCCAGGATGGGGGTGAAGCGCCGTCCTGTACGGTTCAACTTGGCTTGGCTGCCTGCAGCAGCGCCAGGACTTCTGGCGGCCGCGGCAGCGGTGCGACCGCGCCGTATCCGGTACAGGTGAGTGCGGCGGCCGCGTTGGCGTAGCGCAGCGCCCGCCAGAAGTCGTCCCCCGCAGCGAGCCGCGCGAGCAGCGAACCGGCGAAGCAGTCCCCCGCACCAGTGGCATCCACCGCCTGGACTGAGTAACCGGGAACCAGCTCGCGGCGCTTCCCGTCGCTCCCGATCGCACCCTCCGGTCCCAGCTTCAGGGCGACACGCTTGGCACCGTGCTGATGGCACCAGTCGAGGATCGCGTCGCGCCGCGCAGTGCCGCAAAGTTGCTCGCCTTCCTCGACGCTGATGAATAGGACATCCGACAGCGCGCTGGTCGCTGCCACTATCGCGCGCGCCCGCGCGAGCGGCCACAGCCGCAGCCGCAGGTTGGTATCGTAGGCCACCTGCACGCCGGCAGCGCGGGCGGCCTCGATCGCCGCGAACACGCTGTCGCAAGCGCTTGCGCTGATGGCCTGGCTGATGCCGGAGGCATGGAAGAAGCGGGCCGAGCGGATGAGGTCGAGTGGCAGGTCCGCTGGCTGCATACGGCTCGCGGCCGAGCCCGCCCGCAGGTAGGAGAATGTGTGGCCCTGGGGGCCGTGGCTGATGAAGTACACCGCGGTATGCGCCTTCGCGTCGATGCCCACTCCCGAGGTGTCGATCCCCTCGCGCTGCCACAGCGCGAGGAACTCGTGCCCGAACGCGTCGTCACCGAGGCAGGTTACATATGCCACCTTGGCACCCTGGCGGGCTGCGGCGATGGCGGCATTCATGGTGTCGCCGCCGAAGCCCTGCAGCCAGCGGCGCTCCTCCCCGGGCACCTGCGAGAACTCGTACATGGGCTCGCCGAAGCTGACGAGGTCGAACATTTCGCGAGGCGTGAGGGGTAAGGAGGGAGGCGCAAAATCCCCGGCGCGGCGCCTACGCGCCGCGCGCTAGCTCAAGAAAGCTGCGCGCGTAGCGGATCACCTGCGCGCGGTCGCCGGCGGCCAGCGCCCTCTGGTCAATGATGTTGTTACCCACACCCACGGCACAGGCGCCAGCCTTGAAGTAGTCGAGCATGTTCGCCGCCGATACACCGCCGGTGGGACACAGCGGGATCTCGGGGTAGACCGCATGAATGGCGGCGAGGTGGCTCGGTCCGCCGCTGGAGGCGGGGAACACCTTCACGATCTGCGCGCCGTCGCGCCACGCGGCCAGGACTTCCGTAGGCGTGAATCCGCCCATCAGCATGGCGGCGCCGCGCACGCGCGTCAGCTCGGCCATGCCCGGTACCAGACAGGGCGACACCAGATAGTCGGCGCCCGCGTCGAGACATTCCTGTGCACGATCCAGGTCCAGCACCGTACCGGCCCCGACGAGGAAGTCTTCGCCGGAGCGCTGTTTCAGCTCCGCGATCAGCCCGATGGCATCCGGTGTGGTGAGAGTCAGCTCGACGGTACGGAAGCCGGCTTCGATCAGGCAGTCGACGGCGCTGGCGGCGGCTTCGCGCGTGCTCAGACGCAGCACCGGGATCACCCGCATTACCTGAAGTGCGTCACGCACCGCGGTCTCGCTCACACCCCGCTCCCATTCCTCGTTTCAAGTGATACACGCGGACTTTAGCACAGGACGAAACGCATCGACCCCAGAGGACACAGAGGAACAAAGAGAAGATCGAAATCCCATGAACCACGAGAGGCACGAAGGCACACAAGGGAGTTTCTTGGCGTCCGCCGATCCTGTCGAGGGCAGGCTTGGCGGCCAATCGGCAGTGGAGGCACAGGAAAAGAGAAAGGGGCCCGGAGGCCCCTTTTTCGGAAGCGATGAGGGGTGCGGCTCTATTCGATCTTCACGTGCGACTTGCGGATGGACGCCTCGATCTGCACCCGGCGGTCGCGCTGGAAGCACGCGATCAACTCGGCGCGCGGCAGGTCCGCGCACTCGCTCATGGACAGCAGCGACTCGCGCTCGCCGCGGCCCTCCACCCTGATCTTGGCGAGCGGAATGCCCTGCTGCATCAGATACCGCGCTACCGCCCAGGCACGGCGCTCGGAGAGCTGTTGGTTGTATTCGTCGTTCCCGATGCGGTCGGTATAGCCGACGATGTCCAGGCGATCGTACTCGGCGTCCTGGAGTCGGGTCGCCAAGTCGTCGAGGACGCTCCTCGTATCGGGGCGCAGCACGGCCTTGTCGAAGTCGAACTGACCTTCCTCGTCCACACCGACAACCAGCGGCAGTATTCCACCCAGCGTCTGCGGCGTCACATCCTCGTCGACGCGTGCACTGCCGCCGGGTGCGTCCACCATGCCCACGATCATGGCGTCATCATCGCCACCTGCGCCCGCGACTCCACTGCGGCTTCCCGGCCGCCCTCCGCCGCCTGTCCCCCTACCGCCACGGGCAGATTCACCAGAGAGGTTGCCGCCACCAGTCCCGGCGCCGCCAACGCCTGCCATCGAATCGCCACCGGCGCCTGTACCGCCCCCGCCTGCTGCCGAACCGGATCCCGAACCATCTGTCCCGCCCGCGCCGCCGGCACCTGCGACTCCACGCCCACCAGCGCCAGCCCCTCCTGCACCGGTGCCACCCGCCCCGGCGCCACCCGCGCCGGCACGCCCCGCACTGGCGCCACCCGCACCGGCGCCACCCGCATCGGCGCCACCCGCACCGGCACCACCCGCACCGGCGCTCGTCGAGCCATCGACTCCGCCAGGGCTGTCGCCGGCAAGTGACGTCTGCCCGTTGGATCCAACGCCGCCTCCACCTGCGCCACCTCGCGCAGCCGACCCTGCGGCACCGCCTGCTGCTGCGCCACTGTCGCCCTGGAGTGACGAAGCGCCACCGCCAGCGGCACCGTTGCTACCCGCACCTGCGCCACCTGCACCCGCTTGCTGACCACCACCGGCACCGCCCCGCGCGCTCTGCCCGCTTGCGCCGGTTCCGCCTGCGCCATCCTGGCCAGCGCCCGCACCACCAGCGGCGCCTCGGGCCGTCGGAAGCTTGGAGCCCACTCCGGAGGTCCCGCCTCGCCCCGATGTGTAACTGCTCCCGTCCGCAGCAGACTGGGAGCCCTTGGTCGCACAACCTGCCAGCGCCGCAGCGAGCAGCAGCGCGCCTGCCCGCATCACCGTCCTAGGGATGCCGGCGTCGGCCGGCGCGAGAGAAATCAAGGGATGATGTGCCATCTGTGTACCTGCTCCTGAAGAGGCGGATTTCGGCTCCGCTCGAATAACACTAACGGTCCAACTACCAGAATCCTGAGACGCCGATTTCAAGCATCAAGCGCGCCCGCCCCGTCCACGGTCGGACGAGCCAGGGAGCACTGACGGACGCTGAGGAGAAGACGGCCAGAAGATGGAGGCTTCCGGGGAGGGCCAGTGGACAGCTTCGATGCTGCGTGCGCGAGTCTACATTCGGGCCACAGCGGAATACAACCGCCGTCCTGCATTCCTGCAAATGCTTGGCGCTAGGCCGAAAGCTCCCTCAGTCCGGTGTCCGGGTGCGGCACCCACTGCGTCCCCAATCCATCGGGTGCTGCACCGCCCGCGGACGGACGAGCGGCCCCCGCGGGCCTCAACCCTTAATCTCGGGCGGGGTGAAGTAAGGCGCAGGACGCAGGATCTTGTTCTCCATTCGGTCCAGGATGCCGGTCGCCTTGGCGAGGAACCCGGCCCACGCAGGCTCGGCCGCCAGCTTGGCGCGCCGCACCTCTCGGTCGGCCAAGTCGTTGTACGCCCACATGTGCACCACCTGGTTCAGCGGCCCGATGTCGTTGCTGGTGTACCAGCCGACGCAGTGGCCGAGGTGTTTGAGCTGCAGCGGCAGCCCCTCGGCCTCGTAGAGCTTCAGGTACTCCGACAGCTTGCCTGGCTTCACCCAGTAGGTGCGATGGTCGACGATCATCTTCCTTTCTCTCCTTGCGCGGTTGGCGATGCCAGCCGCATCTTAGCAGGCGCGCACCGCCGGGACCGGCTGGTCGGCCGCGAAAGGCGGTTGCGCGTTGTCATGCCGCGCGCAAGAATCGGCTGTGCTCATTCCGCGACGCTTCCCCTCCCCCACACCGAGCGCCCCTCTGCGGGCGCTTGCCCTCCTGCTGCTGGCGCTCGCGTTGCTCGGCGGCTGCGCGAGCCGCTACTTCCGAGATGCCGGCCCTCCGCCCACGGAACCGGTGCGTACGGAGCTCGCCGGACTGCGCTGGCAGGAGTACTGGACCGGCATCATCTTCAACGGCGACAAGGTCGGGTTCAGCCGGCTCGCGGTCCACGTCGCCCCCGACGCGCCCGGCCACTATGTGATCGAGTCGGAAGCCTCCCTGCTGTTCCGCTTGCTGGGCTTCGAGAAAACGGTGCAGATGCGAAGCGAAGATGTCGTCGACGCCGATCTCACCCTCGTGCGCTTCCGCTACTGGCACAACCTCGACGGCAACGCTCTCGAGGTGCGCGGCGAGCGACATGATGGGGCGCTGCGCACCACCATACTCACGGGCGGACGCAGTAGCGAGCGGCGGCTGCAGCCGGACGGCCCGGTCTACCCTGCCAGCGCACTCACGCTGATGCCGGTGATCCGCGGCCTCGCGGTCGGCCGCGAGTATCGCTACCAGATCTACAGCGGAGAGACGCAGAGCTTGCTCGACGTGCACCAGACCGTCGAAGGCTACGAACAAAGCGAACTGTTCCCTGGCAAGGCGTTCAAGGTCAGGACCGTCGCTTCCGGCCACCGCGCGACGACCTGGATCGACGCCCACGGCCGCCCGCAGCTCGAGCTGGCGCTCAACGGTGTGATCATCTCCGCGCTGGAGACCCCGACCGAGGCTAAGCGTTATCTCGCGCTCGCAGCGCTGAACAAGCGTGACACGCTGATCGACTTCAGCCTGGTACGGCCCGACCGCCCGCTGGATCGGCCGCGCTCCATCCGCCGCCTGCGCGTGTCGCTGGCAGGTGCCCCGCAAGCCCCGCCCGATGGGCCCGGACAGCGCTGCACCGCCGAATCCGGCAACTGGGTGTGCGAGCTGCTTGCGGGCGCGGTCGAACCGGCGTCCGCGGTGGAGGCCAGCGCGCGGTACCTCCAGTCCTCGGTGACCGTGCCGGCAGACACCCGCGCCATCCGCGACGCCGTGCTGCGCATCGTCGGCACCGAGCAGGACCCGCGCAAGCAGATCGACATGATTCTGCAATGGATCCAGGCGAACATCCGCAGGATGCCGGTGGACGTGTTCTCTGCGCTGGACGTGCTGGAACGGCGTGAGGCGGAATGCCAGGGCCACGCCTATCTCTACGCAGCGCTCGCGCGCTCTCTGGGCATCCCCACCCGCGTCGTGAACGGCCTGGCGTACTCCGAAGCGGCCGACGGGTTTCTCTACCACAGCTGGGCCGAGAGCTATCTGGACGATGGCTGGCACGCAGTGGATCCGACTTTCGGTCAGCCGGTCGCCGACGCGACGCATCTGAAGTTGATCGAAGGCGAGAGCATCTCCGATCTGCTGCCCCTGCTCGACTGGGTCGGCAAGGTTCGCATCACCGTACTGGAACAGGGATGACGCAGATAAATGAGCCAGTGCGGACGCTGCCGCCCGGCAGCCTGTGGGCAGCCCTGCTCGAGCGTTACCGTCACGCCTCGAGCGTCCGCGCCCTGCTGCCGATCGAAACCGAGCAGGCGATCGTGGAGGACGGCGGCGTTCGCTTCGTCGTGCGCCGGCTGTCCAGCCTGGCCCGCAAGCACGCTGCGCGCGAGGAAGCACGCCGCAGCGGGGAAGGCCGCAACCCGTTTCTGCCTTACGACCCTGATCTGTTCGTAGCGGACGTCGGGCCGGATCACGTGGCGCTGTTGAACAAGTATCCCGTTATCCCGCACCATCTGCTCATCGTCACGCGCCGATTCCAGGATCAGGAAACCCTCCTGACACCGCACGACTTCTCCGCTCTCGCCGCGTGCATGGTCGAGATCGATGGCCTGGCCTTCTACAACGGCGGCGCGGCTGCCGGGGCCAGCCAGCCTCACAAGCACCTGCAGATCGTGCCGCTGCCGCTGGCTGGCGACGACACGCAGGTACCAATCGAGCCGTTGCTGGCCGGCGCACCGGCCGATGCGCGTCCCGATCGCGTCCCTGGCCTGCCCTTCCGGCACAGCTTCCTCCGACTGGGATCGGCAATGTTCGGTGATCCGGAATCGGCCGCCGAGATGTTGACGGAGCACTATCGCGGTCTGTGCACAGCCAGCGGCATCGAGGGCCACGTAGCCGATGGCGCGATGCGCCAGTCGGCGCCGTACAACCTGCTGCTGACTCGCGAGTGGATGCTGCTCGTCCCGCGCACCCGCGAGTGCGTGGACGGCATATCGATGAATGCGCTGGGATTCGCAGGATGCCTGTTCGTGCGCAACGAGGCGCAGATGCACGTGGTCGTCGAGCACGGTCCGATGGCGCTCCTGCAGGCAGTCGCCACGCCGGCGCCCTGACCCGCCGGGAACCGGCCACATGCCGGCGCGGACCAACGGCAAGACCCAGACCGGAACCCTTCGATGATCCTGCCAACCGCCCTCCCTGCCCTTCTCGCCGCCGCTGCCCTCCTCGCGGCCCACCTCGCCAACGCCCAGGCCGTGCACAGCCAGGTGCACCCGTTCAAGGTCGTAACGCTCACCGAAGGGCTGGAGCACCCCTGGGGGTTGGCGTTCCTGCCCGACGGACGCATGCTGGTGACCGAACGTCCGGGGCGACTGCGCATCGTCGCCGCGGACGGCAAGCTCGATCCGCGTCCGGTCGCGGGGCTCCCGCTCATTGCCGAAGCGGGCCAGGGCGGATTGCTTGACGTCGCGCTGCATCCGCAGTTCCGCGACAACCGCTGGGTATATCTGTCGTACGCAGCGCGTGGGGACCGCGGCATCGGCACCGAGGTGCTGCGCGGCAAGCTCAACGGTCACCGGCTCGAGGACACGCAGGTGATCTTCCGGATGCAGCCCAAGTCGGGCGCCGGGCGCCACTTCGGGTCCCGGCTGGTGTTCGACCGCGCCGGCTATCTGTTCATCACGCTGGGCGACCGCGGCGACCAGGATCGCGCACAACGGCTGAACGACCACGCCGGCTCGGTCATCCGCCTGCACGACGACGGGCGCGTCCCGGTCGACAATCCGTTCGTGGGCCGCGCAGGGGCCCTGCCGGAGAAGTACACGCTGGGCAACCGCAACATGCAGGGGGCGGCGCTGCATCCCGAGACCGGCTTGCTGTGGACGCACGAGCATGGACCGCAAGGCGGCGACGAGATCAACGTAATCCGCCCCGGTCGCAACTACGGGTGGCCTGTCATTACCTACGGCGTCAACTACGGCATCGGCACGAAGATCGGCGAGGGCACCCACAAGGCTGGCATGGAGCAGCCGCTGCACAAGTGGGTGCCGTCCATCGCGCCGTCGGGTATGGCTTTCTACGCCGGCGACCGGTTCCCCGGCTGGCGCGGCGACCTGTTCGTCGGTTCGCTCAAGTTCCAAACCCTGGTGCGCCTGAAGCTGAACGGCGAGACCGTGGTGCAGGAAGAGCGCATGCTTGGGGGGGAGTTGGGGCGGATCCGCGACGTACGTAGCGGCCCGGACGGATACCTTTATCTGCTCACCGACTCCAGCGACGGCGCGCTGGTGCGGTTGGAGCCTGGAAGCTGACACCCCCTCTGTGGCTATTGGGTTCTGCCTTCGCCGCGCCGCCGCCAGAACACGAGCGCTACACCGAGGCAGGTGACCACAATCCCCGTCGCAGTGAGCACCGTGGGCACCTCGCCGAACATCAGAAACTCCAGCACCACGGCGACGATCGGAGTCAGGTACAGCAGGCTGGTCATCCGCGTGGCCTGCCCGCGGCGCATTAGCGTGTGCAGCGCATTTACCGCCAGGATCGAGGCGAACAGCACAAGGAAAGCGACCGCCGCGACCAGCGACCACGCCCAGCGCACCTGCGCGCCCTCGACCAGCCAGGCCAGCGGCGCGAGCGCGAGTACCGTAACGCCGAACTGCAGCAGCGCAGCGCAGCGGAGATCGACCGTCGGGCAGTAACGGCGCTGATAGAGCGTGCCGAGCGTGATCCCTCCCAGCGAAGTGGTCACGGCAATCAGGCTGCCCGCACCGATTGCGCGAACGTCGAGCCTGTGCCACACGACCAGTCCGACCCCCGCTAGTCCCAGCGCGATGCCGACCCACTGCAGGCGCCGCAGCGACTCGCCCATCCAGCGCGCCGCGATCATCGCCGTGAGCAGCGGCTGCGCCGACAGGGTCAGCGCTGTAACGCCCGCCGACATGCCGAGGTATTGGGCGTAGTGACTCCCGCCCAGGTTCACCGCATGCATCAGCAAACCGGCTACCAGGACATGGCGCAGCTCGCCCGGTGAATTCGGCCAGCGCGGCTTCGCGAGCAGGACGACCGGCAGCATGCAAGCCACACCGAAGCCGAAGCGCAGGCAGAGGAAGGTGAAGGGCGCCGTGTGCTGCAGCCCGGCCTTGGTCGCCAGAAACCCGCTGCCCCAGACGATGACGAAGTACCAGGCGAGGACGGAGTCGGGCAGGCGCGGCAGGGACACGCGCGCATTCTACCGGCCAGCCGGCACCGAACTTGCACCCCGAGCGCAGACATGTGGCGCTGGATCTTCATCGCACTGCTGGCACTGGGAGCCTGGCACTTCTGGACCACGCGCGAGGTCGCGCAGCCGGCCGGCATCCTGGTGGCTGCCGCGCCGGCGCAACTGCAGATCGGCGAGGTGCGCCCGCGCCTGTCGAAAGCCGGCTACCGGATCACGGCGCTCCAACGCTTCTCGCTGGCCGCACGCGTGCTGGGCGCCGAGCGCTACCGCTTCGATCGCGGCGCGGAGCTCGCGCCGGTCGACCTGGCGCTGGGCTGGGGGCCGATGTCCGATACCGCAGTGCTCGAGCAGATCGACATCAGCCAGAGCAACCGCTTCTACCTCTGGCGCGTGGCGCAGCTCCCCATCCCGCGGCACGACATCGAGGCCAACAGCGCCAACATGCACATGATCCCAGCCGATACGATCATCGAGGACACGCTCAAAGGCGTGCGGGTCGGGCAGGTCGTGCGCATCTCCGGCTACCTCGTCGAGGTCGCCGGCGCGGACGGCTGGCGCTGGCGCAGCTCGCTTACGCGCGACGACACCGGCAACGGCGCCTGCGAGCTGGTGTGGGTGGAGAGTTTGCAGGTCTTGTAGGGGTTCGGACGCTGGACGTCGCACCGATCAGGGCGGGGCTGGACGTCGACGCTCACGCAGCAGCCTTCTCGCGGAGCAGGGCGAACGCCTCTTGCGCAGCCCGCACGCCCGACAGCGCAGCACCCTCCATGAGTCCCTGCCATTCGTAGAACGAGCTGGTGTGCTCGCCGGCAAACAGAAGATTGCCGACGGGCTTGGACTCGTTGTCTGCGATCGTATCGGGAGCAGGATTCGCTGTTGGAGTGCAGTCAGGCCCCCGCCATGCGTCCAGCACGGTCAAACCACCTTGCGACGCGCGGCAACGGCGCGAGCAGCCCGAGCCGGGTATAGTCGCGACTTCGAATCCGGCACGATCGATCGTCGTCGCGCTCGGCGGGAACCAGACTCTGTGCTCCCGCTCCTGCAGCTCGGCAGTGCGGCAGGACGTCAGATGGCGCGAATCCTGATCACCACCTTCGGCTCCTACGGCGATCTGCACCCGTATATCGCGCTCGCGCTGGGCCTGAAGCAGCGCGGCCACCACCCGGTGATCGCAACCTCCGGCTCCTACCGCTCCAAAGTAGAAGCAGAAGGATTGGCGTTCCACGCCGTGCGGCCGGACCTGGACGACTTCGGCCACTTCGCCGAAGTCGCACGCCGGGTCTACCATCCGCGCAAAGGTGCGGAGTATCTGCTGCGCGAACTGGTGCTGCCGCGCTTCGCGCAGACCTTCGACGATCTGGCAGTCGCCGCACAGGGCGCCGATCTGCTGGTCACGCACACCCTCAGCTACGCGGCTCATCTGCTCGCGCGCAGCAGCGGCGCACGCTGGGCATCCACCATCCTGGCACCGATGGTGTTCATGTCGGTGTACGATCCGCCGCACCTGCCTCCGGCGCCGTGGCTGAAGTCGTTGCACCGCGTGAGCCCGGCGTTGTACCGCGCAGCGTTCCGGGGGCTGAAGGGGATATCGCGACGCTGGAGCGAACCGATCCGCGACTTCTGCCGCAGCCGCGGGCTACCGCCGCCACAGCAGGACCCGCTGTTCGAGGGCCAGTACTCGCCGCAAGGCACGCTGGCGATGTTCTCGCCGCTGCTCGCCCAGCCGCAACCGGACTGGCCGCCTCACACCCACACCACCGGCTTTGCTCTGCATGACACCGACGAGGTCGACCTCGCCACCATGAGCGCGCTGGCCGATTTCCTTGACGCCGGCGAGGCGCCCATCGTGTTCACGCTCGGGTCCTCGGCGGTCTACGACGCCGGCGACTTCTTCGAGAGGAGCGTCAAAATCGCGCGAGGGCTGAAGCGGCGCGCCGTGCTGCTCACCGGACGGGTACCCGAGAACCAAGCCCTGCCGGGTCTGCCGCCCACCGTATTCGCCTGCGAATACGTACCCCACTCCCGCATCTTCCCGCATGCGGCGGTCAACGTGCATCAGGGGGGCATCGGCACGCTCGCGCAGGCCTTGCACGCCGGCCGGCCGATGCTGCTGGTACCGTTCAGCCACGATCAGCCGGACAACGCGGAGCGCGCCCAGCGGCTCGGCGTTGCCCGTGCGTTGCCGCGCGCGAAGTTCACCGTGCCTGCTGCCGTCGCGGCACTCGGGGATCTGCTCGACGAGCCGCGCTACGCCGCCGCAGCGGCCCAGATTGCGTACCGGCTCAAGCAGGAGGACGGCGTGGCGGCGGCCTGCGACCGGCTGGAGTCCATGCTCTGATAACGGCACGACGAGGTGCAGAGGACGTTCGGATTCGCGCGGCTCAGACCCGCCGACGGACGGGTCAAGAGCGCGCGATTTGGGCCTGAGCAGCGCCCGCCTGTACAAGCTGCAGATGAGCCCGATCGCCGCGCCCTTCTTCGTCGACAAGCTCGATGCGATCAAGGCCGCGTGCGAGGCGGCAGGAGGAACGAGGACGAATCTGGCCTACGGTCACGCAGCCTGACGGGCTGCCGAAGCAATTTCACAACCGCTGAGCCGGACTCGCTCAGTGATGGCCAACCCCGCCGTGCCCACCGTAGCCCCCGTATCCACCACCACCCGCCCATCCACCACCAGTCGGCTCGGTTGCGGTCGGGTCGGTCGCAGTCGGGTCGCTACCGCCCAGCGGATCGCTCACCGGATCAGCCGGCGCACTTACACCGGGATCCAGCGCCGCCACCCGGCCGCCGCTCGACCCGTCGATGCTGACGCACATGGTGTAAGGTTCATCGGTGGTCGGATAGGCGGAAGTAGGTGTTCCGGCCGCCTCCGTGGCGGCCCGGACCGATCCCCGATCGGGGTACTCGTCGTCCGAGTGCCGGTCCACCGTGGCAGCGATCTGCGCGGGCAGTTCCGCAAAGCACAATGCGGTACCGCGCAGCTCGTAGGCACCCTCCTGAATACCGGTGGTACCGCCGACGGGGTGCCTGGGGGGAGACAGCGGACCGTCTTGGGAGCCGGTCAGGAGGCCTGCAAGCCGCAGGTGCCACCAGAAGTTCAGGGATTCCCCTTCGTCGCCGGTCACGACGAGGGCTGCAGGATCCATGGGCGGCGCAGCGTCAAAGCTTCCGCTGATGCGTCGGTCCCCGTTGCCGTCCTTCGCCTGCGGCCAACGGCTCGAAGCGTTCGGATCGTCGCCCGGAACGGCCCCGTAGCGATCCAGATAGACCAGATACGCGGCGGTGACATCCCGTGCCTGGGCCACCGTCCGCTTCGTGTGCGCGCCGGTGATCAACTGCTGCCCGGTGAACGTTGCACCGGCTAGCAGTCCGATGACCACCAGAACCATCGAGAACTCCAGGAGCGTGAACCCCTGGGAGTTTTTCTTGTTCGCTGCCGCCATTCGCTCTGCAAGTGTCCGCCGGCTGTCAGACCGGCTTGTTTGTAGAAGCTGTTTTGTCGCGCACCGCACGATTCGCCACAGCTGTGCACGACTCATGCGAGCGGCGACGATATCGGGTACGCCGTATCATCAGGGGTCGGACGATACACTGAGGATCGGACGGTTTGCGATCTTCGTTTCCAGACTGTGTAACGTCGCGGAGACGTTAAACAGACAGCTCGTGTGCCCCGCTCCGCCGGCCCAGACCGGCGCGGCTGCGCGGAGGCATCGAGTCGCACAGGGAGGGTTTGGTTCAGTGGTGTATCGTCGTTCCTGCGGAGGCACGCCGAGCACACCGAGGTACGCCGCGTTTCAGGCCGCCGGTCCGGGAACGATCGACGGGTAGCTATCTTGCTACGAGCCCTCGCGTGTCCCACGAATCCCCAGACCCGTCGCAAGTCAGCCAGGATACCGATCGCCTGACTCGCGCCTTCCTGCTCTCGGCCTTCTTCGCGATCACCCTCTGGCTGGTCAAGATCATCGAGACCGTCACCGGACTCGAGACAGTCCAGTACGGGATCCATCCCGGCAGGATCAGCGGTCTCCTGGGCATCGTGACTGCCCCGTTCGTCCATGGTTCGCCGACGCACCTTCTCTCGAACACGCTGCCCATCGTCATCCTCGGCACGACGCTGCTCTACGGATACCCGAAGTCGGCGCGCGTCGTGATACCGGCACTCTTCCTCGGCGCGGGGCTGGGTGTGTGGCTCTTCGCCCGCGAGTCCTATCACGTCGGCGCCAGCGGGCTCACGTTCGGCATGATGTTCTTCGTGTTCACCATCGGCGTGCTGCGTTGGGATCGCCGCGCGATCGGCCTCGCTCTTGTGGTGTTCTTTCTCTACGGCGGCATGGTCTGGGGTGTATTCCCCAGCGATCCGGAAATCTCTTACGAGTCCCACCTGTCCGGCGCGCTCACCGGCATCGCCCTGGCATTCCTGCTCCGGAGGCTGGATCCGCCGCCGCCAGCGAAGCAATACAGCTGGGAGGAGGAGCCCGAAGAGCCAACCATTTTGGAAAACGAGACGGACGAGCCACCCGAGGCAGGCCGGCCTTCCGGCAGCGGTGGTTCCTGACGACCTGTCGGCCGGAGCAACCTCGATGGACCCACGCCGCGCCCCGGGCGCCAAGCGCAGAAGGGGCATCTGGAGGGCCTGCGCTCAGGTGACCACGAATTGGGCGCCGTCGAGGGCAGGTTCAGGTTGGGCCTCAGGTGTCCACGTATTTCTGGATCCCCGCCTCGGCGGGGATGACTGGTGACTGCACCCCCCGCAGCCCCACCCCACCGCAGCGGCGTGTCATAAGGCCGCCAGTCCAAGCCGATCACATCTTCGGATGCGCGCGATGCCAGTCCGTCTCGCGCTGATAGGCGTGGCCGGCGCGCACCAGCAGTTCTTCCTCCATGTGCCGGGACACGAGCTGGAACGCAATTGGCGTACCCTTGGTGGTGAATCCGGACGGCAGCGTGATGGTCGGGCTGCCGGACATGTCGAACGGCGAGGTGAAGCGCATCAGCGCCAGAAGCTGGGCTGGATCCTGTCCCAGGGTGGCCATCTGCGCCATCGTCGGCGAGGGGATGAACTGCGCCGGGATCAGCAGCAGATCGATGGACTGGAACAGCGCGGCCAGGCGGCCGCTGAAGTCGCGCCGACGCAGCAGGATCTTCTGGTAGCCGGTCGCCGATATCCCACGCGCCGAGTCGATGAAGCCGCCCAGCCCCGGGCCATACTCCGACCGCCGCGCCGGAAAGGTGGCCTCATGCGCCACGGCGGTCTCGACCGCGCAGTTGGGTGCCCAATCGCGCAGCACGGCGTCGACCGATGGCATCTTCACGTGCCGCGCCTCTGCGCCCAGCGAGGTCAGCACCCGCAGCGCCTCCTGGACCGTTCGCACCATGACTGGATCCACGCTGTCGCCGTTGTAGGCTTCGTCGACGCCAATGCGCACGCCGCGCAGGTCGCGAACATCGCCGGCCAGGTAGTCGGGCACCGGCCTCTGGCTCGCGGTGGGATCGTCGGGGTCGGCCCCGGCAATAGCGCCGAGCACGATGCCGGCGTCGGCGGCACTCCGGCACATCGGGCCGAGATGGTCGAGCGAGGCGGCCAGCTCGAACGCGCCGTACCGAGACACGCGCCCCCAGGTCGGCTTGAGCCCAGTTACGCCGCAGGCGGCCGAAGGAAAGCGAATCGACCCGCCGGTGTCCGAGCCCAGCGATGCGAAGCACATCCCGGCCGCGGTCGCCACGCCCGAACCACTCGACGACGCGCCCGACCAGTGATCGGGGTGCCACGGGTTGACCGGCGGAGTGATGGCCGGATGGTGATCGGCGAAGGCCCCTTCGGTGAGCTGGAGCTTGCCCAGGCAGATCGCGCCTGCCGCGTACAACCGCTTGACCACCGTGCCGTCGAAGGTCGGCCGGAAATCCCGATGAATCGGCATGCCCGCCGCCGTCGGGATTCCTTTCGTGTAGCACAGGTCCTTGAGGCCGATCGACACGCCGTGCAGCGCGCCCTTGTAGCGGCGCCCTGCAATCTCCTGCTCCGCTTTGCGGGCCTGCTCCAGCGCGAGCTCCGGCGTGAGCGTCGCGTACGCATGCAGGCGTCCATCGAGGCTTTGGATCCTGCGCAGCAGCGCCTCGGTCAACTCGACTGGCGATAGCTTCCGGGTCTGGATCAGATGGGCGACTTCGCTCAGCTCGAGGTAGTGAAGATCGTTCGCGTTCACAGCCACTTCGCCTTTCGGAAGCGATAGAACAGATACCCGTCTATCGCGAACATGATGCCGACCGCCACCGGATAACCGTAGCTCCAGCCCAGCTCCGGCATGTGCTGGAAGTTCATCCCGTAGATGCCCGCAACCATCGTCGGCACCGCCACCAGCGCGGCGTAGGCGGCCAACCGCTTGGTCACCTCGTTCTCCTGGATGGTCAGCTGCGACAGGTTCACCGAGATCGCCGTGGTCACCATTTCGCGGGCGGCGTCGATGGACTGGTTGAGGCGGATCAGGTGGTCGTAGACGTCGCGGAAATAGTCCTGCAGGCGGATGCATTGCTGTGGCACCCGCCCGCCGTACAGCTTGCCCGTGGCCTCGAGCAGCGGCCCGATGGCGTGTTTCAGTGTCATCAGCTTCTGCTTGAGGCTGTAAAGCGCTTCGTTAATCGCCCGGTTGTCGCGGGAGGCGAAAATCCGCCGCTCGATCGCGTCGAGCTCCACCTCGAGCGCGTCCAGCACCGGGAAGTAGCGGTCGACCACGGCGTCCATGATGGCATACAGCACGAAACCCGAGCCATGCCGCAGCAGCTCCGGCTCCCGCTCGCAGCGCGCACGCACGTCGACGAACCCGCGCTCGCTGTGGCTGCGCACTGACAGCACGTAATTGGTGCCGACGAATACGGCGACCTCACCTACGCTCAGGTCCGTCCCCTCGACCTCGACGAGGTGCAGCACGGCAAACAGCGACTCGCCATATTCCTCGATCTTCGGGCGCTGGTGGCCGTGGCGGGCATCCTCCACCGCCAGCGGATGCAGGTCGAACTCCGCCTGCATCGTGTCGAGTTCCTCTGGGGTAGGCTCCAGCAGTGCGACCCAGACGAAGCACTCCGGCCGGCTCACGTAAGCGCGGATCTCGCTCGGCTGGATGTCGGCCAGCTTGCGGCCGTCCTGATAGGCGACGCAGTTGATCAGCACGATAGCTCTCCCGGCCGAATCCTAGCATCCCGCCGGGCGGGCCAGGAGACCCGGCGTGGCGCCGCGGGCCCGCACCACGATGCACCGTCCGGTGTGGTCGCCGCACCAACCTCATGCATCGGGCCGCGCCCTGCACCATGCATCGCCGCCACGACGATGTCATCAACTCCCTGAATCGACAGTCGTTGCGTCACTGCTGCGCATCCGGCGGACGTTGGTCCGCTTGTTGCAGACGCTCGCCCACGGGGCACCGGACAGCCGGTGAAGTCACCAATGATGCAACGGCCCGCGTGCTTATCGCTAGCGGGCCGACGCTGGCATTCGGCTGGGTGAGCCACTCGCTGCTGATCAACAGGGAGACCAACATGACCGCAACAAGACCGGCCCTCTGGACGGCCGGGGACTGGAACGCCTTCTTCGGCTTCGGCACCAATATCCTGGTGAACCTGCTGGTGCTGACCGCGCTGCTGCGCTACGTGCTGCAGATGCCCGACGACATCGTGTTCGGCCGCATCCTGCCTGCGGCCGGTCTGATGCTGTTCATGAGCACCATGTACTACGCCTGGCTGGCGTACAAGCTGGCCGCGAAGACCGGGCGCAGCGACGTGACGGCACTGCCTTCGGGCACCAGCGTACCGCACATGTTCGTCGTGGTGTTCGTGATCATGCTGCCCATCAGCCTGCAAACGGGCGACCCCATCAAGGGCTGGGAGGCCGGCCTCACCTGGGTGTTCATCCAGAGCTTCGTGCTGATCATCGGCGGGTTCATCGCACCGTACGTTCGCAGGATCACGCCGCGCGCCGCCCTGCTCGGTGCGCTGGCCGGCGTGTCGATCGCCTTCATCTCCATGCGCCCGGCGCTGGAGATGTACATGACACCGATTATCGGCGTGGTGTGCTTCGCCATCATCATCGCGAGCTGGTTCGGCGGGGTGCGCTACTTCAAGGGCATCCCCGCCGGGCTGGTCGCGATCGCGGCGGGCGTTCTGATCGCCTGGGGCTCGACGCTGTTCGGCCTGAGCTACGGCGGCATGAGCCTGGACAAGCTGGTCGGCTCGTTCGCCAGCTTTGGGTTCTCCGTGCCGATCCCCGCGATCGGCCACGTGTTCTCCGGTTTCGAGTTTCTCGGCATCATCCTGATCACTGCCATCCCCTTCGGCACCTACGACCTGGTCGAGGCGATGGACAACGTCGAGAGCGCGGCCGCGGCCGGCGACAGCTTCCCGACCACGCGCGTGCTCACCGCCGACGGCATCTTCAGTCTGATCGGCTGCCTGATGGGCAACCCCTTCATTCTCGCGGTGTACATCGGTCACCCGGGTTGGAAAGCCATCGGCGGGCGGATCGGCTACTCGGCCGCGACCGGCATCATGGTCATTTTGCTGTCCTGGTTCGGCATCATCGCGGTGATGATGTCGCTCATCCCGGTGGTTGCCATCTCCCCGATCCTGCTCTACATCGGCATGCTGATCGGGGCGCAGGCGTTCCAGGAGACGCCGAAGAGCCACGCACCCGCGGTGATCCTCGCCTTGGTGCCGCACGTCGCGGCCTGGGGCAAGCTGCAGATCGACAACGCGCTGGGAGCCGCTGGGACCAGCGCAGCGGCCGTGGGCCTGGACAAGTTGGGCCAGACGGGGATCCTCTACGAAGGACTGGCCGTGCTGGGCGGAGGCGCCATCCTCACCAGCCTGGTGCTCGCGTCGCTGGCCGTATTTCTGATCGAGCGGCAGTTCGCCAAGGCGGCTGCCTTCGCGCTCGCCGGCGCCGTGTTGACGTTCTTGGGATTCATGCACGGCGAACACATCGGTTTCGGCCAGTCGCCCACCGTCGCGTTCAGCTACCTGATCGTCGCAGGCACGTTGCTGGTGTGCGCGAAGTACGCCGTCGTCGCACCGAAAGTGCAGGAGCACGAGGAAGCGCACGGAGCGGTGCCGGTGCCAGCCAACAACTGAACACCTACGGCCTCCAGCGGGAACATCGAGGACGCGAAGGGAAACCCAGAGGACGCAAAGGAAGCTACTAGGCCGGAGTGGATGCAGAAGACTGCTGGCAAGAGCATCCGCTGCGCAGATCCTGGTGCATCTCGATTGCAGCTGTTCGGCTTGCCTCGGCGTCCTGCTCTTGACTCCCTGGCGTCGTCGGCGGTTCCGCTTCTGGCGCTCAGCGCAATCAGCTCGGGGCGGGCAGCCTGTCTGCCGACGACGCGATGGGCGACAGCACCCGTACTGCAAACGGCTCGCGCTTGCCTTTGAGCTCGAGCAACCGCCGCGGCGGGTCGCCTAGATCCAACCCCGCCGCAGAATAGGCGATCTCGCTCACCAGGATCTCCCCGGCTGCCGCCGCCGAGGCCAGCCGGGCTGTCGTATTGACGGTATCGCCCACGGCGGCGATGTCGCGCACGCTGCCCCCGGCGCCCTCGACAGTACCCAGATAGGCGATCCCGGTGTGCACTCCGACCCCAACTGGGAGCTGCACTCTGCTGGCCACGGCAGCGAGCAGGTCCCGCGCAGCGTTGACCGCGGCGCGCGCGTGCTGCCTGCCGGCGACGATAGGCAGAAACAGCCCGCCGACCTCGTCACCGACGATCTTGTCCAGCAAGGCCTCCGCACCGATCAGCACGTCCGTTGCCACTGAATAGAATCGGCTCATCTGCTCTTTGAAAGCAGCGGGCGTCATCCGCTCGGCCATCGCCGTGGACCCGCGCACGTCGGCGAACAGGATGGTCAACTCGATCTCCGCGCCGCCGGGGTGAGTGACGGCGAACGTGTCGCAGGTGTTGCAGAAATGCGGGTTCTTGCGCGAAGGCTGGCAGCCCAGCAGCCGCATCAGCGGCCCGCCGATGCCGTGGAACGGGGCGTAACAGATCTTGCAGCGGGGTCCGGTCGGCAGATGCCGGAAGATGCGCCGCGCCCGGTGAACCTTGGTGGGAGGATCGCCGGTCCAAAGCGACCGCCACAAGGCCTCGTTGGTCGGTTTGCCCTCCATGCTCGGTCGTCCCTGCGTCAACCTCACCCCCTTCGTGACCACACTGGCTAGTTTAGTGCATCGAGTGAGCAGCAGCCCCGGCACCCAGCGCACGGTCGCGTCGCCTGGCCAATCATTCCGGGGACACCCGATCCCAGATGATGAACGGCGTCACGACTCTGTCATCGGCCGGCATTGGATCCCCCCGCAGCGTCAACCGGGAACCCTCCAGCGTGATATATCGGCGCTGGGTGCTGCCCACCATGTTCGGGATCAAGCAGACGTCGATGTGATGCAGCACGAGCGCCGCGGATTCATCCACCTCGAATCGGCCTGCGTAGGCAAAGTAGCCGGCCGCCGCCGCCGCAAGCTGCGCCGGCGTGGCCGACGCAGCACCGCCTCCGCTGAAAGCCGGCCGCCCCGGCACCATGAGGTTCGCCGACATGTACCCGCCGGGCACATACATGATGAAGCCCGTGACGTTCTGCCCCATCGGATAGGTCACCGGCCCATCCGAGCCGCGGATTTCATACGAAACCAGACGCCAGCTGCCGATCAGCTGCTGCCGCACTGTCTGCAAAGACACCTCCGATCCACGTCTATCGAAGCTTCGAATCCCGTCACCACGCGTGCGCGGTCAGGTGCCATCTCCTTTTCCCGCTCGCAGGGGTTTGCGGTCACGGGTAGCAGCTGACCTTCGAAGCCGACGCACCTGTCGACTGGCGGCACCGGCCGCCGGCCATCCGGTAGCAGTTCCTCCGAGGCGAAGATCCGGTCGGCTGTTCCCAGCCGCTCCGATTGTACCCGGGATGCGTCGTCACCCGCCCTGTCCTGAGCATCGTATTCTGACTGTCTTAGCCAGCACCACGCAGCAAGCGCTCTGCCGTCTCCGCATCTGCAGGGAAGAACGACTCGAGCGCAAGCTCCGACAGCGTAACGTCCAGCGGCGTCCCGAAAATCGTCGTCGTGCTGAAGAAAGAAAGAATCCCGCCCTCGGTCGTGAGCCGAAACGGCACAACCACGCCGGCCAACTCGTGCTCGCCAGCCGAGGCTGTGGAAGCGCCTGAGCCAGCGGACGGGTAGCTGCGCAGCTCGTCCAAGAGCGCGATCAGCACCGGGTCGGCGCTGATGTCGATGTCCCGGCGCAGGCGCGCCAGCAGATGCGCGCGCCATTCCGTGAAGTTGGCGATCCGCGGCGCCAGCCCGGCCGGGTGCAGGCTGAGCCTGAGCACATTGACCGGCGGCGTCAGCAACGCAGGATCGACGCCCGCCAGCAAACGCGGGACCGCATTGTTGGACGCCACCAGAGTCCAGCGACGATCGATCGCCAGGGCCGGATAGGGCTGATGTCCGGCCAGGACCAGGTCGACGGCCTTGCGCGCGGCTTCCAGTGCCGGATCCGCCAGCGCCCGCTCAGGGAAGAGCGGCGCGTATCCCGCCGCGAGCAGCAGCAAGTTGCGCTCGCGCAACGGAACCTCGAGCCGCTCGGCAAGCCGCAGCAGCATCTCTCGGCTCGGCCGCGAGCGGCCTGTCTCCACGAAGCTCAGGTGCCGAGTCGAGATCTCGGCCTCGCACGCCAGCTCGAGCTGGCTCATGCGCCGACGCTGCCGCCATTCCCGGAGAAGATTGCCGACCGATTGGGGTTGCGCTATGTCCATGGCGTGAAACGATACCGCAAGCCCGCACCGGCCTCCATTACCTCCCGCGTAATCGACTTCGCACCACGGGACCCGGACCATGCGGCCAGGCATCGCGACCTGGACGAATCAGGCGATGCCCAACTCAACCAAGGAGCTTGTCATGTGGACTAACGACTCTTCCTCTCTTCTGCGCAAGGTGCTGCTGGCCGATGCCGTCGTCAGCGGCGCAACAGGTCTGCTGCTGTTGCTCGGGGCGGGAATGCTGACGGCGCTGCTCGGAGTCCCGGAGGACTTCATGCGGTACACCGGGCTCAGCCTCCTGCCCTTCGCGGCACTGATCGGATACCTGGCCAGACGGGAGCATCTGCCGCGGCCGGCGGTCTGGGCTGTGGTCGCCTACAACGCGCTCTGGGCAGTCGACAGCGTGCTGATCCTGGTCACCGGATGGATCGCGCCGTCTGCGCTCGGGTATGCCTTCATCGTCGCGCAGGCGGCAGTTGTAGCGCTATTTGCGCAACTGCAGTACTTCGGGTTGCGACGGTCGGTGACGGCGGTGGCGTGACAGGCTGAGTCTCGCGGCTCAACGCCGCGCATCAGCGGGCGCGCAACGGCGGCGCGAAGCGACGCTGTTGAACGCTTCGCTGCACGCGCTGAGTTGGGCCACGAGCTGCGAAAAGCGACACCTCGACGAGGAGACTTGGTGGCGAGGCCACTTCTCAAACCAGTACTCGCGCGAACCGGTTGTTTCCGTTCGTCCGCTCGCGATGTCAACGTTGTCCATCTCCTGTCTCTGGCGTCAGGTTCGGTGAGCTAGGACAGCTTCGCGAAGCGCGTGCCGAAGCGAAACACGTCGTCAGGGCACACGTCGATGCAGCGCCCGCAATTGGTGCAGTCGCCGCTGGAGATGACCGGCGACGCGGTGAGTACTTTCGGCTTCAGCGCCGGCACGATGACGTGCGGCTCGGGGCAGACGCGATAGCAGTCACCGCAATCGGTGCAGGCCTGGCGCTTGACGGCGCTAACCCGCACGAGCGAAAGGTTGCCGATGGTTCCATAGAAGGCGCCGACCGGGCAGATGTAGCTGCACCAGCCGCGCCGGCTTACGGCCAGGTCGAACAGGAACACCGCCGCCACCACCACCCACGCGAGTCCCATGCCGAAGACCAGCCCACGCTGCAGCATGGTGATAGGGTTGACCAGCTCCCACGCGATGGTGCCGGTCAGCACCGACACCGCCAGTGCTGTGGTGAGAATCCACCAGCGGGTGCTCTTGCGCGGCTGCCAGCTCGCGTTGATGCGCAGCCGGTTGCGCAGCCAGAAGGCCGCGTCGGTGACGATGTTGATCGGGCACACCCAGGAGCAATAGACGCGGCCGCCGACAATCGCATAAAAGGCGAGCACGGTGAGCGCCCCGACCAGTGCGGTGAGCGCCACCGCGTGCCCGGCGAGGAAGGACTGCAGGAGCACCAGCGGATCGGTCAGTCCGATCACGTCGAGGAAGGTACTGGAAGCGAGGTTGCCCTTGAGCCACCAGATGCCGAACCAGGGACCCGCCATGAACAGGGCAAGGATGCCGAGTTGGGCGCTGCGCCGCAGGATCAGCCAGCGATTGCGCGCAAGAAATCCTCGCATGATTGGCGCGTTGAGCTGTTCTGCAAGGGCATTCATCGCGCCGGCAGGGGATCGTGCTTGGCCAGGCCCATGGGCAGCACCTTGATCGATGCTTCTTCCGTGACGCAGTCGTGCTCGCACTTGCCGCAGCCGGTGCACTTGTCGGGGTGCACGGTCGGCTCGAAGTAGCCGCGACCGTTGGAGACGCGGCGCTCCATAGTGATGGCTTCGTCCTTGATCGGGCAGGCGAGGTAACAGGCCCGGCAGTTGGCGCCTCTCGCCACCGCATAGCAGGTGTCGCGCCCGGTCAGGACGGCCACGCCCATCTTTGCATCCCGGATGTCCGTCAGTTCCTTGGAGAGCGCGTCGGTGGGGCACGCCGCCGCGCAGGGGATGTCCTTGCACATCTCGCAGGGGTCCTCCCGCGCAATGAAGTAGGGCGTACCGGTAGTGATGTCCTGCCCCAGTTCCGCCAGATGCAGCATGTGGAATGGACAGGCGCGAACGCACAGGCCGCACCGCACACAGGCCGCGTTGAACTCCGCCTCGGGAAGCGCACCCGGGGGCCGGAGCGCCCAGGCCGGCAGCGCTCTCGACTGCTTGCTGTAGCCGGCAAGCAGTAGACCGACCACGCCCGCCGAGCCGGCCAGCCCGACGCAGCTCTGGATGAACTTGCGCCGGCCTTCGGATTTCGCATCGTGTTGCATGATGCCTCCTTGCTTTCCGCAGCCATCCGGGTTGGTGGCGCCCTGCTGTTGCGGCGCTGCCGAGAGGATGCGGACACCTGCAAGTTATCGCCCTGTGCGGAGAAGATCAACCCCGGATTAGGCAGGGGCATTGCTGCCCACGTTGCCCCCCATAACCCTTCCCCGCACGATCTAATGGGGCCAGTCCTTCTCCCCGAGGAGGGGAACGACCGCTACCGCGACCCCGTCTCGGCCACCCAGCGCAGATAGCGCTCGCGCAAATCATCCAGCGTGCGCATTGCCACCTCGATCTCCTGCGACGGAAGCTCATGCAGCCACAGGCTGCGCGGCGGGGTCAGCTCGAGGGTCACGAACACGAAACGAGGGCGGGAACGGGTCAGGCGCTCGACGGCCTGGATGTAGTGAGCGGCCTGGACGTCGTAGCCGAGGCGCTCGCGCGTGCGGGCGAACGCATCGGGGCGAACGTCGGTCGTGGTCTTGAGCTCGAGAATCACCTCCGGCGTGAAGCAGTCGGGCCGCGCCTTCCAGCGGCCGCCGGAGTCGTCGGTCCAGTAGATGGACAGCTCCTTTTCGCCTTCATGCAGCCACTGTGCGAGCGGGGCCGCCGTGTAAGCTTGCACCGCATCACGTGCCCAGCGCAGGCCCGCCATCTGTTCGGGCGTCAGCCACTCGCGTTTGTGCGCCTCTTCCTCGCTCAGGCTGCGACCGGCCGGAACGGTACCGTCCAGCGACAGGTAGTCGGCATCGAAGGCCTCCGGCTCGAGCAGGAAGGCGTGCAGCGCCTCGCCCAGGCGCGCGCCGTCGAAGGCACGCGCACCGCCGCGCTCGAAGCGCCTCAGCGTGGAGCTCGAGGTGTAGTCGGCATTCGCAAGGTAGGTCTGCAGCGGCTCGCGCTGCGAGAAGGCCGCGCCCGGCTGCCGCACGTTCACGCAGCGTGCTCGGTGAGATGGTCGGCCAGCATCGCCCGCATGCGCTGCCAGTGCGAGCCTTGCCAGAACACGCGCTCGCAGCGCGTGCAGGTGGTGAAGGTCTGATAGTGCACAGCGACCTTCTCCGGCAGGCGGGGAAGCACCGCGCCCTTCTCCACCGGCGAGAGCGGCCAGTTGCAGTGCAGGCACAAGGTGAAGGGCCGTGCGGTTGCCTCGAGCTGCAGCCGCTGCACGACCTCGCGCAGTTGCTGGTTCGGCTTGAGGGTGCGTACGTAGCAGCCGTGGGTGATCTCACGCCGCTTGAGCAGTTCGCGATCGCGGGTCAGCACGATGCGCCCCTCGGCCTGCGCCAGGTCGCGGATCTCCTCGTCGCTGATCCCGTTGCTGTAGAGGGTGTCGAACCCGAGCATGCGCAGCAGCCGGGCCAGACCGCCCAGGTGGGCGTCGGCCACGAAGCGCACATCCCGCAGCGGCGCGTCCCTCACCTTCAGCAGCGGCTGGATGTCGAAGCTCTCGAACTTGGGGTAGACGCTGACACTGTCGCCCTCGCGCACCTGATACGAGAAGTCCACCGACTCGGCGTTGACCAGGATCAGCTCGACCTCGGTATACGGAACCCCCAGGGCCTCGATGGCGTTCTTCACGGAGGCGGCACGGGCGCAGCGGTAGTCGATGTCGCGCTTGCGCAGCAATGGCGCGAGGAAGTCATTCAACTCCTCATAGAAGCGGAAGCGGGCGAGAGCGCGGGCGACTGGCGGGGACGGTTCGCTGATCATTGGTTGAATATGAGGCCTTCCGGGGCGGGGTGCAAGCTGGGGCGCAAAGCGCCGCTGAAACCCCCCAACAAGGAACGCCGGGAGTAAAGCATCGCGACTGGATCTGCTGCCCAGTCGACCCCCACCCTGACCCTCCCCCTGACCTACCCCTGACCAGAGGGAGGGGATGGCGCGGATGTCAACGCGGACTCTTAATCACCCTTCCCCGGCCCTCTCGCAAACTGGGCGAGGGCGTTGACGTGGGCCGATCATCGATTCATCGCCTCACGCATTGCACTGGCGCAGATGTCCGAGCCATCGCGCGGGATCTTCTTCGCCGTGAGCTTCTGCATCGGGACCAGGATCAGAGAGAAGATCTGCCGGCCGATGGTTTCGGCCACCCCTCCGGGGGCGACACCAATCTTGTAGTCGGTGAACGTCCCATTCACCTGCACGGGCGTGGCCAGGCTGAAGAACTGCGGCGATTTCGGCTTGGGCACCAGTATGAGGTTGACCCTCTCTCTGTCGAAGTCGGCGCCGCCTGCCCCGGTCACCCGCATGCGGCTGGTGTCCATGAGAATGGCGTCCTCCTTGAGCTTGCCGTCGCGCAGGTCGAAGCGGCCCAGCGCGCAGTTGACCTTGGACTCCTTGGCGGGGTCCACCGCGGGCGCCAGCGCCACGAACAGGTTGACCGCCCACAGATCGAAGATGCCCGAGCGCATGTTCTTGGGCCAGACGGCGAAGTCGATGCGGCCGTTGGCATGCGCCATTACCGCGTCCAAAGCCGGCGCCCGCCCCTCGACGTCGACGTTCAGGCTGAACAGCCCCTGCAGATCGGTGTCGGGCTTGATGCGCCGCGCGAGGATGCCGTAGTCGAACCGGTCGACGCGGATCTGCGCGCCCACCACAACATCCGTCACCGTAGGCTCGTAGGCGAACTTCAGATTGGCCGAGCCGCCCGGCACGTTGACCGTCGCCGGCCCGAACTCGAGCCTGGCATTCTCCAGTTGCGCGTGCAGCTTCCCGCTGCCGAGCTGATCGGTGCCCGACAGCACCTGCTCCACCGCCACGTCGACATAGCCGTCGGCGCGCAGCAGCGTCTCGCGGCTCAGGAGCTTCTGCGCCTGGGCCGCGCCCTCCTTGGCCTTGGCGCGCATCTCCTCCACGGTCATGGCCTTCTCCGGCTTCTTTTCCTTCTTCTCGAAAGGCGACCAGGCGCCGAACTTGAAGTCGTCAAGCTGCACGCGCGGCGCGGTGAGCGCGACGTCCAGGCGCGGTCGCCCCCCGGCCACGTTGAGGCCGCCGCGGCCGTCGAGGCTGCTGCTGCCCATTCGCACGGCGAGGTTTGGCACCTCGTAGCCGCGCTCGGAGGCGCGGAAGCTGCCGCCGAACGACCACGGCCCCCACGGAGGCAGCTCGACGCGCGCGAGCTTGTTCATGCTGTCGAGCCGCTCGCCCTTGACCATCAGCCGCAGCTCGCCCGAGCGGCTGGTGATGGGCAGCGTCACGCGGCCGCTCAGGTCGAGTTGTGCGCCTGCGGCCTCGGCCGACAGGGCGAACGGCACGTAATCCTGAATGCGCAGGAAGTCGATCAGGGTGCCGCTCGACACGCGGATGACCACGGGGGTTTCATCGATTGCACCGTCCAACGTAAGGCTCACCGGCTTCTCGGGCAGAGAGCTTGCCACGCCGGTCTTAAGTGCGATGTCCACCAGCGGCCTACGCTGCACGTCCCGCACGACCAGACGCCCGCCGTCGAGGTTGACCTCGAGCGCCGACTTCTCGAGGATCTCGCCGAGGTGGCTCCCGCGCCCGATGAGCTGCACGCGCAGCGAGTCCACGGTCGCATCCAGATCCTGCACGACCTTGAAGTCGCGCAGGAGCTGCCCGACGTTCACGTCGTTGGCCGCCACCCACAGCGAAGCCTCGGGCACCCGACCGCGCAGGTCCACCGACACCGCGCCGCTGAACGGCACCCTGGCGATGTTCGCGGAAAACGGCGAAGGCGGCATCCGGCCCTCGCGGATTCGGCCGCTGAACGATGCATCAGTGACGTCGGTGGCTTTGAGGGCAAGACGCTTGATCTTCACTTCCACGTCCGCGTCGCTCAGATCGATGCCGGCGGGAAGAATCGGCAGGTCGAGTGTGGCGGCTTGCGTGGGCGCCTCCGCCTTCGCGGGCTTTGCATCCGTCACAGGCAGCAGCGTCTGCAGCTCGGTCACATCGACCTGGTCGACGTCGAGCCGAGCGGTGATGAGCGGCTTCACTCCGATGCCGGTGCGAGAGAACTCGCCGCGCATCACGCTGCGACCCAACCGCAACTGGAAGTCCGATAGGTGCCACTCGTGGCTCTCCACTCGCACCCGCCCCGCGAGGAGGATCGCCGCATCCGCCGCGGGCGACACGCCCAGCCAGCGGTGCAGATCGCCCGCGCGCCGCCCATTGAGGCGAAAGGCGACATTCGTCCCCGTCCGCTGCGTCGGCGCCGCGAGCATGCCGTCCACCTTGACGGTCGAGCCCGGACCGGAAGCGATGAGCTTGAGCGGGACGCGCTGCTCGCTGGCCATGGTGGGCAGGTCACCACCCGTCAGCTCGGCCGCGAAGCGCTCGCCCAGCAGTGTGCCGCGCAGCCGGCCGGTGAGCGCACGCCCGGGCGGCATGGCGATGTCGAAGGTCTCCAGTGTGAACTCGACGGGACGCCCACCTTCCACGTTGCCGTAGGTCAGGTTGCTGCGCGCCATGTTCAGCCGCACATCGAGCGAGCGCACCAGCTCGCCCCCGCTCTCGCCGCGCGCGTCGAGCTTTATCGAAAAACGCCCCATCTGCCCCTCGATCCCGTCGAGCCCGAACAACAGCTTGGCCAGGCCGCCGAGGCTGGTCTGCCGCGTGCCGAGCTGGAGCGCGAACCGCGGCACCTCGGCCACGCCGTCCGCCTCGAGCTGACCGGCCATGCGCACGCCCGCAACCGATGCGGCCACCGGCGCCTGCAGCAGCCCATCCTTCAGGTGGATCTCGAGCTGCGCCTCGCGCACGTCGCCGGGCAGGCTCAGCCACTGCCCGACGGCGAGATCCAGATCGACATCGAGGAGGTTGAGCGCCCGCAGGCTGAACGTTGCTTTCTCCAGCTCGCGATAGGTATCGGCGAGGTTGCGCGGCTCCTCCTCGCTGGCTGGTGTCTGGGCGCTCAGGAACGGCCGCAGATCGAGTGTGGGCAGAGTGAGCCGGCCGCTGACCTTGGGCCGCTTGCCGGTGGCGTCGAAGGCAAGCTGTCCCTCCAGGGTAGTCCGCCCCATGACTCCATTGAGTGGCGCAATGCGCGCCTCGCCGGCCTCCCAGTGCACTACCCCGCTCAGGCCGGTGGCGCCGACTTTCGGCAACTGGGTCTGGAGCAGCCGCTCGATCTGCGACAGGTCCTCGGTACCCATCCCGAAGATCAGATCGCCGGCGCGGCCCTGGTTGGTGAGGCTGCCGCTGACCCGCAGCACCGTGCCGAGAAAATCTACCGACACCTCGATGGGCCAAGGGTGCGTCGCCTGGATCAGATCTGCGACGGACCCGCCAGTGAAGGTCACGGTGTAGGGGAAGCTCTTCTCGACGCTGCCGCGCAGCTCGATCCTCGCGGGCTTGTTGGCCGGCAGCTCGCCTTTGAGCTCCTCGAGCTCGAAGTAGCGGCTGCGCTGAGTGGCGCCATCGTGGTACTCGACATTGAGCCGTCGCAGGGCGATGCGGTCTACTGCAAAGCTGAGATCCTTCAAGTCGGGCCCGGCGCCGGGCGCTGCCTGCGGTTTCCCGGGCGGGGTTTTCAGCAGGTCGAACCTCCAGTTGACGCGGCCGTCTGCGGTCTTCTCGAGCCGCGCGCGCCCCTCTGCGGCGCCGATCTCGTGCACCAGGATCTGCCCCCGCAACGCGGCGGGGACGTCGAGCTGCAGGTGGGCCTCGCCCAGGCTGGCGAAGTCGGGCTCCGAGAAGCCGGGTGGATTGGCGATGCGCACGCCACCGATCCTGAGCGACGGGCGCAGCGTGGGGACCAGCTCGAGCGGCCCTTCCAGGCGGACCGGCCGGCCGAGAATCTGGCTCGCCTCCGCTGCGATGCGCTCGCGCCAGGGCGCAGCGCTGATGGTGATGCCCAGCGCCACCACCAGCACGGACGCGATGACCAGCACCGCAACCAGCGAACCGAGGCCGATAACGGTCCACTTCAGGGTCTTACGCAGCAGGCGCAGAGCGGCCACGGTCTCGTTCTTATTCGGGCGATTTCACAGATATTCTACGGGCAGGCCACTATAATGGGCCGTCGTGTCGATCGTTTTTTCGTCGCGGGCCGACACAAGAGTTGCCTATGCGAGTGCTGCTGCTCATCCTCGGTTTGACCGCCTGCTCCGCCCAGGCGGAAGTGTTTCGCTGCATCACACCGGAAGGCAAGACGCTGTACAGCGACTCGCCTTGTCCGCGCGGCAGCAAGGCGGCCGACATCTCCTCCACCGTCGGGGCGTGCGCAGACGCGGAATGCGAAGCCGAGCGCGAGCGGCGCACGGCTGCCGCCCAGGAGCGCCTCCGGCAGGAGAAGGAAGCCTTGGCGACCATGACCGCGGAACGCCGCAAAGCCGAAGCCGACGCTCTTGCCGAGCGGGTCAAGCTGGAGGAACTGCGGCGCCTGACCGCTATCGACGCACGCCTCGCGGCCGAGGCGGAGGCGGCCGCACAACCGGGTGTCGCCTATCCCTACTACCCGTGGTATCCGGTGGCGCCATGCGTCGGGCCCTGCGCGCGTCCGCCGGTCAAGCCCTTCCCGCCGGACCATCACCGGCCCGCGCGCCCGCGCGAGCCTTCCGCCAGTCTGCGCGACTACGACCAGAAGCCGAAGTAGCGCATGCGCGTCGCCCGGGTCATCCCGCACAAGGAGCTGTTCGCCGGCGTCGTAGTCGTCCATCATGATGGCAAGTTCTACCGTCTGCTCGCTCTGCGCAGCTTCGATCAGTGGGATTTTCCGAAGGCGCCGGTGCCCGCCGACGCCGATCCCCTGCAGACCGCTCTGAACGAGCTGCAGGATGCCACCGACATCACAGACCCGGCCCTGCACTGGGGCGAGGACTACCGGGAGACGGTGCCCTTCGAGGACGGCCGGGTCTCGCGCTACTACCTCGCCCAAGCGTCCGACAGCGAAGTGACGCTGCGCGTTCCCGCCGGCGAGGCAGCGGAGGACGACGGCTACCAGTGGGTGACGGTCGAGGAAGCCGAGGATCTCCTGCCGCCGCGCTTGGCGATCGTGCTGGACTGGGTGGTGGCACGCCTGGCTGGCGGGCATCTCCAGCCCTGACTACGGCCTGCACCCAACGCAGAGGCGCAGAGGCCGCAACACTTGATCAGACACTCCTGGACTGTCGTCCCCGCACCGGCGGGGATCCAGAAGCGTCAGGCGAGCAGTAGCGAGCCCGCGCCCTGCCGCAGCACTTCCGCCGCGGCCCACGCCTCGAGCGGCTGACCGAACAGAAAGCCCTGCATCTCGTCGCATCCAAGCGTGCGGAGGATGTCGCGCTGTAGAGGGCTTTCCACACCCTCGGCCACCAGGTGCAGGTCGAAGCCGCGTGCGATGCCGACGATGGCGGAGATTATCGGGCTGTAAGGGTGCTCGAGTGTGAGATCGCGCACGAAGGTCTGGTCCACCTTCAGGCTGGTGACGGCGAACTTCTGCAGATAACCGAAAGAGGCATAGCGCGTGCCGAAGTCGTCGATGGACACGCGCACGCCGGCGTCGCGCAGGCGTCGCACCGTATTCACCACCGGCTCGACATCGCGGATCATCAGGTTCTCGGTGATCTCGATCTCCAGGGCCGGGGGCGGCACACGATAGCGCTGCAGCGCCGTGAATACGCGCTCCACCACGTCGCCCTTCTCGAACTCGCGCGGCGACAGGTTCACCGCCATGCGCAGCTCGCCGAAGCCCTGCGCACGCCACTGTTCGAGCTGACTGCAGGCCTGGTCGAGCACCCAGTCGCTGATGCGGCTGATCAGGCCCGTCTCCTCCGCCACGCCGATGAAGCGCGCGGGATCGAGCAGGCCCTGAACCGGATGGCGCCAGCGCACCAGCGCTTCCATGCCGACGAGCTGGCGCCGGCTCAGGCTGATCTGAGGCTGATAGCGCAGCTCCAGCTCGTTGCTGTCGAGCGCCCGGCGCAGGTCGTTCTCGACGGTGAGGCGCTGATTGAATGCCGCGTTCATGTCCGACGAGAAGAACGCGTAGTTGTTCTTGCCAGCCGCCTTCACGTGGTACATGGCGATGTCGGCATGCTTGATCAGCGTGTCGGGATCCTCGCCGTCCACCGGATACAGCGCCAGGCCGATGCTCGCGGTGGGGCGGATCTCGTGGCCGGCGACGTCGAGCGGACGGCGCAGTTCCTCGATCACCTTCTCGGCGATGACAGCGGCGTCCTCCGGTTGCGCAAGCTCCGGCAGCAAGATAGTGAACTCGTCGCCGCCCATGCGCGCCAGTGTGTCGCTGCGCCGCAGGCACGCTTGCAGCCGCGCGGCCACGCCTTTGAGCAACTGGTCGCCTTCGGCATGGCCGAGCGTATCGTTGACCAGCTTGAAGCGGTCCAGGTCGATGAACAACAGCCCCACCAGCCGGCGGTTGCGCCGCGCCGACACCAGCGCCACGCCGAGCCGGTCCAGGAACAGAATTCGATTGGGCAGATGCGTGAGCTGGTCGTGATAGGCCTGGAAGCTGATCAGCTCTTCAGCGCGCTTGCGCTCGGAGATGTCGCGCGCTACGCCGTAGGTGCCCAGGAAGCGCCGGCCGCGCGAGCCGGGCTCGTCGGCGTAGACGCCGGTGGCCGAGAGCGCAACGGTGAGCTGCGTATCGGCGCCGCTGTCCTTGCGCTTGAGCCGCAGCTCCACGTTGCGCGAGGCGCGCTCGCCAGTGCGCCGCTCGCCGAAGGCGAAGCGCGCGCGCTCCTGGTCATCCTCGTGCACGATGGCGGAGTAGTGGTGCCCCACCAGCTCGCGCCGCTCGTAGCCCAGCATCGCCGCCACGGTCGGGTTGACGTAGCCGAAGCGGCCCTGCTCGTCCACCGTGTAGATGATGTCGGGCGAGTGGTCGACCAGGTAGCGGTGCAGGCGCTCGGACTGTTCGAGCCGCGCGCTGATCACCGCGTTGGTGCGCTCCAGGCGCTTGCGCTGCAGGGCGTTGTCCACCGTGCGCAGCAGCTCCTCCGGCTGATAGGGCTTGCGCACGAAATCGTAGGCGCCGCGGCGCAGCGCACCGATGGCCGAGTCGATCACGTCGTCGGCGCTGACCACGACCACAGTCATGGAGGGCAGGCGTGCACCGAGCCAGTCCATGAGATCGAGGCCGGTCATGTCCGGCAGGCGCAGGTCCAGCAGGAGGAGGTCGTAGTGCTGGCGCGACAGCGCGGTCATCGCCTCGGAGCCGGTGCCGCACTCGTCGATTTCACGGTCGGCCGCATCGAGCAGCAGCGAGAGGCTGCGCCGCAGGCGCGGCTCGTCGTCCACCACCAGGATGCGCACGGTGCTGCCCTGTTCCTGCAGCTCCGCAGGCTCGTGGACGTTCAGAAACTGCACCGACTCTCCTCGCTCAACTCGACGCTCCCGCATCGTTCTGCACCGGGCGGCGCGGCAGCAGCACGCCGAAGATCGTGCCGCGTCCGGCGCTGCTGCGGCACAGGATCCTGCCGCCGAGACGCCGGACGATGGATTCGCTCACCGCGAGCCCGATACCCTCGTGTCCATCACCCTTGGTGCTCACCCCAGACTGGAACATGCGCTGCAGCACGTCGGGTGCGACACCCGGGCCGGTGTCTGTCACCTGCAGCAGGACGAACAGCTCGCCGTCCAGGTTCACGCTGTCCGAGGTGAGCAGCATCAGCCGCCCGCCCTGCGGCATCGCCTCGGCCGCGTTGGTCATGAGGTTCAGCACCACCTGCTTGACAGCGCCCGGCTCCGAGCGCAGCAGTGGCAGCGCAGGGTCGAGCTGCTGCTGCACCTCGATGCCGCGGCCCGCAAACAACGTATCGTTGCACAACGTCACCACCTCGCGCACCAGCGCGTTCAGATCCAGCGGGCCAGCACCGTCAGCCTCGGCGACGAACGGGTCGCCCATGCGCTGGACGATGCGCGCGATGCGGTCCAGCTCCTGGTTCAGGATCGCCAGCTCTTCGCGAAACGGGCCGCTCTCCCCGGCCTTGGTCGCCAGCACCCGCAGATAGTTCTTCACAATGGCGAGTGGATTGCCAGCCTCGTGCACCACCCGCTTGCCCATGGCGCGGAACTGCGCTGTCAGCTCGGCGCGGGTGCGCTCTTCCTCGCGCTGCCGCTGCACGGCCTGCGCAACGGCGTCGGCAGCAGCCGTGCTCAGCACGCTCAGAGTAGATTCCTCTGCCGCACGCTGCTCGTCCCAGGGCGCGTCCAGCGCGGCGGCCACCACACCTGAAATCCCGCTGCCCGAGGACAGCGGGATGCATAGCAGCCCTTGGCTGCCCAGCAGCCGCGCCACCACCCGGTCGACCGCAGCGCCGCCCTCCTCCAGTGCGGAGCCGAAGGCATGCACCGGACGGCGCTCGCGCGCCGCCGTGGCCACCAGACTGCGCGAAGTCGCGAGTGGAACATACAACTCCCGAACCTGCGGCGGGTCGTGCTCCAGCGGCGTGCCTTTCAGCGCGCGGTCTTCCGCGCTCGCCAGGAACACCACCTGACGATCCAGCCCCAGCAGCAGCCCCGACAGGTTACGTGTGCGCCGCAGCGCCTCGCTCTGCCCTTGGGCTGTGGCCAGCGCCTGGCGCACGGCGGCACGCAACCCCGACTGTCCCAGCGAACGTGTTACGTCTCCCCAGCCGCCATTCTTTAGGGTAGCCGCTGCGGGAGCCGGGACTGGTGGTTCGCCCGGCTCTGGCCACCCCGGCGCGACCCTGCGCGAGAGGTCGACCCCACCGGGGTTTTTCGGGGCGGCCTCGTGCGCGTCGTCGAGCGCCCGAGCCACCGCACGCTCGTGCACGCCCAGCAACAGCGTCCCGTCGCTGCAGACCTGCTGGGTCGGGCCTTCGTCCAGCAGTCGGCTGGCGATGGCAACCACCCGCACCAGGAATGGCGCGTCGATCAGCAGCTCGACACGTTCACGCTGCAGGCGCACCGCGTCGGCCAGAAACACCGGTTGTGCGCAACCGGTTACCATGGCGGCGCCCACCACGTCGTGCGGCCGGTGCGGCTTGCCGCGCTCCATGCCCAGCAGCTCCAGCTCGCTGCGCGCTGCAGCCAGAGTCGCCGCGTACTCGCTGCGCTGGCCCAGCAGCGCGAGCTTGCCGACGGCATGCAACAGCCCTGCCACATAGGCCGCGTCGGTGGGCTGCCCGGCACGCTCGGCCAGCGCCTCTGCGGTCATGCCGCAGAGTAGGGACCGGCGCCAGATCTCGTGGAGCGCACCGTGTGGTCCGGCAGCGGGCCGCCCGGCGAGCCCGCGGACCGCCTGCCGGACGACCAGCGCCTCCAGCACTTCGGACCCGACCTCATCGACGCAGGCCTGCAGCGAGAATATTTCCTCCAGTGTCTCTCGACCCGAGGCTGCCGACAACACCTGCAGCGTGAGGGACGGGTCGCAGCGAATCAGCGCGGAGATGTCGGCTGCAGCGAAACCGCGTTCGCCGAGCAGGCGCAGCAGGCGGCTCAACACCCGCGGATTGACCGCCAGCTCAGCAGGACTGAGCAACCCCCCGTCCCTTCCAGAGGCCATCCCTGTTGCGCGCGCTTATTGTGGTTTGAAGAGGCGGGTGGATCCCGCCCGTGCCGCGGCGTCGCACGGCTCGCGCCGCTTATGTTATGCGGAACGAATTTCGCACAATTCCTCTGTCGCGACAAGCAATGCGACGTGAAGGCGTGGAGCGGTCAGGCCAGTGTCAGAATCGCACGTGTATGTCTCACGCAAGCGACATCACAGGCTCACTCCGCGATGAGCCAGTTCACACGCCACTTCCCTTCCCCCTCCGATGAAAGCGCCTGCCACAACCACGGCAAAAGCGCGCTGGCTTCCTTCTCGAACCCGAACGGCGGATTGATCACGAGCATGCCGCTGCCGCGCAGACTCACCGACCAGCTCTCGGGGAAGACCGACAGCTCCAGCTCGAGGACCTTGCGAATGCCACTGGCGACGACACCGCGCGCGAACGCGTGCATTACGGCCGGCGCCATCAGCGGGTACCAGAGCGCATACACCCCGGTGGCAAAGCGGCGGTGCGCAGTGATCAGCCCTTGCGTCAGCCGCTCGAACTCCTGCGCACGGTCGAAGGAGGAATCGACCAGAATCAGCCCGCGCCTCTCGCGCGGCGGCAGATGCGCCTTCAGCGCCTGGTAGCCGTCCGCGTGCTCCACCACGACCCGGGGATCGGCGGCGAACAAGGCGGCGAGCTGCTTGCAGTCGTCGAGGTTGAGCTCGGTGAGCACCATGCGATCCGCGTCCCGCAGCAGCCGCTGCGCGATGCGGGGAGACCCCGGATAACGGCGCAGGCGCCGGTCGGGATTGTCGGCACGCACAGCATCCAGATAGGGTATGAGCAGCGGCGGCACATCTCCCCGCCCCCATACGCGCTCTATGCCATCGTGATACTCGGCGAGCTTCTGCGCCCATGGATGCGACAGTTCGTACAGGCCGATCCCCGCATGCGTGTCGAGATAGCAGAACGGCTTATCTTTGCGTGCGAGCAGAATGAGCAGGCGCGTGAGGAGGGCATGTTTGAACACGTCGGCGAAGTTGCCGGCATGGAAGAGGTGGCGGTAGGCGAGCATGGGGGAAGGCGTGAGGAGTGTGGGGGTGAGGAGCGAACCTGGAGCTAGGTGAGGGGTGAGGCGTGAGGAGCCGTCTGAAGCCGCTGCCCCTCACGCCTCACGCCTCACTCCTCACCCCTCACGCCTTCACAGCTTGTCATACTTCGTCGCCCTGCCCTTCGCCTTCTCCACCGGATACTTCTTCCGGTTCAGCTCGAGCTTCCTCTCTGCCGCCGCGATTGGATCGACTTCGAGCTTGTCGCACAGCCGCAGCAGGAACAGCAGGACGTCCGCGATCTCCAGCTCGACCTCTGCGTGGACCTCGCCCGGCAGATTGCCGCTCGCCTCGGGCGTGAGCCACTGGAAGTGCTCCACCAGTTCCCCGGCCTCCGCCACCAGCGCCATGGCCAGATTCTTGGGCGTGTGGAACTGGTCCCAGTCGCGCTCGGCGACGAAGGCGCGCAGCTGCGCCCGCAGCGCTTCCAGTCGATCGGTCGGGTTCATTGCGCCACCAACTTGGCAAACAAGGGGTCCAAGAATCCCCTATCTCTCGACACCCTCTCCCGAAACCGGCAGCGTGCCGACTCACTTCACGCCGTGGCGCGCACGATAGTGCTTCTGCA
>Ga0105095_10000040_pt1 | contig 43116 bp, 39 predicted proteins | sample PPLLak2March2015_2_FD_79180 | JGI IMG/M metagenome (GOLD analysis project Ga0105095, IMG submission 79180) | Freshwater sediment microbial communities from Prairie Pothole Lake near Jamestown, North Dakota, USA - PPLs Lake P8 Core (3) Depth... | ecosystem: Environmental > Aquatic > Freshwater >...
GTGCTGCGCGAGATCAGTCTGCGCCACTGGCCGCGCATGGTGTGGAAGGAAGCGGCCGTCGGGCTCACGAACGGCTTGGCGGTGGCCGCCACCACGGCATTGGGCGTGTACGTGTGGAGCCGATCCGGTGGGCTGGTGGTGGTCATCTCCAGCGCGATGGTCATCTCGATGGTGATCGCGGGCGTAGCCGGCGCCCTGGTGCCCATCGTCCTGCGCCGCTTCGGTCAGGACCCCGCGCAGTCCTCGTCGATCGTGCTCACCACCGTCACCGATGTTGCGGGGTTCTTCTCGTTCCTCGGAATCGCGACGGTGCTGTCGGGGTTGCTGGCAAAGTAACCGTCACCCCAGGGCGCGCAGGCACGCAGGCGAGGCTTGACCGTGAGCCTGTTCGCCATTGCCGCTGCGGAGGTGGTCCGCCGGCTGGCGGCGGGGTTCTGAACATAGATCCAGAGGAGATCGAGCGATGACTCGCGCGTGGTACCTGGTCCTGGCGATGTGCGCGGCGGTGCCCGGATCGATGCACGCCGCCGAGACGAAGCCGCTGGCAACTGTGCCGAAGGTCGATCTCGCGCGCTATCTGGGCACCTGGTACGAGATCGCCGCAATTCCTCAGTGGTTCCAGCGCGACTGCGTGGCCACGACCGCCACCTACTCGAAGCGGGAGGACGGCGACATTGCGGTGCTCAACCAGTGCCGGGTGAAGACTCTCGACGGCAAGCCGAAGCAGGCGCGGGCCCGGGCCTGGGTTGTCGATCCGCAGACCAACGCCAAGCTCAAGGTGCAGTTCTTCTGGCCCTTCCGGGGCTCCTACTGGATCATCGAGCTCGATCCCGACTACCGCTACGCCGTGGTCGGGCATCCGTCCCGCAACTATCTGTGGATCCTGTCGCGCACGCCGCGGATGGACGATGCCTTGTACCGCGACCTGCTGCAGCGGATCGAGGGGCACGGCTACGACACCACGCGCATCGTGCGCACGCTCCAGCCGGGCGGATGAACCTCTTCTCATCCGGCATCGGGTTTGCTTAAGCTTTGCCTCTAGCAGGCTGTTGAAAAACCTGCTTCGCGGCGCGCCTCCGGCTTTATCGGTGGCGCACCCGCGCAGCAACTGCTTGATTGAGCGTGACCAGACATTGGTTAGGCGGCTGGGTCGGAGTTGATAGTGGCTTTTTCAACACCCTGCTAGGTGTCAGGAGAGGTGCCCGGATGTATGCGCAAACCCTGAAGCTCGTGGCGGATCTGCCCAAGCGCCGACCGACGATAGCGCTGCCGTCGAAGCTCGAGGAGCTGTTCCAGCGCCTCGGCGCGGCCCACTGCAACGCTGAAGCCCTCGAGGACCAGATCTGGCATCTGTGGATGCACTATCCACATGGCAGTGCCGCCCGCATCCTGGACAAGGCCTGCAGCGACATCGCTGCGCATCGCTACGATATCGCCGAGACGCGGCTCGACCGGCTGTTGCGCGCATGCCCGGACTACGCCGAGGCGTGGAACAAGCGCGCGACGCTGTACTATCTGCAGCAGCGGGATGCCGAGAGCGTGCGCGACATCCACCGCACCCTCGAGCTCGAGCCGCGCCACTTCGGGGCGTTGTGTGGCCTGGGAGAGATCCTGCTGTCGGAGGGTGAGTTCGAGGACGCGCTGTTCGTGTTCCATGCTGCGCTGCGGCTGAACCCTCACCTCGAGGGTGCGCGCACCGCGGTTGGGCATATTCTCGCCGGCGACGCCGATCCGCTCCCTGAGCCGGGCCCGGAACAGGGCTAGCCACAGAGCTCACGGAGCGCGCACAGGAGGAACCGGTCCTCACGCGCGGCCCATACCTCACTGGGTGGCCGACTCAGCCCCCGCGGGCAGCGGATCCAGTTTCCCTGTGATCTCTGTGCCCTCTGTAGCTGCTTCAAGGTCTGCACCATGAACACTCCCCGCATCGCGGTCGTCACGGGCGCTAGCAAGGGTATCGGGTTCGAGATCTGCCGCCAGCTTGCGCGCAAGGGCGTGAACGTGGTGCTCACGGCGCGCGACGAGGGCAGAGGGTTGGAGGCCACGCAGCGGCTCCAGTCGCAGGGGCTCAACGTCATCTTTCACCCCTTAGATGTTACCGCCCCGGCTGCAGTGCGGCGGCTGGCGCGCTACCTGGAGACGGCCCACGGCCGCTGCGACATTCTGGTAAACAATGCCGGGATTCTGGTCGATAAGCGGGGCAGCCGGGTGCTCGACGCCGAGGTGGCGACCTTCCGCAGGACCATGGAGACGAACGTGTACGGACCGCTGGCGCTCACGCAGGCGCTGGTGCCGCTCATGCGCAGGCATGGCTACGGCCGCGTGGTGAACCTGTCCAGTGGGTTGGGGCAGCTCGAAGATATGGGCGACGGCACGCCGGCCTACCGGATGTCGAAAGCGGCGCTGAACACGCTCACTCGCATGTTCGCCACAGCGACCTCGGGATCTGGCATTCTAGTCAACTCACTGTGCCCCGGCTGGGTGCGCACCGACATGGGCGGGCCGCACGCCTCGCGCGGGGTGGAGAAGGGGGCGGAAACGGCGACCTGGCTGGCCACGTTGCCCGACGATGGGCCGACCGGGGCGTTCTTCCGCGACAAGACGGCCATTGCCTGGTAGGGAGGTCGAGATGAGATACCGTCGAGCTGCTGCAGGTGCTCTGGTCACAATCGTCGGTCTGAGCGTCGCGGGCCTGAGCTGGGGCCGGTTCGAGATCGCGTGGGACGGCATGAAATGGCATCGCCACTTCAAGGTCGAAGACCGGCTGGCCCAGTTCGGCGATCGGGCGAAGGCGAGGCTGGCCCCGCACTTCGCCGCAGCGGGTGTGACCTTCCCCCCCGAGGAAGTCGCGCTGCTTGCCTTCAAGGACGCACGCGCGCTGCAGCTCTACGCGCGCAGCGCCGGCCAGAACTGGAGGTTCGTGCGTGACTATCCCGTGCTGGGCGCCAGCGGCGTGCTCGGCCCGAAGCTGCGCGAGGGTGACGAGCAGGTCCCCGAAGGCCTCTACCGCGTCACGCTGCTCAATCCGAACAGCCGCTTCCACGTCTCGCTGCGGCTCGACTACCCCAACGAGTTCGACCGGCGCATGGCGCGCGGAGACCGCCGCACCAACCTGGGCGGCGACATCATGATCCACGGGAAGAACGTATCGGTGGGCTGTCTGGCCATGGGCGACGAGGTGGCCGAAGACCTGTTCACCCTCGCCGCGCGGGTAATGCCAACGCGCATGCGGGTTCTGATCAGCCCCACCGACTTCCGTCAGGGCGCGTGGCTCATGCCGGTCTCCGGCAGTCCGGAGTGGACCGCCGATCTCTACCGCCAGCTGGAAGCGGAGCTGCGCCACTTCCCGCGACGCACGTGCGGACCGACGACAACGACATCGACTCTAGCCTGCTAGGACTGATAGAGCGCTTCGCGCGCGGCGGGGATGCTGTCTCCCGCTGCCAACCGTTACGACGAACCGCAGAGACGCAGAGGATCCGCAGAGCAACCCCATGCGGGGTGGGCTCGTGCACCGATTCCGGACTGCGGTGGATGAGGGCATCGCGGGTGTAGGCCCTTGCCAGTGCGCATCTTTGCGGGTCCAGTGCCCGCGATCCGACGACGAAACACACTTCGGGTCTTCTCCGCGGATCCTCTGCGCCTCCGCGGTTAAGCCTTAGGGGTCCGTAAGTGGCACAGAAGTTGTTTCAATCTGGCCGTTCAACCCCGCAGGCAGGGCTACGATGGCCGATACCACCACAACCACCCAGCGGCGGCTGCGCTTCGAGCGCCTTGTGCGGGAAGCGGAAGCCAGCATTGCGAACGACCCGCGCGCCTACAGGATGCGCATCATCCTGCTCGCCCTGCTCGGCTATGCCGTTCTGTTCGGCGTAGTGGCGCTGCTGATCGCGCTCATCGGCGGGGCGGTGTGGGGTGCGCTGGCCAGCACCGCGTTCCTGCTCCTGCTGCTCAAGAAGAAGCTGATCATCCCGCTGCTGGCGGTGATCTGGGTGATCCTGCGCTCGCTGTGGGTGCGCATCGAGCCGCCTACCGGGTACATCGCCCGGCGCGCGGACTTCCCGGCGCTGCATTCGGAAGTCCAGGCGCTGCACACACAGCTCAAGACACCTGCGGTGCACGAGATCATTCTCACCGAGGAGTTCAATGCGGCTGTCGCGCAGACACCGCGCCTGGGCGTGCTCGGGTGGAACCGCAATACCGTGATCCTGGGCCTGCCGCTGCTGCTCGCGCTGACCCCTGAACAGGCGCGTGCCGTGCTCGCCCACGAGTTCGGCCATCTGTCCGGCAACCACAGCCAGTTCAGCGCCTGGATCTATCGCCTGCGGCTGACCTGGTACCGGATCATGCTCACCTTCGACCAGGCGCACGGCTTCAGCACTGCGCTGCTGCGCCGGTTCTTCGACTGGTACGCACCGTACTTCAATGCCTGCAGCTTCGCGCTTGCCCGCGGCAACGAGTACGAGGCCGACGCGATCTCCGCGCGCCTGACGTCGGTGAAGGACGCCGCGCAGGCTCTGGTCAGCACGCACGTCCGCTCCGACCTGATCCACGAACACTACTGGCAGCCGTTGCTGAAGCGCGCGGATGCCGATCCGGAGCCGGAGGCGCGTCCGTTCACCGGGTTGGCCCGCTTCCTGCGCGAGAGCACGCCCTCGCGCGAGGAGCTGCTGGAGCGCATCCGCAAGGCGGTGACGGTGGAGACCGACCACGCGAACACCCATCCGGCCCTGCGTGATCGCCTGTCGGCGATAAACGCGCCACCGGTGCTGCCGGGCAGCATCGAACGCAGCGCGGCGGAGGCGTGGCTGGGTGCGCGCCTGCCTGGACTGCTCGAGCTCTTCGACAAGGGCTGGCTCGAGCGCAACCGCGAAGCGTGGCAGCAGCGCTTCGAGTACGTGAAGGACGCGCGCGGCAAGCTGACCGAGCTGGCTGCCGGCCCGAGCGAGCGGCTCACATCAGAGGAGCGCTGGAACCTGGCGGCGTGGACCGAGGAGTTCGCGCCGGAGACCGATGCACTGCCGCTGTACCTGGCCTATGCGCAGCATGCACCCGAGGACCGCGACGCCGACTTCGTGATCGGACGCATTCTGCTGGGGCGTCATGACCCGCGCGGTCTTGCTCACCTGGAGCGCGCGATGCAGGAGTTCCGCCACGCGCTGCCTGCCTGCGAGCTGGCCTGCGAATACTTCCATCGTATCGGCGACAAGAACCAGGCCGATGCGTGGCGCCGGCGCGGCGAGGGCGTCATCGACGTGGCCGACCGCGCCCAAGCCGAGCGGGAGTCGCTGTCCGCCACCGACACGTTCCTCCCTTCCGACCTGCCGGAGGCCGAGCATCAGCTGCTGCGCGACCAGCTTGCCGCGTTCGAGCACATCAAGCACGCGTGGATCGCCAAGAAGCAGCTCAAGCACTTGCGCGAGCATCCGCTGTACGTGGTTGCCGTCAAGCCTTGCGGATTACTCACCAACGCCGGCAAGCTGATCGAGGAGCTGGCGCAGAAGGTCGACACCCAGGCGATGACCTACTTCGTGGCCACCGAGGGGGACAGCAGCGCCATCGGCAAGAAGGTTGCCAAGAGCGGGATGCAGCTGTTCTGACCGCAAGCCGCTACCCCAGCCCTCAACCGCAGAGGCGCAGAGGGGCGCGGAGAAAAACGGGCAGCGGCCTGACGGCGAAGGACGCTACCCGGAGGCGCTACCGGGTAGGCTGATCCGTGAGCGTCCCAGCCGGCCCTGGATCGTCCAGCCAGTCGCGCTTCGGGATCCCCGCCACCGCGCGCGCTTTACTGATGTACTCCAGCGCGGACGCCTCCCAGCCCATGCGGCAGCGCTTCAATACCTCGTCCACCAGTGCCGCGAGCTGATGCGATTGGGCCTCGGTGAGCTGGACGCCGCGCAGATCCGCGCTCATCAGCTCCAGCTCGAGACGGCAATCGGCCTGGGCGATGGTCGGGGTGGTGAGGAGGGCGAGCGCCCACAGAGTCCGTGCCACGCGCATCGCCCCATTCTAGCCCTCATGCCGCGGAATCCGCTGCGCTATTGCGCCGTGATGCTGGCGGGGTGAGCCTTGGCGAGAGACAAGAAACCCCGCGAGTGCGGGGTTTTTCGTGGCAGTCAATGACTCACTGGATGCCCAGGATCTTCATGGCCTTGCCCAGGGTCTCGACGGACTGATCGTGCTTCCCGGCATTGTGCAGGGCCTCGCCCTCGGCCCGGTACTTCTTCACCTCGGCCAGCTGCGCAGCCGACAGTTGCGGGTTCTTCGACAGGGCCTCGTCGATTGCCTTCATGTCCAGCGGGCAGTGATTGGCCAGTGCGCCGCTTGACCAAACGAGTGCCACGGCAGCCAGCAGCATGCGAATCTTCATGTGTGTTCCTCCAAACGGTTGGGGACGTGCAATGCGCGCAATGCGCCCCATATAGATTACGCGGAATGCCGATCAGTTCCAGGTGGTTCTGGTCGGCTGGAGACGACAGTTCGCCTCTGCCGCGCGCAGCGGTAAAATTGGAACTATTGTTGCTTACGACGCCTGCTGCAGATCCGCCGCGATCCCGGCATGCCCCTCGACCGATGTCTGGTTACGAACCCTTGAGCCTCGACGTGCCCGGCCGCCGCCAGGTATGGCCCGGTACCTGTGGCCTCGTGCTGTCAACTGCCTGCCAATCCGACCTGTGTCTGCAGTCTTGACCTCAGTCCCGTGCATCACGCGCCAGTGGATCCTGGACCAGCTGGTCCAGCAGCAAGCGCTGGCGGGTGACCAAGGGTTCCTCCGCTATAGCCACCCGCCGGAGCGTATCGTGACGCCTGCCGCGGTGCTGGTGCCGTTGATCAACCGGCCGGCCGGGGTGACGGTGATGCTGACCCAGCGCACGGCGCATCTGACCGACCATGCCGGCCAGATCAGCTTTCCGGGCGGTCGGGTGGACGAGGGCGACCCGGACCGCGTGTACACAGCGCTGCGCGAGGCGGAGGAAGAGACGGGGCTCGCGCGTGACGCCGTGCACGTGATCGGGACCCTCCCGGACTACGACATTCCGACCGGGTTCCGGGTGACGCCCGTGGTCGGCTGGATCGAGCCGCCAGTCGATTACGACCCGGACCCCTTCGAAGTCGCCGAGGTTTTCGAGGTGCCGCTGGCGCACTTCCTGGACCCCGCCAATCACCAGCGCCATAGCGACGAGGTCAACGGCCGGCGCCGGAACTACTACGCGATGCCCTACCAGCAGCGCAACATCTGGGGCGCTACTGCGGGCATGCTCTACTCCCTGTATCAGGTGCTGAGGGGATGACCGCCGTCACCGAGCGCGGCGCCCATGCGCTCCGCTCGCCGGCCCCGACGCCGCTTCTTTCCGAATGAGCAAGGACAAGGCGCCGGTCACGCCGGCGGTGCGTGCCTTGCGCGCGGCGGGGATCGAGTTCACGGATCATCCGCATCCGTACCAGTACGAAGAGAAGGGCGGTACCGCGGTATCGGCCCGCAGTCTCGGGGTCGACGAGCACAGCGTCGTGAAGACGCTGGTGATGGAAGATGAAGACCGGCACCCGGTGATCGTGCTGATGCACGGCGACCGCCAGGTGTCGACCAAGGAGCTGGCGCGGGTTCTCGGGGTGAAGACCATTCAGCCCTGCAACCCGGAAACCGCGAATCGGCACACCGGGTACATCGTGGGCGGGACCTCGCCCTTCGGAACCCGAAAGCAGCTGCCGGTCTACATGGAACGGACCATCCTCGACCTGCCGCGGATCTACATCAACGGCGGCAAGCGGGGCTATCTGGTCGGGATGGCGCCGGCGGATGCGCAGCGGCTGCTGCAGCCTACGCTGGTGAGCGTTGCAACCGAAAAGGAGTAGGGAGGCACCATGATGACGGACACGGAACGCAGACAGACCATCGGACGCCGCGCCTCGGACCTGCAGCGCGAGCAGGAGCTCGCCATGCTGCGCGCGGAGATCGAGATCCTGATGAACGAACGCGAGCATCTTCTGCGCACCACCGGTGCGGCGGCGATGTTCGTCGCCAAGCTCGACAGCCACGTCCTCCCGCAGAACACCATCGAAGCCGCCGACATCCTGGCCGGTGCGATCAACCAGCTTCCCGAAGAGACGCTGAGCGACGCCGTCGAGCGCGTTCGCGAAGAGTGGGGTGAGACCCTGGGGGACAAGAAACCGGATTGAGCACTTCCGGGACCTCGGTCGCGCACGCGGCCTCGTCCGTTGGTGTGCGTACGCGGTCGCTGAGGCGCCGCAACCGGTACCGCATAAGCGCTCGCCCGGCCGCGCCCACGCCCGGACTGGAGCGACCAGCCGTTCGCTGATGGGCAGGCTGCGGTACTCCTCCAAACGAGAGAGGAGCGAGTGCCCCGCCGGATCGATACCGCGCCCGCCCCGGGGCCTCTAGACTGTCGGATGCTGGGGGTTCTTCGCCACACAGTCCGCACGTACGGGTTGCGGTCGCTCCTCGAGCAGTTCCCCTGCCCGGTCCTCCCTCCTTAAGCCGGGCCCCCGGAGGCGAGTCGTAAGACTCGCCTCGTTTTTTTCCGCGCGTAGCCTCTCCGAGTCGCGGATCGGCAACCTCGCGTCGCAAGGTTCGGCCGGCGCGGCCCGGCTGAGCTACGCGTCGAGCCGGGTCTTCATTCCTCGCTGCCTGGAGGGCACAGCGGTCGCGTCATGTCCTCGGGCCTGACCCACTGGTCGAACTGTTCCGGCGTGAGGACACCGAGCTCGAGGGCGGCCTCCCTCAGGCTGAGATTCTCGCGGTAGGCCATCAGGGCGATCTGCGCCGCTTTCTCGTAGCCGATGCGCGGGTTCAGCGCCGTGACCAGCATCAACGAGTTGTTCAGGTGCTCCCGGATACGCGTCTCGTTGGGCTCGATTCCCCGCGCGCAGCGCTCGTCGAAGGCGCGCACGCCCTCGGCGAGCAGCTGCACCGATTCCAGCACGTTGTGCAGGATCACCGGCTTGTAGACGTTGAGCTGGAAGTTGCCTTGCGAGCCGGCGAACGCCACCGCGTGGTCGTTGCCGAATACCTGCACCGCGACCATGGTCAGCGCTTCGCACTGGGTCGGGTTGATCTTGCCGGGCATGATCGAGGACCCCGGCTCGTTCTCCGAGATCGTGATTTCGCCAATGCCGGCGCGCGGCCCTGAGGCATACCAGCGCACGTCGTTGGCGATCTTCATCAGCGCCCCGGCGAGCGTGCGCAGCGCGGCGCTCGCGTTGACGATGGCGTCGTGCGCGGAGAGTGCGGCGAACTTGTTGGGCGCCGAATGGAAAGGCTTACCGGTCTCCTGCGCAATCCACTGCGCGACCGTGTCGGCAAAGCGCGGGTCGGCGTTCAGCCCCGTGCCCACCGCCGTGCCGCCCATCGCCAGCGCGTAGAGGCCCGGCAGCGTGCCGCGGATCGTGTCGATGGCCTGATCCAGCTGCGCCGCCCAGCCCGAGATCACTTGGCCCAGAGTGATCGGCGTGGCGTCCTGCAGGTGGGTGCGGCCCACCATGACGATGAGGTCGAAGGCGCGCGACTTGGCCTCGAGGGTGTCGCGCAGCGCGTGTAACGCGGGGAGCAGCACGTCCTCGAGCTGCTCGACCGTCGCGATGTGCATGACCGTGGGAAAAGCGTCGTTGGAGGACTGGCCGCGGTTGACGTCGTCGTTGGGATGGATCGGCTGCTTCGAACCCACCACGCCGCCGGCGAGCTGGATCGCACGGTTGGCGATGACCTCGTTGGCGTTCATATTGGTCTGCGTGCCCGACCCGGTTTGGAAGACCGCAAGAGGAAACTCCCGATCCAGCTTCCCGTCGATGACGTCCTGAGCGGCGCGCGCGATCAGATGGGCCTTGTCCGGCGGCAGCTGACCCAGCTCGGCGTTGGCCAGCGCAGCGCACTTCTTGACAACGCCCAGCGCGCGGATCACCGCCCGGCTCCATCGGAAGCGCTCTGCACCGATCGGGAAGTTCGCCACAGCGCGCTGGGTCTGAGCGCCCCACAGCCGCTCGGCCGGGACCGGCACGGGGCCGAGTGCATCCGTCTCGATGCGCGCGTTCTCGGGTTTGGGCGCTTGGGTCGTCATCGGGATTTCTCCAGGGGCTTTCGTGAGCTCGCTCAGTTTAGGCTGTCGTGCGCGTGGCGTTGCTCCGAACTGCGGTGCAACCCGGTGCAGATCCGCCTGCTCCGGCGTTGGGAGGGGCGTGTGCGCGCCGATCAGAGCCGGACTAGCCCGCGCTTGGCCCCGATCGACACCGCCTCGGTGCGGCTGGTCGCGTCGAGCTTCTGCAGGATGCTCTTGACGTGGGTCTTGACGGTGCCCTCGCTGATGTCGAGCTCGCGTGCGATGGCCTTGTTGCTTCTGCCGCGCGCGATTAGTGCCAGGATCTCCATTTCGCGGGTGGTTAGCCGCTCGCCGCTGACCTGGGAGGCGAGCTTGGCCGCCACCGCGGGGGGGATGTAGCTCTCGCCGCTGTATACGGCGCGGATGCACTGGAGCAGTTCCTCGCGCGGCGTGTCCTTGAGCAGATAGGCCTTGGCCCCCGCGCGCATGCCGCGGTAGATGTCCTCGTCGCCGTCGTAGGTGGTGAGGATGAGGATGCGCGCCTTGGGGTCCTCTGCGCGGATCCGCCCGATCGCGCCGACTCCGTCGAGCACAGGCATGCGCAGATCGAGCAGTGCGATGTCGGGGCCGTGGCTGCGCCACAGCTCCACGGCTTCGGCGCCGTTGGGGGCCTGTGCCACCACGGTCATGTCCGGCTGGCGATCGATCATCGCGACCAGCCCCTCGCGCACGACCACATGGTCATCGGCGATCAGCACGCGAATGCGCAGATGCGCGTCCGGCGCCGCCGAAGCGGCGATCACAGGCTTCGCCCCTTTCGTGGCTTCGGCTCTCATGCCCGGTCGGCTGGAGGTTGCTCTTGCCATGCGCTCACTCCGGCGGCCGCATCGCCACGAAGACCTCGCTTCCCTCTCCGATCCGGCTGCGCACCTCCAGTCGCCAGCCCAGACGCGCGGCACGCTCGCGCATTCCGATCAGCCCCATGCCCGAGGTCGGCGCTTCCGGGTCGAAGCCGGTGCCGTCGTCCCGCAGCGAGAGGCCGATCTCGTCGGTATCGAACCGCAGCTCCACCCGGATGTGGTGCGGATTGCCATGCTTGAGCGCGTTGGCCAGTGCTTCCTGACCTACCCGCAGCAGGTTCTCCTCCCATTCGGGCGGCAACTTGCGGACCGCCCCCGAGGTGAGGCACTGGGCGTCGATCCCGGTCCCGGCGGTCATCGTGACAAGCAACCGCTCCAGCGCCGAACCCACGCCGGCGGACTCGAGCGCCAGCGGGCGCAAGGCGTGCACGGAGCGGCGCGCCTCGGCCAAGCTCTGGCGCGCCAGGTCCGCCGCACGCTCGATATGGTGGTCGCTTTCGCGCCGCCGCCGGTGCCCGATCGCGTCCATCGCTGCTTCGAGCTGCACGATGACACCGGTGAAGCCCTGCGCCAGCGTATCGTGGATGTCCCGGGCGAGGCGGTTGCGCTCGGCGAAGACGGCCGATTGCCGCCCTTGCTCGGCGAGGCGCGCCATCTGCAAGGCCACCGCCATCTGGTTCGCGATGGCTTGCAGCAGCTCGAGCTCCTGCGAGCCCGGCGTGTGGGGATGGTGGAAGCGCACGATGAGCCGGCCGATCACGCTCTTGCCCAGACGCAGCGGCGTCGTCGTGAGGGCCGCAACACCTATTGCGCTGAGCGCCCGGCGCAGTGCATCGTCGAAGTCAGGCTGGTCGATGTCGACGACCACATGTGTGCGAGGGTCGCGGAACAGCGCCCAGCGCTGCTGCGCAGCGTCTTCGTCGGCGATCACCTCCGCCAGCGGCGAGCTGCGGAAGGCCTCGCGGTCGTACACCTGGCCCCCCTGGAACGTCAGATGGAAGAACGGCCGCTCGCGCTCTTCGTCGGGCAGCAGCAGCGAGCTGCTGTGGGCGCCGAACTGCTCGGTCACCTTGCGCAACAGATGGGCGAGAAAGCGGTCGAGGATCGGCTCGGAAGTGAGCAGCTCGAGGGCATCCTGCAGCGTTGCGTTGACTCTGGCCAGCTCCAGCGCGCGCTCCTGTGCGGCCTTCTCGCGCTCGGCCATCACGGCCGCCTGTCTGCCCTCCTCGGCCAGTCGCGCCATCTGCACGGCCAGCGCCACCTGATTAGCGAGCGCCTCCAGGATCTCCAGGTCGTGCGGGGCGAGCGGGCCAGTGCGTTCGAGGCGCACCTCGAACCTGCCGAGGACCTGGTCGCCGATGCGCATGGGCATCGAAGTCACCGAGCGCGCCCCGAGCTGCAGCAGCGCGTGCTTGATCGGTGCGGGATATAGATCGCTCGCGGCCAGGTCTTCGATGACGTAAGCGGTGGGACGCGTCATGAGCTGGAGCAGAGCAGGCTCGGCGGCGACCGCCTGCTCGAAGGCGCGGGCAAGCGGCGACCTGGCCAGCTCCTCGGCGACGACGACGCGGCCCCGGCTGAAGGCGAGATCCAGCCAGACGCGGCCGGCAGCGGGGGACAGGCGCCACAGAGCGCAGCTGTGCGCGTCGAGCGTGGTCCCGATGGTCTCCAGCACATGCGCGAGAAACGGCTCCTCACTGGGGCTGGAGGCTAGCGCCTGGAGCGAGCTCTGCAGCACCGCGTTGCTCTTGGCCAGCTGCGCAGCACGCTCGTGCGTCGCACGCTCGCGCTCGGTGGCCGTGGCCGCCTCACGCGCCTGCGCCTCCAGCCGCGCCAGCGCGATCGCCAGTGTGGCCTCCTGCGCGAGCGCACGCGCGAGATTGAGCTGGTCTTCAGCCAGCGGCTCCGCGCTTGTGAAGCGCACCGAGTAGGTGCCGAAGAAGTCACCCGCGAAGAACAGGCGCACGGCAAGCACCCGGCGGACGCCGGCGGCGCGCAGGTATCCGCGCAACGGCGCGAGCGCGGGACTGGTATCGATGTCCGCGTCGGAGTAGATCACCACCTGCGGATCGGTCTGACCGGCCCCGACCGCCGGTGCGGTGCGAGGGAGTTGCCACGGCTGCTGCGCCTCAGCCTGGCGGGTGAGCTCTCCGCGCTCGTAGTTGAACTGCAGATGCATCAGGTCGGTCGAGGGCTCGCGGATCCAGAACGCGCCGGACAGCGCACCCAGCTCGTCGGCGATGGCTTTGAGCACCTGGCCGATGAACACGTCCAGCTTGGGCTCCACCGTCAGAGAGCGCAGCGTCCCGGTGATCACACTGGAGTGCGCCCGGGCCAGCTTCTCGGCGCGCCGCCGTTCAACAACTTCGGCACGCAGCGCCGCGTTCACAGCGTCGAGTTCGACCGCCTTGTCGCGCGCCACGCGCTCACCCTCCGCCGACACAGCTACCTGGCGCGCCTGCTCGCCGAGCTGCGTGAGCCGGATGGCCAGCGTGGCCTGCAGCGCGAGCGCCTTCGCCAGCTGCAGGTCTTCCGGTCCGAAGCTGCGCTCATGGTCGAACCGCACGGTGTACAGGCCCACGACCTGGTTGCCGAACACCATCGGCACCTGCAGCACCGTGCGCACACCCCGGCGCTGCGCCCACTCCCGGAATGGCGCATAGTCCGGGTGCTTGCGCAGGTGATCGATGTCGAACACCTTCGGGTCGCCGAGCTGCGCCGGTGGTTCCGGCTGCAGATCGATGATGCGCTGCGGGTTGCGGCCCGGATGGTCGGAGTCTTCCCCTTTGACCAGCTGGTCGTCCTCCAGGTCGAGGTATACGCGCAGGCTGCCTGGCGTGTCGGTCGGGACCCAGAACGTCCCCGCGAACCCGCCGAGCTGCTCGACGGTGGTGCGCAGCACCTGGCCGATGAACGAGTCCAGCGTGGGCTCGCGCGTGATCGACTGCAGCGTGGCGGTGATGATGGCGGCCTGGGCACGCGCGATTTGCCCGCCGTGCAGGAGCGCGTCTTCCGCTTGCCGGCGCTCGGTGACGTCCCGTCCCACGGACTGAAACTCGACGCGCCCACGGGCGTCAGGAACCAGCCGGTCGATCCACTGGTGCCAGCGCAGCTTGCCGTCGGCGGCAACGGCAGCGTGCTCGTACGCGACCACGCGCGGGTTGGCGCACAGGGACTCGATGTGTGCGCGCGCGCCGGGGCGCTGCTCTTCGGGGATGAGATCGAGGAAGCTGCGCCCCAGCAGCTCGTCCGCCGCAATGCCGAAATGCCGGGCGTAGGCATCGTTGACGAACGTGAGCGTCGTGTCGGGCCGGAACCGGCAGATCAGATCGGTCTGCTGATCCACGATGGCGCGGAAGCGCTCCTCGCTCGCCCGCAGCGCTTCCTGCACCCGCTGGCGCGCGATGCACTGGGAGATCGTCCCGGCGATCGACTCCAGCGTTTCGAGCGTGTCGGTCTCCAGCGGCTGGTGTGCATACACGCCCAGCACGCCGGCCAGGGCATCGTCGATCACCAGCGGGTAGCCTGCGATGGTCGCCATGCCCTCGCTGTGCTCCCACTGCGCCTTGCCCGGCTCTGTTTCGGCCGGCGGCCGGTCGTTGGTGACGTATGCGACACGGTCCCGGGCAACCGCTGCGATCAGCGTGCTGTCCAGCTCGACGTGTGAGCGACCGGACCCCGCGTGGCTGTCGGTCCCCGCGCTTGCGCGCAGCTCGAGTGCCGGCGCATTGCCATCGAATGTCCAAATGCGCACCAGCGCATCATCGAGGTGGCGCACCAGCGCGTCGGCGGTGTGCTGCAAGGCGTCCTCAGTCTGCCGGACTGCATGCGCGAAGATCGCCTGGATGTCGGCGCGCAGCGCCGCTTCCTGGACGCGCCGCGCCTGCATCCGCTCGATCCGCCTGCGCTCGCTGATGTCGCGGTAGATGGCGTAGCTGGCGATCTGCAGCTCGCCACTGTAGATGGGCGCTCCCAGGATCGACACGTGCAGGGTCGAACCGTCCTTGCGGCGACGCACGCTCTCGGCGTTGCACGGCTTGCCCTGGCTGACCTCCAGCGTGAGCCGTCGGGCCTCGCCGAGCCGCGCCGCGGGAACGATGAGCTCGTTGAGCAACTGGCCACCGCACTCGCTCGCGGTGTAGCCGAACATCCGGGTGAACTCGCGATTAGTTCGGATGACACGGTCATCCAGGTCGAGCAGAACGATAGCCTCGGCGGCGCTCTCGAACAGCTGATCGAGCAGGGCAGTCTGCACCCGCAGGGCAGCGGCGGTCTTCTTCTGCTCGGACTCGGCGTGCAGGCGGCCCGCGTCGGCACGCTGGCGCGCGATGCCCAGGGCGAGGTCCTCGGCAGCTTGCGCCAGTACCAGCACCTCAGCGTCACCGAACGCGTCGGTCTCGACGGCGTAGAGCGTCAGCGCGCCCAGGCATTCGCCTTCCACCAGGAGCGGAAGCGCTAGGCACGAGCCGTAGCCCTGCTCGGTCGGATCCTCCTGCCAGTAGTCGAAGTGCGGATCGCCGGCGCTGCGTCGCGCAACCTCCGGGCGGCCGGTGCGGATAGCCGTGCCCGTTGCTCCGCACCGCCCGTCGTCTTGCCCCCAACCGATCCGGACCCGCTCGATATAGCCCCGGTCGAGCCCGAACTGGGCGAGCACCCGCAACGGTTGCCCGGCGTCCGGCTCCGCATAGCCGACCCAGGCCAGGGGATACCCGCCGGCTTGCACGATCGCTTCGCACGCGAGCTCGAGCAGGTCCTGCTCACCGGTGGCGGCTGCCACCGCCTTGTTGCAGGCGCTCAGGGAGGCCAAGGCGCGGTTGAGACCGGTCACCGCGCGGGTGTCGGGATGGGCTCCGGCCCACCCTGCCGGCAGCAGGGTGCTGTGCCGATCGATCCGGGGATCCAGGTTCTTCGTCCTCCGAGAGCGTGCGCGTCGAGGGCGGGATGGTATCGTCAGCGGCCAGCCGGCGATCGACGCTGCGAAGTTTCTGTGTCTGCCTGCTGCACTCACAATACCCCTTTGGGGGGAGCTTTGCGCGGCGAGTATGTCGACTTGGAGGATGAGCATCCGGCGCGTTGGGAATGTCCGACCCGCGAGTGCCAGCGCAGGGTGCCGGCGAACAATCGGACGCTGGTCTGGCGTTGCGCTGGCTGAAGAACCTCGCGAACCACGAAGGACACGAAGGAACACTGAGAAGTACCCGTCTGGAGCCTGGGAGTCCAGTGGCACTGCCTCCCGGGTCGTGAAGAGCGGCAGATGTGAAGCCCTGCCGCGACACGCGTCCTACCAAGGTGTCTTCGTGACCTTCGTGTCCTTTGAGGTCGATGCGTTTTGGGGGTTTGATTTTGATCGAGGTTGGTGACATGTCTGGGCGGTCGCGGCGGTGGGTCAAGCCCTTTGGCATACTCCCGGTGTGACCAGCCTCGCATCGCCCCCGACGCCAAGCCGCCAAGAATGGCTGGCACGGCTGCGCCTGGGCTATGCCCGGCACGATGACCGCACCGTCCTGGCCCGGCGCGAGCACCTCGGCCCGTTGCGCGTCCAGCGGCCGTTCTACCCGGAAGGCCCAGGGGTGTGCCACACCTATGTGGTGCATCCGCCTGCCGGGATCGTGGCGGGCGATCGGCTCGAGATCGATCTGCACGTCGACGCCGGCGCGCACGCGCTCATCACCACGCCTGGCGCGGCCAAGTGGTATCGCTCCGGCGGCGGCTGGGCGACGCAGACTGCGCGCATCGCGGTCGCCGCGGGCGGATGTCTGGAGTGGTTGCCGCAGGAGCAGATCCTGTATCGCGGCGCACGCGCGTCTACGCGTTTGCACGTCGATCTTGCCAGAGACGCTCGTTTCCTGGGATGGGAGATCACCTGCCTGGGCCGTACCGCCGCGGGTGAGCGCTTCGAGGCAGGCGAACTGAGGCAGCAGCTCGAGGTCTCGCGCGAGGATTCCCGTCTCTGGGAGGAACGCGCCTGGCTGCAGGGCGGCAGCGGGCTGCTGACCTCGCCCGCGGGCCTGCGCGGCTGTCCGGTCAGCGGGTTGCTGCTGGCGGTGGGCCTGGAGTCGGAGCCCGCCGTGGTCGCCGACTGCCGCGCCATCGCAGCGGAGGACGGCGCGCTCTGCGGCGTTACCACACTGCCGGGCGTGCTCGCCGCACGCTACCTCGGTCACTCGGTGCAGCGGGCGCAGCACTATTTTCGGGCGTTGTGGGGAATCCTGCGTCCGTCACTGGTGCAGCGCGCAGCATGTGCGCCCCGGATCTGGACGACTTGAAAGCGCACGGGCTTTGCCTGCACCGTGCTTTCGCGGTAATCTCCGATCGGCCATTCGAATTGCATGCGCGCTGCGCGCACTCACCCTGAAAGCCTGGACAGGACATGGAGCTCACGCCCCGAGAAAAGGACAAGCTGCTGGTGTTTACTGCCGCCCTGCTGGCCGAGCGCCGCAAGGCGCGCGGGCTCAAGCTCAACTACCCGGAGGCGGTCGCCTACATCAGCGCCGCGATCATGGAAGGTGCGCGCGACGGCAGGACTGTGGCGGAGCTGATGAGCTTCGGCACCACGCTGCTCAAGCGTGCCGATGTGATGGAAGGCGTCGCGGAGATGATTCCCGAGATCCAGGTGGAGGCGACCTTCCCGGACGGCACCAAGCTCGTGACCGTCCACCAACCCATCACCTAAACCCACCCCTCACCACGAAGGCACGAAGACACGAAGAAATCCTGTTGAAAAGAATGACGCGGAGAAGAACGAGGAAGTTTGAGTCCGAACCGCCGAGGCGCCAAGGACGTCAGGAAAGCTACCGGATCTCTATAGCTCCAGGAAGGACGGCTTTTCTTCGTGTCTTCGTGCCTTCGTGGTGAGAGGTAGTCCTGCGCAGGAGCTCCTGATGATTCCAGGGGAAGTAAAGACCGCGCCCGGCGAGATCGAGCTCAACACCGGCCGCCGCACGGTCACCGTCAACGTGGCCAACACCGGCGACCGGCCGATCCAGGTCGGCTCGCATTACCACTTCTACGAGACTAACGAGGCACTCGCGTTCGACCGGCCTGCCGCGTACGGCTTCCGTCTCAACATCCCGGCCGGCACGGCCGTGCGCTTCGAGCCCGGGCAGGAGCGCACCGTCGAGCTGGTGGAGCTGGCAGGCGAGGGCGCGGTGTACGGTTTCTTGGGCAAGGTGATGGGAAAACTCTGATGAGCCTGAAGATCACGCGCTCGGCCTACGCCGAGATGTTCGGCCCGACCACCGGCGACAAGGTCCGGCTGGCCGATACGGAGCTGTGGATCGAGGTGGAGAAGGACCACACGATCTACGGCGAAGAGGTGAAGTTCGGTGGCGGCAAGGTGATCCGCGACGGCATGGGTCAGAGCCAGCGGCGCGCGGCCGAGGTCGCCGACACGGTCATCACCAACGCGCTGATCGTGGAGTACTGGGGCATCGTCAAGGCTGACATCGGCATCAAGAACGGGCGCATCAGTGGCATCGGCAAGGCCGGTAACCCCGACATCCAGCCAGGGGTAGACATCGTCATCGGCGCGGCCACCGAGATCATCGCGGGTGAGGGCCTGATCGCCACCGCCGGCGGGCTCGACGCGCACATCCACTTCATCTGCCCGCAGCAGATCGAAGAGGCGCTGATGTCGGGCGTGACCACCATGTTCGGCGGTGGCACGGGACCGGCTACCGGTACCAAGGCCACCACCTGCACGCCGGGGCCGTGGCACATCCACCGCATGCTGCAGGCGGCCGAGGCCTTTCCCATGAATCTGGGCTTCCTCGGCAAAGGCAATGCGAGTTTGCGCAACCCGCTGCGCGAGCAGGTGGCGGCCGGCGCCATGGGCCTGAAGCTGCACGAAGACTGGGGCACCACACCGGCGGCGATCGACAACTGCCTGGCAGTGGCCGACGAGATGGATGTGCAGGTGGCAATCCACACCGACACGCTGAACGAGTCCGGCTTCGTGGAAACCACGTTGGCCGCGTTCAAGGGGCGCACCATCCACACCTATCACACCGAAGGTGCGGGCGGCGGGCACGCGCCGGACATCATCCGCGCCTGCGGCGAGCTCAACGTGCTGCCGTCCTCGACCAACCCGACGCGGCCCTACACCGTCAACACCATCGACGAGCACCTGGACATGCTGATGGTGTGCCATCACCTGGACCCCGGCATAGCCGAGGACGTCGCCTTCGCCGAATCGCGCATTCGGCGCGAGACCATCGCCGCCGAGGACATCCTGCACGACCTGGGCGCCTTCAGCATGATGTCCTCCGACTCGCAGGCCATGGGTCGGGTGGGCGAGGTGATCATGCGCACCTGGCAGACCGCGCACAAGATGCGAATGCAGCGTGGGCCGCTGCCGCAGGACAGCCCAGGCAACGACAACTTCCGCGTCAAGCGCTACATCGCGAAGTACACCATCAACCCCGCGCTTACCCACGGCGTGGCCCACGAGGTGGGCTCGCTGGAGGTCGGCAAGCTGGCGGATATCGTCCTGTGGCGTCCCGCCTTCTTCGGCGTAAAGCCTTCGTTGATCCTGAAGGGCGGCATGATCGCCGCGGCCGCGATGGGCGATCCCAACGCTTCGATTCCGACGCCGCAGCCGGTGCACTACCGTCCGATGTTCGGCGCCTTCCCCAGCGCTTGCCAGGCCACCTCGGTGACCTTCGTCTCTTCGGCGGGCCTGGAGCAGGCCGTCGGGCACAGCCTGGGGCTGCGCAAGCGGCTGGTCGCGGTGCAGGGCACGCGCAAGCTGACCAAGAAGAACCTGCCGCTCAACGACTATACCCCGACCATCGACGTCGACCCCGAGACCTACGAGGTGCGTGCCGACGGGGAGCTGCTGACCTGCGAGCCGGCCACCGTGCTGCCCATGGCGCAGCGTTACTTCCTCTTCTAAGGCGAAAGGCGAACCGCTCACCACGAAGACACGAAGGCACGAAGAAAAGCGAAAGGAAGACAAACCGCGTTGGATCGGCACGGGTCAGCGTGCCGAGAGCGTCGAGGTGGCGGGGTCTGCAGCGGCCGCCAGGAAGGCGGTGAAACGAGCGAATATGAGCTCCGGCGTGAATGGGGTGCTTTTCTCGTTTGTTGCCTTTCTTCTTGTCTTCGTGGTGAGAGGTTGTTGTAGTCACATGATTGAAACGCATGCGCTGGCGCGGCTGCTGCGGCTGGCGAGCCCCGCGCTGCCGGTGGGCGCCTTCGGCTACTCGCAGGGCCTGGAAGCCGCTATCGCGCAAGGGTGGCTGAAGGACGAAGCGGACATCGCGGGCTGGCTCGAGGACGTGCTCGAGTTCAGCCTGGCGCGCTTCGAGGCGCCGGTGTTCTGTCGGCTGCACCGGGCGTGGGAACGAGGCGATTCGACGGCCGTGGCGCAGTGGAACGAGTTGTTCCTGGCGGCGCGCGAGACGGCCGAGCTTCGCGCCGAGACCGTCCAGATGGGCGCGTCGCTGCGCACGCTGCTGACCTCGACCGGCGAGTTCGCACCGCAGCTTCTTCAGCCGCTGGCCAGCCTCGCCGCCCCGGCCTTTCCCACGGCGTTCGCGTTCGCGGCTGTGCAGTGGAACGTCCCGCTGCAGGCGGCGCTGACGGGTTACCTCTTCGCCTGGGCCGAGAATCAGGTCAGCGCAGCCGTGAAGACGATGCGCCTCGGGCACATCGGAGCGCAGCGCATTCTTGGCCGTGTCGCGGCAGCGCTGCCCGGCCTGGTCGAGTCGGCCTGCACTCTGGCCGATGATGAGATGAGCAACTTCGCCCCGGGGCTGGCAATCGCGAGCTGTCTGCACGAGACGCAGACGAGCCGGGTGTTCCGGTCGTGAGCTCGCAGTGCGTTCCGAGGCGTTCGGTGGAAGTCAAGCCACCGACTTGCGCGACACGACTCTGGGCCGTCGCGAATCGAGATCCGTCGGGACGCTGCTGGGCTTGGGTTCCAGCCCGAGGATCTCGTTGGCGTTGATCACCGCGTCGGCGATCTCCTCGGTGGTCACGCGCTTGGCCATGGCCTGATCGCGGATGATCTTGTAGGCCTCGTCCTCGGCGATGTTGCGCGTGTTCATGAGAATCGCCTTGGCCTTGGCGATCTTGCGCAATCCCGCCAGCCGCTGCTCGAGCCGGCCGACGTACTTCTCATGCTCGCGCTTGCGCTCGGACAGGTGCCGCGCCACCGCAATCGAGGTCAGCAGGCCGAAGGATTTCACCGGCGAGGCCACCACGCCCAGAGCGTTCATGGCCAGCACCGCTTCGACGATCGTGGGGTTCTCGTAGTTCACCACGGCCACGATCGGCGGGGTGTCGTCGCGCCACAGCCACGGCACGTCCATCGACAGCACCTCGGGCCGCACGGCGAAGAAGATCAGGTCGGCTTCCTCGGGCAGGCGGTCCATCGGCGGCCAGAAGGCCTTCACCTGGCAGCCGATGCGCTGCAGCTGTGCGATCAGCTCCTGGCCATCCTGGTCCTCGGGGTGGAACATCAGCACGCGCAGCGAGCGCAGCTCGCGCAGCAGTCGTAAGGTTCCGGTGGCCTTGCTCGACATGGCAACCTCTATTGGGCTTGAAGCGGAACCCGCGACGACCAGTCTTGCAGCGTGTGGTCGACCAGGTAGGGATCGGGGCGCACCCAGCTGGTGGCCTCTTCGAGAATGTAGAACTGCCCCTGCGCGTTGACCTTGCCGATGCGCGGGCGCAGGTAGGTGTGGTGATTGTCCTCGTCGACGCGGACGAGCCCCTGCGGTGCGAGGAACTCCGACCCGGGCAGCACGCGCAACAGTTCCCGCACGTTATCGCTGCCCGCCAGCCGCAGCGCGTTGGCGACCAGGTGGGTCTGGAAGTAGGCCGCCTCCCAGCACATGTTGGTCACCACGTCCGGTCCGAAGCGCTGCTTGCACTTGCGCACGCAGCGCTCGTTGAGCGCAGTGGCCACCGACTGGAAGTAGACAGCCGACGTGATGTGGCCCTCGGCCAGCTCCGCGCCCATCTGCTGCACTTCGGCCTCGCAGGTGGTGAGGCTGCCGATCGGCATGCGCTGCGGATCGAGCCCGACTTCGCGATAAGCACGGTGGAGCAGCGCGGTGCCGTCGCCTACCACCGTGGAGAAGATGAAGTCCGGCGACAGCCGCTTGATCTTGCGCGCGATCTCCAGGTACGCGTCCCATTCGGCGTTCAAAGGGAGGTAGTGCTCCGCCACCTTCTCGCCGCCGCGCTCCAGGATCAGGTCGCTCATGATGCGGTTGGACTCGTAGGGGTAGATGTAGTCCGACCCCACCATGAATACGCGCGATCCGCAGGTGCGCAGCATGAACTCCGCAAGCTGCACGCTGTTCTGGTTCGGTGCCGCGCCGGTGTAGACGACGTTGCGCGAGTACTCGAAGCCCTCGTATAGCGTCGGGTACACGAGCAGCGCGTTCCACTTCTCCACCACCGGGATGACGGCCTTGCGGGTGCTGGACATGTAGCAGCCGAGGATGATGCGTACCCCGTCCTCCAGGATCAGCTTCTCGGCGAGCTGCTGGTAGCGGGCGGGACTGGATTCCGGGTCGTAGGCTACCAGCCGCAACGGCCGGCCGTTGATGCCCCCGGCCTCGTTGATCTCCTCGACGGCCAGCAGCGTTCCCATCCGCTCGCCCCTCTCGATTACCGACGTCACGCCGGTTTGAGAGAACAACATGCCGATGCGGATCGGCTCCATCGAGACGGTGTTCATTGGTTCCCTGAGTTGGAGTTCGGTGGTTCCTGCGTCAGCCAATCCATGGAGCGTTGCATGAGCGTGTGCCTGCACGCGGAGGATGACCGCCAAGATACATCAATCTCGGCAGGCAGTTATAGCGTGAGGCGGAGACGGCGGCGCAAAACCCCACAGATTGGGCGGCTCCATATTGGTGCGAACGTGGGGGGTCTCGCACAAAACAGGTGCATGGCGCAGTGCAGCACCCAGCCGGTCGATGCGGTTCTGGACTATGCCGACGTCAATGGGACTGGACTTAAACCTTGACGGGTCAGGCGCTTGAGGTCTAGATTAGTTAGCTAGAAGAAGAGGTCTGGCAGACAGCCCGCTGCAGGTCTTGTATTTGCATAGTGGCAGTACCGCGGAGGATCCAGGCCTCATCGTGCGCCAGACTTGTGCGCGCGTTCCGGTTTGGACGGTGTGCGCAGGGTTCGGGACAAAGGCGTCCCGGCGGCGCGAGGCAGAGAAGCCCATGTGCTGGAGCTCGAACGACGCTCCGGAATGTGGGCTTTTTTGTTGTGCGGTCGCATCGCGGCCATAACACTCAACAGGGGAAAGGAGTCACATGAGCAAGATCAACAGGCGGGACTTTCTGAAGGCCAGCGCGCTGACCGCCGCAGGGAGTGCGGTTGCGGCGCCCTTCATCTGGCCCAAGGGTGCGATGGCGCAGAACACGGTCAAGGTCGGCATTCTGCACTCGCTGACCGGCACCATCGCGATCGCGGAGAAGTCCGTGGTCGATGCCGAGATGCTGGCAATCGAGGAGATCAACAAGAGCGGCGGCGTGCTGGGCATGAAGATCGAGCCGGTGGTCGAGGACGGCGCGAGCGACTGGCCGACCTTCGCCGAGAAGGCCCGCAAGCTGCTCGAGCGGGACAAGGTGGCGGCGGTGATGGGCTGCTACACGTCCGCGTCGCGCAAGGCCGTGCTGCCTGTGTTCGAGAAGCTCAAGGGCTTGCTCTACTACCCGACCTACTACGAGGGGCTCGAACAGTCCCCCAACATCATGTACACGGCCCAGGAAGCCACTCAGTCGGTCATCGCGGCCATGGAGTGGCTGTACAAGAACAAGGGCAAGAACTTCTACATGATCGGGTCGGACTACATCTGGCCGCGTACCACCATCAAGATCGCCAAGGTCACCCTGAACCGCCTCGGCGGCAAGCTCGCGGGCGAAGGTTACTACCCGCTCGGGCACATCGAGTTCTCCTCCGAGATCAACAAGATCAAGGCGTCCAAGGCCGACGTCATCCTCAACTGCGTGGTTGGCGGCTCCAACGTCGCCTTCTTCAAGCAGCTCACCGCCGCCGGCATCACCGGCAAGAACCAGACGATTCTGTCGCTGGCGGTGTCCGAGGAGGAAGTGTCGGGCATCGGGTCGGAGAACGCCGCGGGCACGATGACCTGCATGGGCTACTTCCAGAGCCTGAAGAATCCGGCGAACGAAAAGTTCGTCAAGGCCTTCAAGGCCAAGTACGGCGCCAACCGCGTAGTGGGTGACACGCTGGAGTGCGGCTACATCTCCGTGTATCTGTGGAAGCTGGCGGCCGAGAAAGCGAAGAGCTTCGACGTCGAGAAGGTTGTGGCCGCTTCCTCGGATCTGCCGATCGACGCGCCGGAGGGCAAGGTCAAGTTCCACGCGAGCAACCATCACCTGTGGAAGCACGCCCGCATCGGTACCTTCAGGCCCGACGGTCAGGTGGACATGATCTACGAGTCCCCGCTGATCGAGCCGAATCCGTTCCCGAAGCTGTAACGGCAGCCTGATCCTCGGCCCGCGGCCCGCAGCATTGCGGGCCGCGGGCTGCGGCTGGCAGTTACCAGTCAGTTGTTACCAGTTACGGGCGCAGGCGCATGAACTTCGACATGCTCGCCATGCAGGCCTTCACCGGCCTGAGCATCTTCACCATCCTCATGCTGATGGCGCTGGGGCTGGCCATCGTGTTCGGCCTGATGGGGGTGATCAACATGGCCCATGGCGAACTGATGGCCATGGGCGCTTACTGCAGCTACGGCATGGCGCTGCTGTTCGAGCGGTTCTTCCCGGGCCTGATGGATCTCTACATCTTCGCCGGCATTGCGCTGGCGTTCGTCGTCACCAGCATCTTCGGATTCCTGCTCGAGCGCGGGCTGATACGCTACCTTTACCAACGACCGCTCGATACGCTGCTGGCCACCTGGGGCGTCAGTCTCATCCTGCAACAGGTCTTTCGCCAGTTCATCAACCCGCGGGAGGTCGAGGTCCCGACAGTCTCCTGGCTGCAAGGGGCGTGGCAGGTGAGCGAGGGCGTGGCCCTCCCGCTGTCGCGCATCTTCATCGTCTTTCTGGCGATCGCCACTGCGGTCGTCGTCTATCTGCTGCTGTACAAGACCCGTTCCGGCCTGCGCATCCGCGCAGTGACACAAAACCGCACGATGGCTGGGGCCGCGGGCATCAACACCAAGAAAGTCGATGCCTACACCTTTGCGCTGGGCTGCGGCCTGGCCGGCATCGCCGGCAGCTCTTTCACCATGCTGGCCTCCACTGGCCCGACCACCGGCCAGCAGTACATCGTCGATACCTTCATCGTGGTGGTGTTCGGCGGCGTGGAGAGCCTGATCGGCACGGTGGCCTCGGCCTTCATCATCGGCCAGATGCAGTCCTGGTTCGAGTACAGCCTGAGTGGTTCCATGGCTCGCGCCAGCATTCTTCTGCTGGTGATCGTGGTCCTGTATTTCCGCCCCAATGGTCTGTTTGCGACGAAGGTGAGGCGTTGATGGCGGTCCAGCATCGAGGGGCGGCCGCGGCCGCAACCACCGGCTCGGCATGGGAGAAGTACGGCTTCCTGATCCTGGCCGTGTTGCTGTTGGTGGTGTTGCCGCTGACACTGAACATCTTCCGGCTGGGCCTTGCGGCGAAGTACCTGTCGCTGGCGTTCTGCGCGGTGGGCATCGTGCTGATCTGGGGCTATGGGGGCATCCTGAGCCTGGGACAGGGTGTGTTCTTCGGCCTGGGGAGCTACATGATGGCCATGTTCCTCAAGCTCGAGTCCACCACGGCAGACAGCTCTGCGCAGGCGCTGTCGTCGTTCTTCGGTTCGAACCTGCCGGACTTCATGGTGTGGAACAGCGTCGAGGAGTTGCCATGGTGGTGGGAGCCGTTCCACTATGCATGGTTCACGCTTCCGGCCATCGTCCTGCTGCCTCCGCTGCTCGCCTTCGTGCTGGCTTACGCGGTGTTCCGCAAGCGCGTGGGTGGGGTGTATTTCTCGATCATCACGCTGGCGCTGTCCGCGATTCTCGCCATCGTCATCATCGGTCAGCAGGGCGTCACCGGCGGGGTGAACGGGATCAACGACTTCCGCACCTTCCTGGGCCTCGACCTGGACACCGACCAGGCCAAGCTCACCATGTACTTCGTCACCTGCGTGTTGCTGCTGCTGTGCGTGCTGGTGGGCATGTTCATCCTGCGCAGCCGGCTGGGAAAGGTCCTGGTGGCGATCCGCGACCGCGAGGACCGGGTACGCTTTTCGGGCTACGACCCGGCGCTGTACAAGGCCTTCATCTTCGGCGTGGCGGCGCTGTTCTCGTCCATCGGCGGGGCCATGTTCACCATCCAGGTCGGGCTCGCCTCGCCCTCCCTGGTCAACATCGTGCCGTCCATCGAGATGGTGATCTACGCCGCCGTGGGCGGGCGGCTGTCGCTGATCGGCGCGGTGTACGGCGCCGTACTGGTGGGCTCGGCCAAGACCTTCTTCTCGGAGAACTTCGTGGAGTACTGGATGTACTTCATCGGCGGGCTGTTCGTGTTCATCGTGATGGTGCTGCCGGACGGGCTGGCGGGGTTGCTGAACCGCCTGCGCGGCAGGCTCCAGCGGGAGCCGACCCCCGCCCCGGCGCCGGCCCCGAGTGCCCAGGGCGAGCAGCAGCCGGTGGCCCAGGCGGAGATGGCGAAATGAGCGAGGTGATCCTCTCGGTCGAGGACCTCACCGTCTCCTTCGACGGCTTCCGGGCGGTAGACGGCCTGAACTTCTACGTGGAGAAGGACGAGCTGCGCTGCGTGATCGGCCCCAACGGTGCAGGCAAGACTACGCTGCTCGACATGATCTGCGGCAAGACCCAGCCCTCGCACGGCCGTATCCGCTTCAAGCGCCACGACCTGGTGAACATGCTCGAATACCAGATCACGCGTGTGGGCGTGGGGCGCAAGTTCCAGACCCCGTCGGTCTACGAGGACCTGACGGTGTTCGAGAACCTGGAGATCTCGTACCCGAAGAGGCGCGGCATCCTGGGGTCGCTCTTCTTCAAGCGCGACCAGGATCTGCTGAAGAAGATCGACCAGGTTGCCGAGCAGATCTTCCTGCACGAGGTGCTGCGCCACAAGGCCGGCCAGTTGAGCCACGGGCAGAAGCAGTGGCTGGAGATCGGCATGCTGTTGATGCAGGACCCCGAGCTGCTGCTGCTCGACGAACCGGTGGCCGGCATGAGCGCCAAGGAGCGGGAGCAGACCGCCGAGCTGCTGAACAGCATCTCCAAAGGCCGCTCGATCGTGGTGATCGAGCACGACATGGCTTTCGTGCGGATGATTGCGCACAAGGTCACTGTCCTTCATCAGGGCAAGCTGCTGGCCGAGGGCAGCATGGAGGAGGTGCAGAGCGACGAGCGGGTCAAGGATGTATACCTGGGCCACTGAGCGAGAAGCCTGACGGAAAGGCGAGACCGAGAAGCGAGCCCGGGGCGAGACCGAAGGGCGTGACGAAAAACCTAAGCTCCCTCCCCTTCAAGGGGAGGGCCGGGGTGGGGATGGGTCTGAATGAGTCGACTGGCCAGGGAATTCGGGTGAACCAGTGCTGAGCGTAAGCGCACTCAACGTCTTCTACGGCGAGAGCCATGTCGTGCGCGATGTCTCCTTCCGGGTGGAGGACGGCGAGACGTTGGCGATCATGGGCCGCAACGGCATGGGCAAGAGCACGCTGCTCAAGTCCCTGATCGGGGTCCTGCGCGCCCGCAGTGGGACGATCTCGCTGTCGGGGCGGGATCTTAGCGTGATCGACAGCTTCGCCCGGGTGGCCGCTGGCATGGGCTATGTGCCTCAGGGCCGGATGATCTTCCCCTACCTGACGGTGGAGGAGAACATCCTGACCGGCATGGAGAACGTGGCGGACAAGACCATCCCGGAGTATGTGTTCGACGTGTTCCCGGTGCTGAAGGAAATGAAGAGCCGCAAGGGGGGCAACCTGTCCGGCGGGCAGCAGCAGCAGTTGGCCATCGCGCGCGCCCTGGTCAGCAATCCCAAGGTGCTGGTGCTCGATGAGCCGACGGAAGGCATTCAGCCCTCCATCATCAAGGACATCGCCAGGGCGCTGAACCGTCTGAAAGCCGAGCGCAAGTTCGCCTTGCTGGTGTCGGAGCAGGTGCTGAGCTTCACTATGGAGATCGCGGACCGCTTTCTGATCATCGAGAAGGGCGCGTTCGTCTACGAAGACACACGGGACAAGGTGGACAGCGCCAAGATCCATGCCTACCTGACAATCTAGACGGCCCTCGAGGCCGCAGGGGGATGCAGTCGCGCTCAAGGGCGAGCGCTTTTTTTCGACACCTGAGTGAAGGAGAAGCTGAATGCTACACGGAGACATTTCCAGCAGTAACGACACCGTCGGCGTGGCGGTCGTCAACTACAAGATGCCGCGTCTGCACACCAAGAAAGAGGTGCTCGACAACGCCCGCAAGATCGGGGAGATGCTCGAGGGCATGAAGATCGGCCTCCCGGGGATGGATCTGGTGATCTTCCCGGAGTACAGCACCCACGGCATCATGTACGACTCCAAGGAGATGTACGACACCGCCTCCGCCGTTCCCGGGGAGGAGACCGACATCTTCGCGGCGGCCTGCCGCAAGGCCAATGTGTGGGGCGTGTTCTCGCTCACCGGCGAGCGGCACGAGGAGCACCCCAAGAAGGCCCCGTACAACACGCTGATCCTGATGAACAACAAGGGCGAGATCGTGCAGAAGTACCGCAAGATCATGCCCTGGGTTCCGATCGAGGGCTGGTACCCCGGGAACTGCACCTACGTTTCCGACGGTCCCAAGGGCCTAAAGATCAGCCTGATCATCTGCGACGACGGCAACTACCCCGAGATCTGGCGCGACTGCGCGATGAAGGGGGCGGAGCTGATTATCCGCTGCCAGGGCTATATGTATCCGGCCAAGGAGCAGCAGATCATCATGGCCAAGGCCATGGCGTGGGCCAACAACAGCTATGTCGCGGTCGCCAACGCGTCCGGCTTCGACGGCGTGTACTCGTACTTCGGGCACTCGGCCATCATCGGCTTCGACGGGCGCACGCTGGGCGAGTGCGGCGAGGAAGACATGGGCGTGCAATATGCCGCGCTGTCCAAGGGCCTGATCCGCGATGCACGCAAGAATATGCAGTCGGAGAACCATCTGTTCAAGCTGTTGCACCGTGGCTACACCGGCAAGATCAACTCGCGCGAAGGCGACGAGGGTGTGGCGGCCTGCCCCTACGACTTCTACAAGAAGTGGATCACCGATCCGGAAGGCACCAAGAAGATGGTCGAGGCGCTGACCCGTCCCACCGTGGGCACCGAGGAATGCCCGATCCCAGGCATCCCCAACCAGAAGGCGCACGCGTAAGGGAGGCGAGACGTCAGAGGCGAGAGGGAAGAGGCGGGAGCCTCTCCCTCTTCCCTCGCGCGCGAGGGAGGAACTGGGCGCGATGGTAAAGTCCGCGGCTTCCTAGCGATCGGCAGCAACTACGGGAGCCGCACAAATGCTCAAGCTCGAAGCCATCCTCGGCCTGGCAACCGAACGGGACATTGCCGAAACGCTGCACCACCTGGAGCACCACGGCCAGGTGGAGTACCTCACCCTGTCGCAGGCCGATACCCAGCGCCATCGGCTGCGGGCGCTGACCGATCGTGGCACCGAGTGCGCTATCGTACTGCCCCGGCACCAGCACCTCTCGAACGGCGCGGTGCTGTTGCTGGAGGAGGATCGTGCCGTCGTCGTGCGCATGCTGGAGACGCAGTGGCTGGTTCTGCAGCCGCGCGACGCCGAGGCGGCCCTGGAGCTGGGCTACTTCGCCGGCAACATGCACTGGAAGGTGGACTTCGACGGAGAGCGGCTGCGCGTCGCGGTGCAGGGGCCGGTGGAAACCTATCTCGAGCGCCTCGCGCATCTGATGCAGGATGGACGGGTGTCCCGCGTCGCGGACTAGAGATCTGAACCACACAGGCACAGAGACACAGAGAAAGGCAACACCGAGTGGATGAACAGCGGCGCATGGGTGCGCATGAAACGGCTCGCCGAGCACCGCGCTATCTCGAGTGGCCTCGAGCTTTCGCGAGGGAGGTTCACGGTTTCCTCTGCGCCTCTGTGCCTCTGTGGTTCGGAATGTAGGAAGTGAAGGCCGAGATCCTGCTCGCAACGCTGCAGAACGCCGACAGCTTCTTCCCGGGAGGCGGGATCGCCTTTTCGTGGGGACTGGAGACGCTGATCGCGGATCGGGAGCTGCAGCGCCCCGATGAGCTGGGGCCGTTCCTCGCCGCGCAGCTGCAGCAGCGCTGGGCGGTTTGCGACCGGCCGGCGTTGGTCGAAGCGGTCCGGCATGCGGGCGATCTGCCGCGTCTGGGTGCGATCGACCGCGAACTTGAGGCGTTGACGCTGGCCGAGGAACTGCGCGAAGGCTCGAAGCGGGCCGGCGCCTCGCTGCTGTCGGTGCACGAGCGTATCGGCACGCCGGGCGCAGCCGAGTACCGGTCGGCAATTCGCGCGGGCACGGCGCTCGGCCATCTCCCGGTGGTGCAGGGGGCGCTCTGGCACGGGGCGGGCATCGACGAAGCAGGCGCACAGGCCGCGTCGGCACACACATTCTGCGTCGCGCTAGTGGGCGCGGCGCTGCGGCTGGGCGTGATCGGCCATCTGCAGGGCCAGCAGATCCTGCTTGGCCTGCGCGACGTGATCGCGCGTTTGATCGCTGCGCCGGTGCCGGCGGTGGACGAGATGTACACGTGCACGCCGGCCGCTGAGATCGCGGCGATGCGGCACGAGGTGCAGTCGAGTCGTTTGTTCGCTAACTGACCAACTCTCACCACGAAGGCACGAAGACACGAGGAAAGTTGGAACAGATCAACTCCGGGCGTCGTCGTGCGGGTCTGCACAGCGCATTTATCCTTAGCAGTACTGACGACACCACGAAAGACTTCCTGAGCATTGGTTTTTCTTCGTGTCTTCGTGTCTTCGTGGTGAGAGGTAGACAAGAAGTGAGACGAGGATGCTGCTGACACCAACCGAGCTGGAGAGGCTGACGATCTACACGGCAGCCGAGCTGGCGAGAAAGAGAAGGGCCAAGGGCCTTAAGCTCAACCAGCCGGAGGCCACCGCCATCATCGCGGACGAGATCCTGGAGGGTGCACGCGAGGGCCGCTCGGTGGCGGAGCTGATCGCGTTCGGCTCGACGATCCTGACCAGTGATGACGTGATGCCGGGCGTCGCGCAGCTCATGCCGATGCTGCAGGTCGAGGCGACCTTCCCGGACGGCACCAAGCTGGTCACGGTGCACGAACCGATCCGCCCCGGAAGGCAGCCGGTAGACGCCAACAGCGTCATGCCGGGAGAGATCATCGCGGCGGATGGCGACATCGAGATCAACGCCGGCCGCCGCAAGGCGACCGTCAAGGCGCTCAACACCGGGGACCGCCCGATCCAGGTGGGCAGCCACTTCCATTTCTTCGAAGTGAACAAGGCGCTGCAGTTCGAGCGCGACAAGGCGTTCGGCATGCACCTCGACATCCCTGCGGGCACGGCGGTGCGCTTCGAGCCAGGCGAAGCCAAGGAGGTGACGCTGGTCGAGTTCGGCGGCACTGGTGAGATCTTCGGGCTGAACAGCCTGACCAACGGTTCCACCCGCAGCGCGTCCCGCAAGGAAGACGCGCTCAGGTTGGCGCGGGAGCGCGGGTACAAGGGGGCGTGACACATGGCCAGGATTTCCCGGAAGGAATACGCCCAGCTCTACGGCCCGACCAAGGGTGACGGGGTGCGCCTGGGCGATACCTCGCTGATCGCCGAGATCGAACACGACTACGCGGTGCCGGGCGACGAATGCCTGCACGGCGGCGGCAAGACGCTGCGCGACGGGCTGGGCTTGACACCCGGCTACGACAGTGCCCAGGGCGCGCTCGACATGCTCATCAGCAACGCGGTCATCATCGATCCGGTGCTGGGGATCGTGAAGGGCGACATCGGCATCAAGGACGGCAAGATCGTGGCCGTGGGCAAGGCCGGCAACCCGGCGACGATGGACGGCGTGCACCCAAGACTGATCTGCGGCGCGGCCACCACCGTGCGCGATGCGGAAGGTCTGATCGCCACACCCGGTGGAATCGACGTGCACGTGCACTTCGACAGCGCGCAGCTTGTCGAGCACGCCATCGCCTCCGGGCTCACCACCATGATCGGAGGCTCGCTGGGACCGATCACCGTGGGCATCGACTGCGGCGGCGAGTGGAACGTCGGCAAGATGCTGCAGGCCTCCGAGCAGTGGCCGATGAACTTCGGCTTCCTGGGCCGGGGCAACACGAGCAAGCCGCGCTCCCTCTATGACCAGCTGCGCGGCGGCTGCCTGGGGCTGAAGATCCACGAGGACTGGGGCGCGATGCCGGCGGTGATCGACACCTGCCTCGCGGTGGCCGACGAGATGGACTTCCAGGTGCAGCTTCACACCGACACGTTGAACGAGTCGGGCTTCCTGGAGGACACGCTGGCGGCGATCAACGGCCGCACCATCCACATGTACCACACCGAAGGCGCCGGTGGCGGTCACGCACCGGATATCATTGCGGTCGCCGGCCAGATGAACTGCCTGCCCTCGTCGACCAACCCGACCAACCCGTACACGGTCAACACCTTCGACGAGCACCTGGACATGATCATGGTCTGCCACCACCTCAATCCGGCGGTGCCGGAGGACGTGGCGTTCGCAGAGTCGCGCATCCGCGCGCAGACCATCGCCGCCGAGGACGTGCTGCACGACCTCGGCGCCATCTCCATGCTCGGCTCCGATAGCCAGGGCATGGGCCGCATCAACGAAGTGATCTGCCGCACCTGGCAGCTCGCCTCAAAGATGAAGGACCAGCGCGGCCGCCTGTCGGAGGAGAAGACACGCATCGGCGACAACGAGCGCATCAAGCGCTACATCGCCAAGTACACCATCAATGCCGCACGTACCTTCGGCATCGACGCCTACATCGGATCGCTGGAATCGGGCAAGCTCGCCGACGTGGTGCTGTGGCGCCCCGGCTTCTTCGGCATCAAGCCCGAGCTGGTGGTCAAGGGCGGCTTCATCGCCTGGGCCGCCATGGGCGATTCAGCGGCGAGCCTGATGACCTGCGAGCCGCTCGCCATGCGCCCGCAATGGGGCGCCTTCGGACGCGCCAAGCAGGCCTTGGCCGCGAACTTCGTGACCCAGGCGGCGGTCGACTACGATGTGCAGGGCAAGCTCGATCTGGCGAAGGTCTGCCTGCCAGCGAGCGGGACGCGCAAGCTCAACAAGGCCCACATGCTGCACAACAGCACCTGCCCGAACATCACGGTGAACCCGCAGACCTTCGACGTGATGATCGACGGCAAGGTGATCACTTGCGAGCCGGCGAAGGTGGTGCCGCTCGCGCAGCGGTATATGTTGCGCTGACGCGTGAAGGGTGAAGGCGTGAAGGGTGACGGCGTGAAGGGTGAAGGGTTGATGGTGAGGGGTATTACAGCTCTGACCTGCGCCATGAGCGGGGGAGCCTGCGCCCTGTCTACCGCGACTGGGGGAGAGGGGTGGGGTTGCCTATGCCTTCACCCCTCACCCTTCACGCATTCACCCTTCACCCTTCACCCTTCACCCTTCACCCTTCACCCTTCACCCTTCACCCTTCACCCTTCACGCATTCACCCTTACAGCGCGCAACCAAAAGCGATGAATAATCCCACCGAACGCATCCTCATTCCCGTCACTGCCCGCAACCACCCCGGCGCAGCACGCGTCGGTATCGGTGGGCCCGTCGGCTCGGGCAAGACCGCACTGCTCGAGCAGCTCATTCCGCGCTTCATCCAGCGCGGCACGAACATCGCCGTCATCACCAACGACCTGGTGACGAAGGAGGACGCCGAACGCGTGAAGCGCAGCGGCCTGATCGATCCGGAGCGGGTCCTGGCGGTGGAAACCGGCGCCTGCCCGCATACCGCCATCCGTGAGGACCCGACGCTCAACATCCAGGCGGCCGACGAGCTGGAGGCGAAGTTCGGCCCGCTCGATCTGGTGCTGATCGAGAGCGGCGGCGACAACCTCGCCTCCACCTTCTCGCTGGACCTGGTGGACTACTGGCTGTTCGTCATCGACACGGCCGGTGGCGACGACATTCCGCGCAAGAGAGGCCTGGGCATCATCCAGTCGGACGTCCTGGTTATCAACAAGGTGGACCTCGCGCCGTACGTGCAGGCCGACGTCGGGCGCATGGTGCGCGAGGGAACGCAGGTACGCGGCGGCAAGCCTATCCTGCTCACGAACTGCCATACGGGCGAAGGCGTGGACGCAGTAGTCGAGCGCATCGCCGCCGACGTGCTGTTCGAACGGTAGCGAGCTTACCCGGGTTATGCGGCCCCGCAGGGATTGCTGCCGCGCGTACACACAGGATGGGTCGTGCTCAAACATCGGTCAAGCGCTGTTCTGGACGCAACGCGGTTCGATGTGCCACACACCTGTGACGCGGCGGTCGAGGACGACCTGACGACACCCGATGTCGATGTGCTGGCGCCGACCGCGATGCCGAAGGGGACGCTCGCGGCGCCGCAACTCGACCTCATGCTGACTGCCGACCCCCGCGGCCACACCTATCTCGCACGTCAACGCGTCGGCTATCCGTTTCATCTTGGGCGCAGCCTGTACGTCCCCGACGACCCAGCGGGGATGCCGACGCTCTACGTCCAGTCCTGCTCTGGCGGGATCTTCGAGCATGATCGGCTCGCTTGGCGCATCGTCGCAGGAGAGGGGACGCAGGCGCACCTGACGACTTCGGCGTCCACCATCGTGCACGGCATGCAAGGAGGCAACGCAGTCCAGGACGTCGTCGTCGAGGCGCAAGCCGGCTGTCTGCTGGAATACCTGCCCGACCCCCTGGTGCTGTTCCCCGGTGCGCGCCTGGCGAGCCGGCTGCTGTTGCGCGTTCACCCGGAGGCGACGGTACTGGCCTGCGACTCGCTGGTGCCGCACGATCCGCAGAGCGCCGGTAACCGTTTCGACTGGGTCCACGCGGAGCTGACCGTCGAAGATCTGGCGGGCAAGCTGATCGCGCGCGACCGCTATCGGTTGACCGGTGCTGCGCTGGCGAGTGCGACGCCCGGCCTCACCGGGCGCTTCGCGTGCCAGGGGGGGTTCCTCGCGCTGTGCAGAGCCGCACGCCTGCGCGGCCTGATCGACGCACTGCGCTGCGCTTTGCCGGCGGACGACAACGTCTATGTGGGCGCATCCCGGCTGCCCTACGGCCGGGGTGCATGGGTGCGCGTGCTCGCGCACGATGCGGCCGCCTTGCGCGAGGCCCTGCGCAGCGCGTGGTATGCTGCCCGAAGAGCTCTGGTCGGCGCTGACCCGATGCCCCGCAGGAAATAACAGCACGTAAACCCAGCCCCGCAGACACCGGACGAAACGCATGGACCGCTATCCCTCCGACGACCTCATCGGCCAGTACCTGATCCTGCAGGAGCCGTACTACCGCGCGACCGGCAACGAGATCGCACTCTACGAAGCGGCCTACGCCGTGCGCATGCCGATGATGCTCAAGGGCCCCACCGGCTGCGGCAAGACGCGCTTCGTGGAGTACATGGCATGGCGGCTGGGCAAGCCGCTCGTCACCATTGCCTGCCACGAGGACATGACCGCCTCCGATCTCGTCGGCCGCTACCTGCTCGATGCGCAGGGCACGCGCTGGGCCGACGGACCGCTGACGCTGACGGTGCGCTACGGCGCCATCTGCTATCTCGACGAGATCGTCGAGGCGCGCCAGGACACCACCGTGGTGATCCACCCGCTCACCGACGCGCGCCGCGTGCTGCCGCTGGAGAAGAAGGGCGAGCTGGTCCATGCGCACCCGGACTTCCAGATCGTGATCTCGTACAACCCCGGCTACCAGAACATCATGAAGGACCTGAAGCAGTCCACCCGGCAGCGCTTCGGGGCGATGGACTTCGGCTGGCCGACGCGCGAGGTCGAGATCGAGATCGTCGCGCACGAGTCCGGCGTGTCACCGGAGATCGCGGCGAAGCTGGTGTCGATCGGCGAGAAGTCGCGCAACCTCAAGGGCCACGGCCTGGAGGAAGGCTTGTCCACCCGCATGCTGATCTACGCTGGGCAGCTCATCGCGCGCGGCGTGGAGCCCGTGTCGGCTTGCAGCGTGGCTTTGGTGCGACCGGTTACCGACGATGTGGATATTCGCGATGCCCTCGACGCTGCCGTGAGAACTTTCTTTTGAACCACGGAGGACACGGTGGACACGGAGGAGGACAAGAAGGCCAAGTAGAGACCAGATGGATCTCGCAGGTCTCGGCTCCAATAGCGGCCGAGTGAGGCGAGCGGCGCTGGTCCGTGCGTGACATGAAGCGTATGCACGTGGTCCGCGGCGTTGGCCGACATTGCCCTGCATGCGAGCGCGCAATCCCAGGTTTTCCTTCGTGTCCGCCGTGTCCACCGTGGTTCAAGCAGTCACATGCATACCAGCGCCTCCGACCTTGACCCACTGATCGGCACGCTCCCAGCGGAGGCGCAGCAGCTCGTCGCGGCCGCGCTGCCGGAGGCGACCCGGGTGCTCAGCGCCGACGGCCTGAAGGGCTGGGTAGAGGGCATGAAGCTGCTGCTCGACGCTGGTTCGGGCCTTGGGCCGGTGGTCACCTATTTGCGCAGCGTGCATGTGGCCGTGCGCGAAGCGGATGAGGCGCTGCTGCCGCAGATCGTCGGCGTATGCCTGTCCGTGCTCAGGCATGCCGATGCGCGCGCACTCGACGCTTTTCTGGATTCGCTGCCGCCGGCCGTGCGCAGGCTGAAGGACGGTGCCGCGCTGCACGGCTATCTCGACCTGGTCGACGAGCTGGCCGCGCTCGCGCCGCACGGCATCACGGCGATGTTCGAGCGGCTCGGCCAGCTCCTCGATCAGCTGAGTCTCGACGGCCTGCGCCGCTGGGCGTTGCTGGGCGTTCAGGGCCATACCGAGGACCTCGCCGCGCAACAAGCCTGGTTCCGGTTGGAAAGCCGGGACGCGCGCGCCATCCTGAAGGCGGCGGGCGAGGGCACGCTGTTCACCGACGTCGAGCGGCGGCTCGGCTTCTACCTGCGCGCGCTATGGGCCCGTCAGCCGGACCTGCGGCCGGCCAGCACGGCGCAGGAAGGCAAGAAGGGCAGGCGCGTGTCCATCGTGGATGGCGCGATCCGCATGCCTCAGGCTTTCGAGGTGTTTCCCGGGCAGGACCCCGTTGCGCTGTACCGGGCCGGCGCCGCGCACGCGGCCGCGCACCTGGTGCACTCGACGCACAAGTTCCCGCTGCGCGCGTTGCGGCCGATCCAGGTGGCACTGGTCGGTCTCATCGAGGACGCGCGCGTGGAGCACCTCGCCATGCGTGAGATGCCGGGCTTGCGGCGGCTGTGGCAGCGCTTCCATGTGGCCCTGCCGAGCTTCACGGTGACGGCTGTGTCGCTGATGGCACGCCTGTCGCGAGCGCTGATCGATGAGGATTACCGGGACGAGAACCCGTTCGTCGTCAAGGCTCGCACCCTGTTTGCCGAGAACGCACACCGCTGGGGCGACCCGTCGCTGAGCAGGGAGATGGGCAATCTGCTCGGCAACGATCTCGGACAGATGCGCGTGCAGTTCAACTTCAAGACCTGGCTGATCGAGCCGCTGTACCGCGACGACAACCTGTTCCTCTGGGACATGGGCGACTCCGGCCAGCAGCAGAGCGACGATCAGGAGGTGATGTACCAGGCCGTGAACCTCGCCCAGGCGGAAGGCGGCGAGAAGGCCGACCTGGAGCTGGAGGAGGGCGGCGGCGAGTCGGAGCACAGCGAAAGCGTACAGCTGGAGGCGCCTGCTCCCGAAGAGCAGGCTGCGATAGAGGAAGCGCTCGCCCAGCCCTATCACTACGACGAGTGGGACTACATCATCGGCATGGATCGTCCGGCCTGGTGCACACTGCTGGAGAAGGCGGCGCCGACGGGCGACCCGCGCACCATCGACGAGGTCCTGCGCCGCAACGAGGAGACGGTCAACCGCCTCACCAGCCTCATCAAGGCCGTGCAGATCCAGCGCCCGCAGCGGCTGAAAAAGCAGCTCGAGGGCGACCGGCTCGACATCGACGCCTCCATCGCAGCTACGGTCGACCTGCGTTCGAGCCGGGCGCCCGACCCGCGCGTGCATCAGCGTCTGGGGCGCAACAGCCGTGACCTCGCCGTGCTGGTGCTGCTGGACCTGTCGCAGTCCACCAACGATTGGGTCCCGACCGCCGGCACCACCGTGCTCAATCTCGCCCGCGAGGCGACCGCACTGGTGGCGCATGCAATGGAGAAGCTCGGCGACGATTTCGCCATCCACGGCTTCGACTCCAACGGCCGGCACGACGTGGAGTACTACCGCTTCAAGGACTTCGAGTCCCCGTACGGTGACGAGGCCAAGGCGCGCCTGGCGGGGATGAAGGGCCAGCTCTCCACCCGCATGGGCACGGCGCTGCGCCATGCCGGGCATTTCCTGCACAACCGGCGCGTCGCGCACAAGCTGATCCTGCTGCTCACCGACGGCGAGCCGCACGACATCGACGTGCACGATAAGCAGTACCTGATGTTCGACTGCAAGCGCGCGGTGGAAGACCTGCGCCGTTTTGGCATCCCCACGTTCTGCATGACCCTCGATCGCGGCGCCGACGAGTACGTCGCGCGTATTTTCGGCGGGCGCAACTATCTGGTGCTGGACCAGCTCAAGCGGTTGCCCGAGAAACTGCCCTCGCTCTACCTCCGGCTGACTACCTGAAACTGAGGAACAGCTGAACCACGGAGGACACGGCGGAACGAGCGTGTCGCCGCCGGGTACGCCCTGAAGGCGCAGGATTGAGAGACTCTCCCCTCCTGCCCGTGGAGGGGTGGCACGCGCAGCGTGACGGGGTGGTGGGAGCCTGCCTGAGGGGACGAAGCAGCGGGGTGTCGACGCAACCTTCGCTTCCGGCAAAGAGGGACATGTTATTGCGTCCTCCGTGTCCACCGTGGTTCCAGCCTTGGGCTTTAGCCGAATCAATCCTTTAGAATATACGCAACGGCGCGGGCGGTGCCCGCGCGTCGAGCTGCCTTGGCATGACCTTCGTCACACTTCTCATCGCCCTGTTGCTGGACCGCGCGCGTCCGCTTCCCGACACCAGCGCCCCGCTTGGATGGTTCCGCCGCTTTGCCGACCGGCTCGCGCATGACCTCAACGCGGGCAAGCCGGTGCACGGCACGGTTGGCTGGCTCGCTGCAGTGTGTCCGTGGGTGCTGCTTGTCCTGGTCGTCTTCTACATCCTGTACTACCTCAACCCGGTGCTCGGCTGGCTGTGGAGCCTTGCCGTCCTGTACCTGTGCCTGGGGTTCCGCAATCTGACCCAGGCTCTCAAGGACATCTATGCAGCGCTGCAGGCAGGCGACCTGGATCGCGCGCGCGAGCTGCTTGCCGCGTGGCGCGGCGAGTCGGCCTCCGAGTACGGCGAAACCGAGATCGCCAAGGCGGCGGTGGAGACGGCGCTGGCACGGGCACAGCGCGAGCTGTTCGGCGTCGTGTTCTGGTTCGTGATTCTCCCCGGGCCGTCAGGTCCGGTGCTCTACCGGCTGGCAGCCGAGCTGGAGAGCCGCTGGGGTCAGCGTCGCGAGGAGGCGTTCGGACCCTTCGGCCGCTTCGCGCGGCGGGCGTTCCTTGCGCTCGACTGGGCTCCCGCCCGGCTCGCGGCTATCGCCTTTGCCATCGCCGGCAACTTCGAGGATGCGATCTCCTCCTGGCGAAGCCAGGCCCCTGCCTGGCCGGAGCCCGAACTGGGCATCGTGCTGGCGAGCGGCGCCGGTGCGATGAACGTGCAGCTCGGCGGCGCGCTGCCGCGCGAGGGCGGCGTGGATTTGCGCCCGGATCTCGGTGAGGGCGATCCCGCCGACGCCGAGCACCTGCAGAGCGCGACCTACCTGCTGTGGCGGGCGTTGGTAGTGTGGCTGGCCGTGCTGCTGCTGATCACACTGGCGCGCTGGGTCGGATCCTGAGGCCGAGGAATTCGCCGGGTCGGCTCGAGGCCCCAGTGCGATGAGCGCCGGCAGTCAGAAGCGTTTCCTGCTGTCCAGCTCTTCACGGAGCTTGCGGTAGCAGTCCAGCCGCGTCTGGCTGATGTGGCCCTGCGCGACCGCGGCATCGATCGCACACCCCGGTTCACTACGATGCCGGCAGTCGTTGAAGCGGCAGTGGCCCAGGTGCGCGCGGAACTCCACGAACGCGTGCTGGAGCTCCGAGGCCGTCAGATGCATCAGCCCGAACTCCTGCATGCCTGGCGAATCGATCAGCGCAGTATCGGAGCCCATGCGGTACAGCCGCGCGTGGGTCGTAGTGTGCCGGCCGGAGTCCAGCGCGAGCGAGATATCGCTCACCGCAGCCCCGGCATCGGGGAGCAGCGCATTAATGATGGTGGACTTGCCCATGCCGGACTGTCCGACCAGCACGCTGGTATGACCCGCGAGGTGGCTGCGCAGCGGCGCCACGTCGCGCTTGGCCGCCAGCGGCAGCAGCGGATAGCCGAGGTCGGCGTAGAGCTTCAGCGCATCCATCGCGCGTGCGCTGGGCTCCACCAGGTCGAACTTGTTCAGCACGATCAGAGCCGCGATGCTCTGATGCTCGGCTGCGATCAGGCAGCGGTTGAGCAAGTCCTCGTAGAAGGACGGCACGGCCGCAAGCACGATCACCATCTGCGTGACGTTCGCCGCGATCAGCTTCTGGCGATATCGGTCCGAGCGGTAGAGCAGGGAACGGCGCGGATCCACCGCCTCGATCACGCCCTGGTCCCGCGCGCTTCTCAGCACTGCCACGCGGTCGCCGCAGGCCACCAGGCTCTTCTTCCCGCGCGGGAAGCAGGCGAGCATCTCCCCGTCGGACAGCTCGACCACGTAGTGGCGGCCGTGGACGGCGACGACCTGGCCTCGAAGCAGGGGTTGCGGGCTGTTCGGCAAAGGTGGGGCGGTTGGGTGCGACGCTCGCATTGTACCCGGCGTGCCGGTTGCACTTTGCGTGTCTCAGGCAGTGAGATCCGAACCGCGTGGTGAATGTAGGTCTGTTTTCGCTGAGTAGTATAGGCAGCAGGTCGAGGCTTCCGGCCTACCTCCGGCTGTCGAGAAACTCTCGCACCGCCTCCGCTGGCGCCTTGGCATAGGTGCCACGACGGCTGACCGGCGCGCCGGTGATGCGATGCAGTTTCACTGCCGCTTCGGCCATTGCAACCACCACGGCAAGGCCGTTGAGCACCATCGCCCCGCCCACCTCGAAGCTCCTCTCGCGCGCGAACAGCAGCATGGGCAGTCCGCCGGCGGGTACGATTACCTCAGCGCCGGCGTCGACCAGCGCCATGGCTTCGCGCGAAAACGCGTCCTTGACCTCCCGGAAGGCGTTCGGATCCTCGTAGGCGCGCATGTAGGTCTCCACCTGCGTATCGAGCGCGCGGACGCCGACCGACTGTTTCGTCAGGCCGAGACGAATGATCTGATCGCGCAGCCAGGGAATGAACACCGGGTTGATGGTGACCAGTCCGAAGGTGCGCCCGAGCGTCAAGGCGTAAAGCATCGTGCTCTCGCCGAGCCCCAGGACCGGGATGTCCACGGCCGTGCGGGCCTCGATAAGCCCGGGCTCCTGGAAGTGCCCGAACACGAAGGCCGCGCACCCGCTGCACTGGGCCTCGATGGCGTTGCGGATGGCCTGGCCTGCACAGCGGAACTCGGTGAGGGGGCCGAGGAAGCGGTCGGGCGGGTCGATGCCATGCACCTCGAACCGGATGCCGGGCGCGGCGTACTCGTCGAGCAGCGCCTGCAGGCGCGAGATGTACGGGCGCTGGGCCGCCAAATCGACGAAGCTCTGATACCAGATGCGTGAGACCCCGCTCATGCCGACCTCCTGACCGGATTGCTGCTCATCGGCGGGAGTATGCCGGAACCCGCCCGCTCAGGGGCGTCGGGGTCGAGAGCGTTACCTCAAGCGTCTTCTACCAGAAACAGCAGCACGCTCGCGGTCACAGCCCGCGCCTTGTGCGCGTTCTGCAGGCCGGCGGGGATTAGGATCCCAGACCCGGTCGGATAGCGCTCGAGGCGGCCACGGAAGTCGATCTCCAGCTCGCCGTCGAGCACCAGGCCGATGTGGCCCTTTTCGCACCAGTGCGGCTCGACGAACTCGGCGGTGAACTCGAGCAGCCGCATCTGCTTCGTCCCCTGCCGGTGCACCTTGAACCGGGCACCCGGCAGCGCAGCTTGCCACTCGAGAGAATCGAACACTACCTTGGAGGGTTCCATAGTCAGGGCGTCTCGTGCCTGCGCGGGAAAAGCCGCGTGCCCGGCTCCAGGTCCAGGCCGAAGGTCTGCGCCAGAACGTCCAGCAGCTCCTCGTCGCTCGCTATCGTCCGGGTCGTGACCGTTGCGCCGCGGTCCTGCGTCAGCTCGCGATCCCTCAGCACGTGTCGCACCTCACGGGTCGGCAACTGGGCCGTCAACGTCTGCACGAAGCGCGAGTTCGGGTGCGTCGACATGTAGTAGCTGGCGAGCTCGTAGTCCACCTGCTCCTGCTGCTCGAGCGTGAACGCGTACAGATCCTGCCATGCGCCGTCGTGCAGGGACTGCAGCACCCACACGCCGGCTTCCTCGACCGCACGATATGTCCACGCGAACTGAGCGGCCGGCTGGCCCGACCCGAAGGGCACCGGCAGCAGCAGGCCTTCACCGCCGAAGCCGACGTCGGCGATCCAGTCGGCACCATCGGCGTGCACCAGCAGCAGCATGTGAGTGCGCGGCAGGAGCAGTGTGCTGCGATACCGTACCCGCGCGGCGAGCGCGGTAACCGCGAAGCCCAGCTCGCGGAGCACCGCCGCGAACAGCAGATTCTGCTCGAAGCAGTAGCCGCCGCGGCCGCCGGCGACCAGCTTCGCCTGCAGGCTCGGCAGGTCCAGGCGGATCGGCCGTCCCAGGAGCACGTCGAGGTTCTCGAAGGGGATGTGCGACGCATGCGCCAGATGCAGAGCCGCCAACGTGGCATAGTCGGGCTGCAGGTCGCCGGCATAGCCGATGCGCTCCAGATACGCGTCGAGGTCTACCGCGGCGGCCTCGTGCAATGCTGTGCGATCCATCGAGGGGTTCGTCGCTCCAAGTCCGGGGACTGCAGGTCAACGCGGCGGGTGGCCGCGTCACGCTCGCACCCCGCGCATTGTGCCAAAGCCCGCA
>Ga0105095_10000043_pt1 | contig 41539 bp, 37 predicted proteins | sample PPLLak2March2015_2_FD_79180 | JGI IMG/M metagenome (GOLD analysis project Ga0105095, IMG submission 79180) | Freshwater sediment microbial communities from Prairie Pothole Lake near Jamestown, North Dakota, USA - PPLs Lake P8 Core (3) Depth... | ecosystem: Environmental > Aquatic > Freshwater >...
CGGGGGCCATGAATCGCCGCAGAAGCCCAGGCCGGCGCCGATGCGGACGGATTTCATGTCAGGGCAAAGCCTTCACCGCAGAGCACGCAGAGGACGCGGAGGAAAAACAATCTAGGGAAGGGGCGAAAAGAACACCCCCCTCTCTTGCGTCCACAGGACGCCGCGGGGGGTGGGGAAAGGGGCACCACGCCGGACGCTCGCCTCCCGCCATGGGAAAGGTCCGCTCAGGATCGGAGAATCCACCGATCTCCTCCGCGTCCTGCGGTTCATCTTGGGTTCTCGAGTTCATTCGAGGAGTCGCTTCTGTTCGAGTCTAGCCCCGGGGCGGAGTCCAGCGCAATCGCGTGGTAGGATCGCCGCACGCGGCAGCGGCCGGCCGCCGATACGACAGCTTCGAACAAGGGCCGCTCACGGGGGAGGCATTGCTCACCGAGATCGTGCAGCTGCTGCTCGCGGGTATCGCGCAGGGCTGCGTCTACGCGCTGGTGGCACTCGGCTTCGTGCTCGTCTACAAGGCGACCGAGACGGTGAACTTCGCGCAGGGCGACCTGATGATGCTCGGCGCGTTCTTCGCGCTGACTGCCGCCACCCTCCTCGGGTGGCCTTATTGGGCCACCATCCTGTTCGCCGTCCTCGTAATGACCGTCGCCGGCATGCTGATCGAACGGGTCGTGCTGCGCCCGGTTCTCGGCTACCCGGCGTTCACCGTGGTGATGGTCACGATCGGCGTGGGCTACGTCCTGCGTGGAGTCGTGACCATGGTTCCCGGCTGGGGCACGGAAACCTACGCCCTGCCTACTCCCTTCGCCGAGGGCGCCATCACGGTGAGCGGCGTGGTGCTGGCGGCGCAGGAGCTCTCGGTGATCGCCATGACCGGCCTGCTCTGCGCAGCGCTCTATTTGTTCTTCCGCTTCGCGCGGCTCGGTGTGGCGATGCAGGCCACCTCGCAGAACCAGCTTGCCGCCTACTACATGGGTATTTCCGTGCAGCGCGTAAACACGCTGATCTGGGGCCTGTCGGCAGCGGTGGCGACCTTCGCAGGGATCCTGCTGGCTCCCGTAACTTTCGTGCATTCCAACATGGGCTTCATCGGCCTGAAGGCCTTTCCGATAGCCGTCATCGGCGGCATGACCAGTCTGCCTGGCGCGGTGGTTGGAGGGCTCATCATGGGGGTGGTGGAGGCGCTCGCCGGTGTCTATCTGCCGGAGGGATTCAAGGACGTGGCGGCCTACGCGGTGGTGCTGCTCGTGCTGCTGGTGAAGCCTTCTGGGATCTTCGGCGAGACGCTACACAAGAAGGTCTAACCCGGGTACTGCATTGAACCACCGAGGCACAGAGGCACAGAGGAATGCTAGCCCGGATATTTCATCAGGACGCGGAGGTCTGGGTCGTTCTGGGCGAGCCAGGTCGGGCTCGACCGCCACAGCCAATAGAACATTCTATTGGCAAGGCGGGCATGCTCGAGATGGCCGCCCAGAACGGGCCAGAATCCGCGTAACCCCGACATCCAAGATGGCGTCGGTGCCAAATGCGCTGTCGAGGGCTGCTGATGCGAATCTGCAAGCATTTCGGGGGTGGCCTGGTGAAATATCCGGGCTAGAGGGTCTGCAACCACGGCGACCCCGCTGGCGCTGGACCCCAGCACAGCATCCATCATAAACCCGAGTATCTCTGCCCTCTGTGGCGAAAGGTCTTTCAAGCCGTAGCCATGCGCTTCATCTTCAAGACCGACTACAACCAGGACATCCGCGTGTTCAAGCACAGCGGACAAGTGTTCTGGTACGGCTTGCTGATAACACTGCTGATCGCGGCGCCCTACGCCGCCGGCGAGTACGTCCTCTCGCAGCTGCACTTCATCTGCATCTACTCCATCGCCGGCTTCGGGCTGATGCTGCTCACCGGCTACACTGGACAGATCTCGCTCGGCCATGCGGCGTTCCTGGCGGTGGGTGCCTATACCGAGACGCTGCTCCTGGCGAAAGGGGTGCCCTTCGCGATCTCGCTACCCTGCGCTGCGCTGACCTCGGCCGTCGTCGGCATTCTCGTGGGTCTGCCCGCCCTGCGGCTCAAGGGCATCTACCTAGCGGTTGCCACACTCGCCTTCAACGTGATCGTCGTGGAGATCATTACCCGCTGGGAAGCACTCACCGGCGGCAACCAGGGCTTGCACGTCAGGGCTGCCGAGCTTCTCGGCTACCGCTTCGAGTCGCCGGCGGGCTTCTATTACCTGTGCCTCGCATTGACCGTGCTCGCCTGCCTCGCACTCGTGAACCTGCTGCGCTCACCCACCGGCCGTGCCTTCGTGGCCATCCGCGACTCGGAGATCTCCGCCAGCTGCCTCGGTGTGAACCTCGCGCGCTACAAGACAACATCCTTTGCGCTGTCCGCCGCCCTCACCGGCGTGGCCGGCGCGCTGTATGCCCACAAAGTCGCTTTCATCTCGCCGGAGCAGTTCACGCTGCTCGTGTCCATCGAGCTGGCCACCATCGTCTTCATCGGCGGGCTCGGTTCACTGCACGGGGCAGTTCTGGGCGCCACGTTCATCATTCTGCTGCCGCAAGGTATTGCACTGGCCAAGGACTGGCTGCCGCCCGCGGTGGCGGCCTCGGGACTGCAAGCGATCGTGTTCGGGCTGGTACTGATCGCCTTCATCATCTTCGAGCCGCTGGGGCTGTACGGCCGCTGGGTCAAGATCCGCACCTATTTCGAACTGTTCCCCTTCTACCGGCGCGGCATGTTTCGGCGGCAGCGGGCCTACATGCGATCGGAGCGGCTGCGGTGAGCTTCTTCCGCATCGAGGATCTGGGCATCCGCTTCGGCGGCGTGGTCGCGGTGGACGGCGTGTCGTTCGCCGTGCAGCGCGGCGAGGTGTTCACCATCATCGGTCCCAACGGCGCGGGCAAGACCACGATCTTCAACCTGATCGGGCTCATCTATCGCGCCACGTCGGGCCGGATCTGGCTGGAGGATCGCGAGCTCACCGGACTCGCGCCGCATCGTGTCGCAAACCTGGGCATCGCACGCACGTTCCAGAATATCGAGCTGTTCGACAACGCCACGGTGCTGCAGAACCTGCTAATCGGCCGCCATCACCATCGCGCGACCTCGCTGTGGCAGGAGCTGCTGTTCACGCCGGGCGTACGCAAGGCAGAGCTCCGGCACCGCGAGGCAGTCGAGAAGATCATCGATCTACTCGACCTTGCGCATCACCGCGACAGCCTCGTGGGCGGTCTGCCCTATGGCGTGCGCAAGGTCGTCGAGCTGGGGCGGGCGCTCGCCACCGAACCGAAGCTGCTGCTGCTCGACGAGCCCTCCTCCGGGCTCAACCCCGAGGAGACCGACGACATGGCCTTCTGGATCGACGACATCCGGACCGAGCTGGGGGTCACGCTGCTGGTGATCGAGCACGACATGAACCTGGTGTCGCGCGTGTCCGACCGCGTGCTGGCCCTCAACGAGGGCCGCGCCATCGCCGAGGGCACGCCCGCTCAGGTGCAATCGCACCCGGCGGTGATCGAGGCCTATCTGGGCGGGACGGATTGACGCCACCCGCTAATTCTGAACCACGGAGGACACGGTGGACACGGAGGAATGCAGAACAACTGCTTTGAGCAACAGGGATGGACTTTGGCAGAGGCCAGGACACTTGTCGCAGTTGCCCAAGATCTGGTTTCCTCCGTGTCCTCCGTGTCCTCCGTGGTTCAGATGTAATGACCGAGAGGCCGTAGCATGGAACCGATCCTCGAGCTGCTGAACGTGGAATCGAGCTACGGCCCGGTGCAGGCGCTGCGCGGCGTCAGCCTCTCGGTGCCCGAGGGTCGGATCGTCACCGTGCTGGGCGCCAACGGGGCCGGCAAGAGCACCATCCTGAAGACCATCTCGGGCATCATCGAACCACGCAAAGGGCAGGTCAGGCTGCGCGGGGCCGAGATCCAGGGCCGCTCCCCGGACTGGATCGTCCGCACCGGTGTGGTCCACGTCCCCGAGGGACGCGAGGTGTTCCCCCTGCTCTCCGTCGAAGACAACCTACGCATGGGCGCGTACACGCGCCGCGACCTCGACGGCGTCGCGCGCGATCTGGAAGCCGTGTTCGGCTATTTCCCCGTTCTGCGCGCACGCGCGAAGCAGGAGGCCGGGCAACTGTCGGGCGGGCAGCAGCAGATGCTCGCCATCGCGCGGGCACTGCTGGCCAATCCCCGGGTGATCCTGATGGACGAGCCGAGCCTGGGCCTCTCGCCGCGACTGACCCGGGAGATCTTCGAGATCGTGGTGCGCATCAACCGGGAGCGCGGCACGACGATCCTTCTAGTCGAGCAGAATGCCCACATGGCCCTGAAGATCGCCGACTACGGCTACGTGCTGGAGGTCGGCCGGATCGTGATGGACGACACCTGCGCGCGACTGGCCGAGAAGGAGGACATCCGGGAGTTCTATCTGGGCGTGAAGGATTCCGGGGTGCGCGGCCAGCGGCGATGGAAGAAGAAGAAGAAGCAGTGGCGTTAGAGCGCAAGACTCGAGCATGAGGACAACGGCGAACAGCTTCCCAAACGTCGCGCAGATGTTCTGGCACTGCGTGGCCGAGCGCGGATCGCAGGTAGCCCTGCGCCAGAAGGAGCTCGGCATCTGGCAGAGCACGACCTGGGACGAGCTGGGCAGCATCGTGCGCGAAGTCGGCATGGGGCTGGCCGCACTCGGCTTCGAGCCGGGCGATGTCGCCTCGATCCAGTCCAACACCAACCGGGAATGGCTCTACGCCGACCTCGGCATCCTCGGCGCGGGCGGTGCGGCAAACGGCATCTATCCCACCGACGCCCCGGCTCAGGTCGAGTATCTCCTTACCGATTCGGACTCGCGGTTAGTGTTCGTCGAGGACGAGGAGCAGCTCGACAAGGTGCTGGAGGTGCGCGAGCGAGTGCCGCGCCTGGAGCGGATCGTGGTGTTCGACATGGAGGGGCTGCGCGATCTGCAGGACCCCCAGGTCATGAGCCTGGACGCGCTGCGCGCGCTCGGCCGCGACCACGCCGCCCGCCACCCCGAGCTGTGGGAGCAGCGCATCGCCATGCGCCGGCCGGAGGATCTGGCCATCCTGGTGTACACCTCGGGCACGACCGGCAAGCCGAAGGGCGCCATGATCTCGCACCGGAACATCCTGGTGACGGTCGACGGCTATCAGCTCGCCTTCCCCCAGGGCCCGCACGACGAGCGCATGTGCTTCCTGCCGCTGTGCCACATCGCCGAGCGCATCGGTGGCCAGTACCACACACTGTTCGCGGGCGCGGTCATCAACTTCGTCGAGAACCCGGAGACCGTGCCGGAGAACGTGCGAGAGATCGCGCCCACCGTGCTGACCGCGGTCCCGCGCGTGTGGGAGAAGTTCTACTCGGCGGTGCTGATCCGGCTCAAGGAAGCGAGCCCTCTGCAGCGCAGAGCCTACGACGTCGCAATCGGCATCGGGCAGAAGGTCGCGAGCCTGCACGAGCGGCGTCAGCCCGTGTCGCCGCTGCTCCGGGCCAAGTTCCGCCTGGCCCGGCTGCTCGTTCTCGACAACGTGCGCAAGGCGATTGGCGCGCACCGCGCGCGTGTGCTCATCACCGGGGCGGCGCCGATCTCGCCGGACCTGGTACGCTGGTACCTGGCGCTCGGCCTGGAGATGGTGGAAGTGTGGGGGCAGACCGAATCCTGTGGTGCGATCACGGCGAACCCGCTGGGCCGGGTGAAGCCCGGCTCGATCGGAGTGCAGATGCCGCATGCGCAAGTCCGAGTATCGGACGAAGGCGAGCTGATCGCAAGTGGCCCCGCCGTGTTCATGGGCTACCTCAACAAGCCGGACCAGACGGCCCAGACGCTGCGCGGCGGCTGGCTGCACACGGGCGACGTTGGGCGCGTGGACGAAGAGGGTTACTTCTACATCACCGACCGGATGAAGGACATCATCATCACCGCCGGCGGCAAAAACATCACGCCCTCGGAGATCGAGAACCAGCTCAAGTTCTCGCCCTACATCACCGACGCCGTCGTGGTCGGCGATCGGCGGCCGTACCTGACGGCGTTGATCATGATCGACCACGAGAACGTCGAGAACTACGCGCAGGGCCATTCCATTCCGTTCTCCAACTACTCCAGCCTGTGCCGGCGCCCTGAGATCCAGGAACTCATCCAGGGGGAGCTGGACCGCGTCAACGCCCTGTTCGCGCGCGTGGAGCAGGTCAAGAAGTTCCGCTTGATCGAGAACAAGCTCACCGCCGAGGACGAGGAGCTCACCCCCACCATGAAGCTCAAGCGCAAGCTGGTACACGAAAAGTACCGCGAACTGATCGAGTCGATGTATGCGAGGGAGGCGGCTTAGGATTGAGTTGTCATCCTCGCGAAAGCGGGGATCCAGAACGGTCTGGTTCCTGCCGGAGCTTGCGTTCGAAGAGATCGAGCCGGCAGGCAACCGGGCGATTGCTAAGGAACCCTCCTCTTCCCAGGTTTGAGAGGCAACAGACAGAGAAGTCTCACTCCCCTCGCCGGAGAGGCAACATAAGAAAAACCTCCCTCTCTCTTTGCAGGAGAGGGTAAGGTGAGGGGGACTGTTGGTTGAGACCGTTTCGAATGAGCTCCCCTCGCCGACGATACAGTCGTCGCAGTGCAACGAAAACAGGAGGAGTCACAACATGAAGAAAGTCGTATTGGCCGCGCTCTCACTCGCCATCGCCCCGTTCGCCCTCGCCCAGACCCAGGGCGTATCGGACGACGAGATCCTGCTCGGCACCGCCCAGGACCTGTCCGGGCCCATCGTCAGCCTGTCCAAGCCGGTTGTGAACGGCATGCTGATGCGGGTCGAGGAGATCAACGCCGCCGGAGGCATCCACGGGCGCAAGCTGCGCCTCGTCGTCGAAGATCACGGCTACGATCCGAAGAAGGCCGTGCTGGCGGCACAGAAGATGACGCAGCGGGACAAGATCTTCGCCACAGTCGGCTCGATCGGCACCCCCACCGCCCTGGCGGCCATGCCGATCTACGAAGAGAAAAGCATTCCGCACCTGTTTCCGCTCACCGGCGCACGGCAGATGTTCGAGCCGGTGCATCGCCTGAAGTACGCCTCCGTCGCGCCGTACTACGAGCAGATGCGTGCCGCCGTAAAGTACCTGGTCAAGGCGAAGGGGTACAAGAAGGTCTGCACGCTGTACCAGGACGACGACTTCGGCCTGGAAGTCATGCGCGGCGGCGAGGCAGCACTCAAGGACCTGGGTATGCAGTACGCGGAGCGCACGACCTACAAGCGCGGCGCCACCGATTTTTCGTCTCAGGTCTCGAAGATGAAGACCGCCGGGTGCGAGGTCGTCGTGATGGGCACCATCGTGCGCGAAACGGTCGGCACCATGGCGGCGGCGCGCAAGCTCGGCTGGGAACCCGCCTTCGTCGGCAGCAACGCGTCCCACTTCGATACCATTCACAAGCTGGGCAAGGCGCTGACCAACGGTTTCTACGCCGCCTGCACCGCGAATGTGCCCTATGCCGACGACCCGAATAAGGCAGTGCGCGATTGGTTCTCGGCCTACAAAGCGAAGTACGGCGAGGACCCGACTATCATGGCGGCCTACGGCTATCAGATCATCAGCGCCTTCGCCGGCGTCGCGCAGAAGGCGGGGCGCAACCTGACCGTGGACACGCTGGTGAGCACGCTGGAGAGCTACTCGCAGCCCGCTGACATGTTCGGAGCGGACGAGTTGAAGTTCAGCAAGACGAGCCACCTCGGCTCGGACCGGGCCCGGTTGTGCCAGATCCAGAACGAGCGCTGGGTACCAGTGTCGGAGTACTTGATCCAGTAGACTGGGGCTTTGGGTTGCCCCGCGGGGTCACACGCTGAGCACCTCGCCGGTGATGTTTCACGTCCAGTGACGATGACGGTTCAGTCGTGGGCCACTTCCTTACCCAGGACCATTTTCGCGATCTTCCGGGCCGCCCGCTTGCCTTCGGAGGCACCGCCCTCCATGAAGCCTTGGAAATCGGTCGAGGTGTGCTCCCCGCAGAACAGCACGCCGCCCTGGCGCGCCTTCTCGTATCCACCGAAGCTGGTGTATTGCCCCACCCGATAGTAGGAATAGGACAGCTGCGCGAGCGGATTGAAGTGCCATAGCGACTGGGTCGCCTTGCCGTTCCATTGGTCCGTCACGCCCGGGAAGACCGGTTCGGCCTGCTTCAGCGCGCGCCGTGCGTCGGCCACCACGAGGTGGCTCGACTGGGTCGCGAAGGCCTGCTTGCTGAGCATGGCGTCGGTTATGCTGCCACCGGAAAAGAAGTTCAGGATGCCGCTCGTGCCGGCTTGCGCGCGCGTGACATCCCAGCTTTCCTGATAACCGGTGTCGACATCGCTGCCGCCGGTGCTGATGCCCCAGGGCCCGCTTTGGTTCCAGAGCCGAGACCGGAACTGCAGTTGCAGCTTGCCGCTGTGGCCACGGCCGAGCTGCCGGATGGCGCGCTGCTTGAGCGCGTCGAATCCGGCCTGCGCGAAATCGAGCCCGCGCAGCACCGCGAACGGGAGCGCCAGGACCACGATGTCGGCTCGGACATCGCGCACACGGCCGCCCGTCCCGAACGCGAGCTCGTACGCCCCGTCCGAGCTGCGCTTGATGCGTTCGAGTTGCATGCCGAGCTTGATTGCATCTTCCCCCAAGTGGTGTGCGATCGCCTGCGGCAACCGATCGTTGCCTCCGCGGATATGGAAGCGCTCGTCGGACTCGCCGAACAGCGACAGCGTCTGCCCGCTCTCGTCGGGTTGAAAGCCGAGCAGGTAGAGAATGTTGAGCGCCGACTGGTCGGTCGTGTCGGCGGCATACTCGATCGCGTAGGCCACATCGAGCAACTGTCCCAGCTGCGACAGATGCCCGCCGGGAACGCGCGACTCGATCCAGTCGTACACGCTCATGCGGTCGAGCTCTTGCGCCTCCGGAGTGAACTCGTCGAACGTCGTGGGAAACGGTGCGGCCTCCAGATCCTCCTGCACGCGATCATAGATGCCCGCGAAATCCCGATCGGCCTCGGCCTGTGTGTAATAGACGCCGCCGAAGAAGTAAGTGTCGGTGGCGTCCGCCGGGACAGCGGCGTTCACATCGTCGAGCTTGAGTCCGAAGCGCCGCGCTAGGCGCCGCATCGTGGCATGGCCCGTGTCGATGAACTCTCCGCCCCACTCGCTCACGTGGTCGTCGTCCCAGAACTCGCCGCGATTGCTCGACATGCGGCCGCCGACACGGCCGCTCGCCTCGTAGACCGTGGCATGGATGCCGCGGTCGGCCAGCTCCAGTGCACAGTTGAGCCCGGCGATGCCGGCCCCGACGATCGCGATCCGCTCACGAGGCTCGCGCGACCCCGCGCGCAGCGGCCTGGGCGCCAGCGTGGCCGCGACGAGTGCGCCGGCCGAGGCCAACAACGCGCGCCGCTTCGGGTCCACGATCGGCTCTTGTCCCCTGTGCCGAGCGCGCAGCTCCCGCAGGTCTGCGACCGAAATCCCATGGAAGCGAGCCGCACGCTGCTCTCGGAACAGCCGTTGCACGCGAGCAAAAAGCTGGGTCTTGGCCATGGCGTAATCCACTTCGGCAGGATTGGGAATGCAACCGTATCGCGCACCCGTCCGGAGCGCTCGAGCCGGATCAGACCCTAAGCCGGGGCTGTTCCTGGATGGGGTCGTGCATGCGGCTCGGCTGTCGGATGGAACCTATCCTGCGGCGTGATCTTTCTTTAAGCACCACCTCAGTACGGGAAGTGGTCCAGCGTACCTATCTGCGTGTTGAGGTGGTCAGGCTGCTCGGCGGTGATCGCTGGTTCCGGGCTGGGCGCATAGACGAGCTTCGCCGAGACCGCCACATCGCCGTCATCGAGGAGGTTCAGGCACAGGCTGACCAACGCCGTATTGCCACGAGTCCATCCGTTTCTCCTCAATACGGACTCGAGGCCACCGAGCGTCTGCTTGAGCCAGTCGCGAGAGTCGTGGACCACCGCGGGTTCCAACGCGTCGCAAGAGCCAGGAATGAACATGAAAATCAGCCAATGTGCGACCGAACCGTCGAGGCCGCGAACGGTTGTGTCCGAGACCCGCTGCTTCCGAAGCGCCTCCAGCATCTTGGGTCCCAGTTTCTGCAGAGAGAACTCGCGGAGGCCCTCCGTCCGACCGTCTCCGCCCAAGAGGTCCAGCATCTCCCACAGCACGCCGCCGGTTACGGGCGAGTTGGCGAGCTTCTCGACGGCCTCGACCGCTTTGCCCGCCAGATAGGCGGCCCGGGTGATGTCATCGTTGACGCTGAAGAACGGTCGTTCTGCCGCGATGTCGTCGAGTAGTTGTTTTGCCGAAGGTGTTTGTTCGTATCTCCTATACCACGGCGCGGTCCTGCGCCCGATCAGGTCCAGGTTCACGTTTTCATCTCCGATCACGATCGGACCGTCACCTGTCAGCCCCAGAAGTGCGGCGAAGTAATCCTCGCCTGTCCTGAGGCCGGGAGTCTGCGTCCGCGACTGCGCGGCGCCTGCTGTCGTGAGTTGCTTTAACGCTCGTACCAGGGAGTCCGATCCTCCGGTCTGGAAATAATCCACGACTGCGTCCGCCAGCACGAAGTCCGGCGATAGCTTGGCATCGTTCAGTCGCGCGACGACGATCTTCAAGCCACCCGCCCTCGCATCGGCGCTGGTCGCCAGCATGTGCTCGAAAAAAACGTAACCATAGGTACGCTGCATGAACTCGGACAGGCAAACAAGCACTCCAGTGGCTTCGGCGAGCGCCTCCCTGATCTGCCGGTCGAGATCCTCCGCCTCATTGAGGCGCTCCTCGTCGAGCCAGAATTCGATCCTGTGTCGACGGAGAATGTCGCACAGCGTCTTGACCGCGCTGCGGTCCCGGTGCGAATACGAGACAAAAAAATACGCCAAGGTCGCCCCTTGCCGACAGGATCCGCGGCCGGGAAGTGATCGGTTGCCTGCTGGGACGCGGGCGCCACGCAGAGCGAGATCCTCGCGGCAGCTGGGCGCAACGAGACGCAGCCCACCGACGGATGGTAAATCCAACCGTATCACGCGTTGCCGAAAGGCTCAAGACGGGGTGTGAGACGGTGTTAGGGTGTGAGACGGGCGCGCGGGAACCTGGTAGTGCCGGCGAGTATGCCGGGGGACTCAGGTAGCTGCTGTCCGACGAGCCGACCGCTGCTGAGTAACCGCAATGGGTCGTGACCTGCCATCCGCTAGAGGGCGGGCGACGGACACAGACGATGGGACTCAGGATGCTAACCCTGGGGTGCTTCTTACTGCCCCCTCGGGAGTTATGGACTTGGCCACGGAGGTGGTCGTTCGGAAGGCGAATGCTCAAGGCTGTCCGAACACTGGGGCAGGCCCTTTTGGGCAGGCGGGTCTGTTCGCTTCCTGGTTCAACCTTGGGCAAGGAACACCAGGCGATGATGTCTTTGCCCATCTCTTTCTCGAGACGTCGTCTGACCCCGGTGTCTTGGCTGTTGTAGGGCACATGGGCATTGCCTTCGGCGGTGGGTCTTCGGGCGACTTCCACGTTGGGGAGGTGAGGGTTTTGCCGGCGAGGTGGTGTGGACGTTTGGACCTGATTCTGCAAGACCCAATAGGACACGGGAGCCGTAATACTGGACAATCGGTAGGATGTGCACTGGTGTCTGCACAGACATGAGGGCCAAAGCAATGGTCGATCCGACAATCGGGGGTAAGGAAAGCACCGAGGCAAAGGTCAAATTTGGGGCAGATGGGAATGAAGCGGCAAACCTCCACGCGTGGCGCGCCCAACTCGTGTCCCTGGAACAAAAGTCTCAAGAAGCCTATGACAAGGCAGTCTTGGCTTTGTCCGGCGGTGCGCTCGGTCTTTCCCTCGTCGTCGTCAAAGACTACTTAAGGCTGCGCGGTGGCGGCGGAAGTGGACTGATGGCTTTGGCATTGCTCTGCTGGGCATTGAGCGTTTCGTGTGTCCTGTTTTCCTCTAGGTCAAGCCGGAAGGTCCTCAGGAGCGCCATAAGGCGAGTAGCCAATGGAGCACCCTCGTCGCATCCCGAGGAGCTGTCCGACCGACTCGCGTCCGGATTCGGCGCGGCTTCCGGCTTGCTCTTCCTGGTGGGAGTTGCCTTCTTTGCAGCCTACGTCGCCATCGAGCCCCCCGCAGGGGTCAAGCAACAGCCTGTCTCCACAGCACCGGAAGAAGTCGCGAGACTTCTGTCGTTGTACGACACCATCAGGGAGGCATGCCCCGAGTGCTCTACGGTTGAGGCTCACAAAGTCCTGCAAGTCTGCGAGGGTTCGTACATGGTGCCAGACGTACTTCGTCAGGCATGTCCGAGCTGCACCGAAAAAGGAATTTTGCAGCTAGCCCGCCGCTGCATGGAAAAGTGGAATAGCCCGCAGCCCTAGATCAGGAGCGGACGGTCAGCAACGGGGCAGTGCCGCACTTCGCGCTGCGAAGGAGCGCGCGCGAGACTCCATCATGCACCGTCTCCAATAGCAACGACCTCGGCTTTCCTTTTTCGACGGGTGGACAAAATCCTCAGAGGCGCTAAACCTGGAGACCTCCCATCGAACAGCCGACTCAATTCAAGCTGGTCATCACCTCAAGGCCGCACGTCCGCTGGGGCTTACGATCCCCGAATCCATTCTGGTGCAGGCGGACGCGGTAGTCCGCTAGAGCAACAATTCGCACGAGCGAGACATGGATGCAGTACCGCCCCAAGAACGCAAATGCACGGGCGCAGCAATTGCAGGCGTTGAACGTCTGCTTTCCGAAGGCTTGCTGGGCCGGTTTGGGTCGGAACCTGGCATTGACCGATTCTTGGTGCCAGAACACCAACCCCGTAGGCTGCTGCAGGTTCCGCCATCCGAGACCCAGTTGCGTCTGAGCCCTGTCCGCCGCTGTACACGGGTGTGGCCGATGCGGCGGGGCTGTTCCGCGGCCAGAGGGCTCGATCTGTATGACGATTCCGGATTGCAGGAAAGCGAATCGCGCCCGATCGCGGGGGCCATAGCGGGGTCGCGGACGGCGCGTCCCCTTTAGGGGTTCGCGCGCCTTGAGTCGATGCCCCGGCGCGCTGCCGGGCGGTCGGTGCGCCGCCGTGGCCGCGCGCGGGAGATGCTATCCGGCGAGGTCGGACAGCGGCGCCGGCGGGGACAGGCCGTAGCCCTGCGCGTAGTTCACGCCGATCGCCTTGAGCTTGTCCAGCGTCTCCGCGTCCTCGACGAACTCCGCGACGGTTTCGATGCCGGCCGACTGGCACACGCGGTTGATCGCATTGACCTTGCCGTGGGCGACTTTGTCGCGACTGAGATCGCGAATCAGGGCTCCGTCGATCTTCACGAGATCCGCCGCGACGGACTGGATAGCCTTGAAGGACACGGACTGGCGCCCGACGGACCCGATCGCGATCCGGCATCCAAGCTGCTGCAGTGTTTTCACCACCGGGTAGATCGCGTCGGCGCGGGCGAGCAGCTCGATCTCCGGGATCTCGAAGCACAGGACGTCGCCGGCCAAATCGTTGCGGCTCAGGTGGTCCGCCACGTAGTCGGGCAGGCCCGGGTCGCTCACCGTCAGGGCGTCGGCGTTGAAACTGAAGCGCAGGGACCGACCGTGAGCCTCCGCCTTGTACCACTCCATGACGCGGCGCATGACCCAGCGGTCGAGGTCCGGCAGCATGCCCACGTACTCGATGATCGGCAGGAACTCGCCGGGCGGGGTGAGATTGCGTTCCTCGTCCTGGTGGCGCACCAGGACTTCAACAAAGGTCTGCGCCGAGTTTTGCGCCGCTACCGGCCAGATGCGCTGGTGATAGAGGATGAATTCGTCCCGACTGAAAGCCTGGGCAAGGCGCTGCCTGGGATTGTCCCACCCTGTCAGGTTGCTGATGAGCGACTCCAGGTACAGCTGCCGCGAAGGGTCTTCGTTCGCCACGATGTGTCCAGCTCGGGTTCCGGTGATTTAGAGTTGGTAACAATGCGAGGGATATCTCCGTCGCGCTCCTCTAGGAAGGCGGACCCAACAGTAATTCTGTCTGGGGCTCTTAGGGAACTCGATAATAGCACCGCGCGCGCTGCGCCCGGCTACACCGCGATTTTCATCGGCAGGATGACCATCTGCAAGCCGCGCAGGTGGAAATGCCTCTGCAGGAGCGCCGCCTGGTCGTGCAGCAGCCGCACGAACCAGTTGTCGCGGCAGAAGACGAGCGTGGAGGCGAAGAACATCGACTTGGGGAACTCCGTGGATACGCGCTCGGCGAGCCTGGTGAACTCGTCCACGGGTCGGTGCCGGAGGGCAGGTAGGATTTCGCGGCCCATCCCTTGCTGTGGCAGAAGTTGACCAAATAGGACAGGGCGGAATTCGCCCCATGAGCACTGAACAGTATCGAGTTCGTCTTCGGAACCTGGCGAGAGTCGCCTGGGAGGACGAGTGGGACCACAACCAGACCTTCGACGCTGTACCTCAAATCGTGCCTGTCGCGCCCGCTTTTGGGATGGCGTGTCAGCGCCCCCTCGCCGTAGTCGGCCTACGCCTCCTCGCCCGGAGCAAACTCCAGGCGGCAGAACTGCTCGGGGTCCACACGGCGCAGCCCTTGCACAAAGCGCCTGACGTTGTTGTAGCAGGCGCTGAATCCGAAGCGGTCCACCAGCCCCATACACGCCCAATGAAGGGCCGGTTGTAGCATGGGCGCTTACCTAATGGACGAGACCAGCTTCACGATAATAGTGCAGCGCCCCTGGATGGATCGGTATGACAGCCTCGCTGGGCACCATGTCCTTGATGTCCAAGGTCGACAGCGCTGGGTGCAAGCGCCGGAAATCGGCGAGATTCTCGAACACCGCCTTGACGACGGCATAGGCCAGCTCATTTGGCTGATTGCTCGATGTGACGACCACGGCCTGCGTGCCGATTGTCGGGACATCGTCGGGGTTGCCGGCGTACATGCCGCCGGGGATGACAGAGGCGATGTAATAGGAATGCGTCGCAAGGAGCCGATCGATCGGCGGGCCAGCCACGCGCACCAGCCTCGCCCTGCAGCCCGTCGTCGCCTCCTGGGTCAGTCCATTGGGATGCCCCGCTCCAAAAATGATCGCGTCGACTTTGTTGCCGCAAAGCGCCTGGTTCTGTTCGGCGGGCGTGAGCTCGAGCCCATGCTCAAGATCCACTATCGTCCAGCCATACAACCCCAGGACGACATCGCGGGTGAAGGTATATCCGGCACCGCTCTTCCCGATGCCGACGCGCTTGCCGCGCAACTCCTGGAAATCGCGTATGCCGGTATCGGCGCGAGCGACAACGGTAAATGCTTCCGGGTAGAGTGCGATCAACATGCGCAGCCTCGGCTCGGGACCACCGGCAGCAAACGGTCCCTCACCATGAAAAGCGGCATAGGCGACGTCGGTCTGCGAAAGGCCAAACGTTGACTCGCCGCTCTCGACCCGTCGGATATTCGCCACCGAGCCCTCAGAGCTCACCGCAACGCATGGCCTGGCCTGACGCTCGTCCGCCAGGTTGTACATGCGGCAGATTGCATTTCCAACCGGATGATAGACGCCGCCGGGGGTCCCGGTGGCGAGAGTAATCGGGCTGGGAGCGAGGGCAACGGACACCGCCATGCAGCCTGCAACGGTGCTTGCCATGATCACCGCGGCAAGGCATAGCGGCTGTCTAAACGTCATGACCGAGTGCTCCCTTGCCCCCTGGGTTGGCGGGCCTCACGTGTCAAGCTGATATTGGATCTTCGCGCCATCACGCTCGAATTCGCCGCGCACCCAAAGGTTTTCCTTGTCATACCAAATGCTGCCCGCGAGATAGGGCGTGATGAACGTGTAGCGCGTGGCGCGAACCTGGCGGCCGCCGATCACGATTTGCTCGTCGGCAAACTTGCGGGTGCTGACACCAATGACGCCCCCATGCTGCGCGTCGACCACTGTCGCCTGCTCCAGCACCGCCGGGGTCCACAGGCTGTTTGACGTCAAGGTGGCGGCGGAAGCGATAAAGGGGCCGCCCTTGCTCACCACGCGAAATCCCTCAGGCGTCGCCGCACCCTCAACGTGGAGGGTCTCGCCATTCTCCACCGTTTCGCTCTTCAGTGCCACCAGCCGGCCAGCGCGCCAGATCTCTTCGGAGCGGTGACTGAACGCGAACACGGTAAAGAAGGCTACCTTGACCAAGAGGTGGATCTCGGTGTTGACCCTCGTCTCTCCGGTTGCCGACGAATACAAGACCGTGTGGGCGCCGATCCTCTTGCCCTTGTACAGGACCGAGAATCGTCGATCGCCGGCTGCGGCCGGCAAGACGATTGCTGTCGCGGCATGAGCGAGACGAGGAAAAGCGCAACTGACCGCCCCTGCGAATGCGGCCCTCAGTAGCGCGCGTCGCGGAACAGACTTCAGGCGCCGAATGTGATTTGGGCTGACCGGTTCGGCCGTGCTCACGATTCTGTGCTCCCGCTACGGTTGGGATTTGCTCGCACTATCGATTTCAGACCCCAGCCTGGCCCCTCCATTGTTAGTCATTTATCCCTCGATTGCACCAGACCTGGTGGCCAATGCGATCAAATTCACCGACGTGGGCACTATCGCGATCTGGATGGCGGCAGACGGTGGCAGCTTCCTAGTGTCGGTGTCAGATGCAGGCCCGGGCGTCCCGGAAGATCAACGGGAGCGGATCTTCGAGGATCTCCAACAGGTCGACTCCCCCGCTAGCCGCAACAAGGGCACAGGGCTAGGCGTTGCGATCGCCAAGCGCATCGCGAAGCTGCATGGCGGGCGCAGCTGGGTAGAGCCTGTCATTGGCAAGGACCCAACGTTCTTCTTGAGCCTGCCGATCAAAGCCGAGAGAAAAGAGGTAGCGACATGAGGCACCGGGCAGAACTAGGGGGACTCACTGTTGAAACCTGCGCAAACTGGTCTGGTTCTCTTCCATCACTGAGATGGTTCGTCGTACATTCAAGTTCCAACAAAGTGGTCGTTTCTTACGTCGGCCCAGAACGCAGTCGTTGAAGGTCCGGTCTTGGGAAAGGCGAATGACCGCAACGGGCCGGAACCGGTCCTTCACGAATGGCTGTGCGAGCCCTGCAGTGCCCGTCTGCCGAATGCTCTCCGATCCTCCCAGGTGTCGCCGTATTCAGAGCCGACCGGAGGAAACGGTTCCTGTTGAGTTGCGCTCACCATGTGCGGATTCGAACCAGAAGCACGGACGGATTGCAGCCGCCCGGCCTGCCCGCCCTCATCACCTCCAATGCGTGAACAGCGATCCAGCAGCGCCGTAGACCGGATCGCATTCCGGGAGCGGGACGCGCGCCACCCCCGCGGCACTGCGCTGCAGGCTCGACAGCCGAGGCGTGCACATGTCGGGATGCTGGTCCGCCGGGTAGGCCCCCACGATGCCGAGCACGCCGCGCGAGGAGAGCTTCTTGTGCCCGGTCCCCGCAGGTAGCACGATCACGTCTCCGGGCCGAGCGGTGACGACGAGACCGTCGTCACCGCCGAACTGCACCGTTACCTCGCCGCTGTAGACGCCAAGTGCCTCGTGCGCATTGCTGTGGAAGTGGTGAAAAGGGAAGACGCCATTGCGCCACGCCGCGGGCCAGCGGTTGCGGTCAAACAGCTCCTCGAAAGCCACAGCGGGATCTGCACCCGCGATCGCGACTGCGCCGGGGTACACGAGCAGCGGCCAGCGCGGGTGGTTGGGGATCGCGCCGCTCGGGGCCAGAGCGTGAACGATGACACGGAGCGTATGGTTGGGCGCCGAGTGCATGCGTGGTGTCCTCCTGCCATAACATACAGCAGACTCTTGCAACCGAGTAGTCTACGCTGCGCGCCGCGTCGGCTCACGAGCAGGTGCTCGCGTGAAGCTCCACCGTGTTCGAGGGCACGCACGCTCCACCTCTCGCCGCACCCGTTCGCGGCGCTTTCCCTCCATGATCGCGCACCACCTATCCGAATGGGAAAGGGCTGACGATCACGCATTCGCGATCCTCGAACGGTGCTGATGCTCGCTACCTCGAACCTGTTTCGCCGGCGCCGCCCGATCGATCGGCCTGGGACATCTCCGGCACCTCGAACTCCACCAGCATCTGACCCGGCGAGACCTGAGCCCCCCTGGCCACGTGCACCGCTTTCACCGTGATCGCCGCGGGCAGTGTGAGGGCGTGCTCGATCTTCATCGCCTCGAGCACCACGAGGGGACGGCCGGCAGCTACCTTGTCGCCGGCCGTCACGGGGACAGCGACGACGCGCCCGTTGATCGGCGCGGCCAGCCGACCATCGCTCAGGCTTGCCTGGCGCTTCTGCGGAGGCTCCTGCAGCCTGTCGCCGAAGCGCCAGCTTGCACCGGCCCAGGCGAGGTGGCAGGAGTCGCCCTCGATCGCGAACGCCACCGACTCCTCTCCCGACGAGCCCTCGGTCGCAAGCACGAAGCGCGCACGAGCGCCGTCGAGCGCGCGCACCCCGAGCACACACTCCATGTCGCCTGTCTGAACGCGGTAGCTGCCTCCCGCGAAGCGCATCGCGACGTCTTCGACTGCGTGGCCGCACGAGAGCCGGGCACGCATGACCCGCGCGGGATCGTTGCTCCAGGAAGTCCACTCCCCATAACCGGCTGCGCGGGCGCGCGTCTCGGCCATCAGAACGGCAGCCAACGCGAAGGCTCGTGGTGGCGGCTGCGGCGACTCGATGCCCGGGAGGCGCCGTGATATAAAGTCGGTAGTCGCGCCGCGAGCAGCGAACTCCTCGTCCCGCAGCACCGCGGCGAGGAACGCCTTGTTCGTCGGCACACCCAGCGCCACCGTCGCGTCGAGCGCAGCGGCCAGCCGCTCGCGCGCCTCGTCGCGTGTGCGTCCATGCGCGATCACCTTGGCGATCATCGAATCGTAGAACGGTAGGATCGGTGCGCCCGATTCGAGCGCGTGGTCGATTCTCAGCGCCCCGTGTCCCTTCCCGGCTGGGGGCGACCAGAGCGCGAGCCTCCCGCTCTGCGGGAGGAACCCATGCACCGGATCCTCGGCACACAGACGCGCTTCGATGGCGTGGCCGGAGAACCGGATCTCGGCCTGCCGCAGCGGCAGCGGCTCGCCCGCCGCCACCCGCAGCTGCCACTCGACGAGGTCGAGGCCGGTGAGCATCTCCGTGATCGGATGCTCGACCTGCAAGCGGGTGTTCATCTCCACAAACCAGAAGGCGCCATCCTGATCGAGCAGGAACTCGACGGTGCCCGCGCCGACGTAGCCGACGCTGCGGGCCGCTGCGATGGCTGCCCGCCCGAGCCGGTCGCGCAGCGCATCGTTCACTGCGGGAGACGGCGCCTCCTCGAGGAGCTTCTGGTGCCGGCGCTGAACCGAGCAGTCGCGCTCGCCCAGTTGCACCCAGTTGCCGTGCGCGTCGGCGAAGACCTGGACCTCGACGTGGCGCACTCCCTCCAGCGCCCGCTCCAGGAACAGGCGGCCATCGCCGAAAGCATGCTCGGCCTCGGAGCGTGCATGTGCCGACGCAGCCGCGAACTCGGCCTCCCCCTGGACCAACCGCACACCACGTCCGCCTCCACCGGTAGCGGCCTTGATCATGAGCGGATAGCCTATCTGAGCGGCAGCGGCCAGCAAGGCCGCATCGCTCTGGTCGGCATCTTCGTAGCCCGGCAGAACGGGAACACCGGCGGTGTTCACGAGCCGTTTTGCCTGCGCCTTGTCGCCCATGGCGCGAATAGCCGCCGGGGAAGGCCCGACCCAGACGAGACCGGCATCGAGCACGGCCTGCGCGAACTCCGCGCTTTCCGCCAAGAAACCGTAGCCAGGATGTACTGCCTCCGCGCCGCTGCGTGCGGCCGCAGCGACGATGGCTCCGATGTTCAGGTACGACTCGCGCGGTGCGGCGCCGCCGATGCGGACTGCCGTGTCGGCCTCGCGCACATGCATGGCATCCCGATCGGCCTCGGAGTACACCGCAACCGTGCGCATTCCCATCTGGCGAGCCGTGCGCATCACCCGTCGCGCGATCTCTGCGCGGTTGGCGATCAGCAGGTTGGAGAAATGACGCGCGGTCACCGATGCAGGGTGCCCATGTGCTTGGCGATGATCGACAGCATCACTTCGTCGGCACCGCCGCCGATCGACGTCAGCCGTCCATCGCGGTACATGCGCGACACCGGGTTGTCCCAGGTGTAGCCCATCCCGCCCCAGAACTGCATGCAGCTGTCGGGAATCAGACGGGCGAGCCGGCCGCTCTTCAGCTTGGCCATGGAGGCGAGCATGCTGACGTCCTCTCCGGCCACGTACAGCTCGACCGCACGATGGGTAAGCGCCCGCAAAGCTTCCAGCTCCGTCTGCAGCTCGGCCAGCGTGTAGTGCACCCACTGCTGCGCCAGCACCGTGCTGCCGAAGAGCTTGCGCTCGCGGGTGTAAGCGACCGTGTCGTCGATGCAGTTCTGCAACCCCTGCAGCAGGTTGGAGGCGGCCCACAGCCGCTCCTCCTGGAACTGCAGCATCTGGTAGGTGAAGCCCATGCCCTCCTCGCCGATGCGATACCGCTGCGGCACGCGAACGTCGTCGAAGTAGATCTGCGCGGTGTCGGAGGCCATCATGCCGATCTTGCGGATCTTCTTCGCAACCGTGATGCCCCTGGTCTGCATCGGCAGGCAGATGAGGGTCTTGTTGCGGTGTGCCGGGGCTTCGCCGGTATTGGCGAGCAGGCAAATCCAGTCGGCCTGCGCGCCGTTGGTGGTCCACAGCTTGCCGCCGTTGATCACGTAGTCGCCGCCATCGGCCCGCGCGGTGGTCTTGATCGAGGCCACGTCGGAGCCCGCCCCCGCTTCGGACACGCCCAGGCAGGCCACGTATTCACCCGATATCGACGGTACGAGGAACTCTCGCTTCAGCTCGTCCGAGCCGAAGCGCGCGAGCGCCGGGGTGGCCATATCGGTCTGCACGCCGATGGCCATCGGCACCGCGCCGCAGCGGATGTAGCCGAGTGTCTCGGCCATCACCATCGCATAGGACCAGTCGAGCTCGCTGCCGCCGTAGGCCGCAGGCTTGGTGAGGCCCAGGTAGCCCATGCGGCCGAGCTGGCCGAATACCTCGTGCGCCGGAAAGATCTCTGCGTCCTCCCACGCGTCGACGTGCGGGTTGATCTCGTCGTCGATGAAGCGCCGCAGATTGCGCCGGATCTCCTCGTGCTCGTGCGTGAGTTGCATGGCGGCTCCTGGGACAGTGCGAGTTCAGCGCGCGGTTCTAGCCGCGGTCCGGCCAGTGTGTTCAAGGCGCCCGCAGCCTGGACCCATCACGGCCGTGCCACCCCGAACTGCAGGGGGCGCAGCGTCCGCGCATCCGCCTCGCGGCTGATAGACAACGCGAGCCCCAGCACATTGCGAGTGTCGCGCGGATCGATGACGCCGTCGTCGAGCATTAGACCGCTGGTGACGAACGCGCTCTGCTGCCGCTCGAAGTTGTCCACGATCGCGCGCTGGACCTTCTCGATCTGCGCCCGGTCGACGTCTTGGCCCTTGCGGCGCATGCCCGCCTCCATGACGATGCCCATAGTCAGCGCAGCCTGCTCGGCGCCCATCACCGCGGTCTGCGCATTCGGCCAGGAGAAGAGGAACCGGGGCCGGTAAGCGCGGCCGCACATACCGTAGTTGCCGGCGCCGAAAGAAGCGCCGCACATCAGCGTGATCTGCGGCACATCGGCGTTGGACACCGCCTGGATCATCTTGGAACCGTGCTTGATCATGCCGGCCTCCTCCGAAGCCTTGCCGACGATGTAGCCGGTGGTGTTTTGCAGATAGAGGATCGGCAGACCGGCCTGACAGCAGCCCTGGATGAAGTGGGTGGCCTTGTTCGAGCCCGCCGGGTCGAGCGGCCCGTTGTTGGTCACGATACCGACTGACATGCTCTGCACCGCGGCGTGGCCGCAGACCGTCGCGGGACCGTAGTCGGGCTTGAAGTCGAGGAAGTCGGAATCGTCCACGAAGCGCGCGATGACCTCGCGCATGTCGACCGGTTTGCGATAGTCCTCCGGCATTACACCGAGTAGCTCCTCGGCCGCGTAGCGCGGAGGCTTGCCGACGGGAGGCGCTGCAGCGCCCCAACCCAGCCGCCCGAGCAGTTCGCGCGCGAGGCGCACGGCGTCGGAGTCGTCCTCGGCCAGGTACTCGCCGAGCCCCGATACATGGGTGTGCATGAGCGCGCCGCCCAACTCCTCGTCGGTGGCGATCTCACCGGTGGCAGCCTTGAGCAGTGGTGGTCCAGCGAGGAACGCCCTTGCACGGTCCCGCACCATGATGACGTAGTCCGACAGGCCGGGCATGTAGGCGCCACCCGCGGTCGACGACCCATGCACCAGGGTGATCACGGGGATTCCGGCGGCGGACAACCGCGCGAGGTTATAGAACAGCGCACCGCCGTCGATGAAGAACTCTACGCGGTACTTGAGCAGGTTGGCGCCCGCCGACTCGACCAGGTGCACGAACGGCAGCTTGCTCTGCAGCGCGATGGCCTGCGCGCGCAGCATCTTCTCCGCACCCAACGTCTGGAAGGCACCCGCGTCGATACCCGAGTCGCTCGCGACGACCATGACGCGCGCGCGGGAGACGTAGCCGATGCCGGAGATCATCGCCCCGCCCGGGATGGAGACCTCCTGATCCGGCGTATCGTGCAAGTAGCCGGCGAGTGAGGACAGCTCAAGCCACGGTGCGCCGGCATCGAGCAGCCGGGCGATGCGCTCGCGCGGCAGCAGTTGCCCGCGCTTGTCAAACAGCGGCTTCGCCTTGGCCGATGCGTCGCGAGCCCGCGCTTCGAGCGTCCGCAGGCGCTCGATCAATCCGAGCATGTGCGCGCGGTTGCGCTGGAACGCTTCACCCGCGGTGTCGAGCGTGGACTCAATGACAGGCATCAGAGCACCCGTTGCATGCCAGCACTACCCAGGACAATCCTTCGCCTTCAGCTCGCTGCCGGGAAAGCGCGTCGTCAGCTCGGCCATGCGCGCGGAGGTCGCGGGATCCGGGCTGCGCACCAGGAAGGCGGTCTGAGTCACCCGGTGCTCGCGCAGCCCGACCTCCGCCGAGCGCACGCCTTTGTCGCGCAGCGTCTGCAGGTACTTGTTGGCCGCCTCTTCGCTCTTGAAGATGCCCAGCGAGATGGCGTTGCGCATCTCGCCGCCGGTTTCGACCGCGAAGTATTCGTCGACCCCCTGCTCGCTCAGCTCGGCGATCTTGCGGTCCACCTCCGCCTTGTTCTTCAGCGGTGGGACGTACACCCACCAGCCGGCGATCGCCTGCACTTCTACGGCACTGACCCGTGTGCCGAGGTCGAGCGCACCGATCGCATCGCGGGCGGCGGGCAGCTCCGCCGCCGAGAACGCTCCCCACTCGATGCAGGCCCTCTGGCGGGACGGGACGACGGCCGGTCGCGGCGGCACGATGCGGATCTTGTCGGCGTTGAGCTGCGAGTCGAGTAGGCCCGCGTCCGGACTGGGCTTGTCGGGAACGAACAGCGCGTATGCGGCCAGTGCGAGGTTGGCCACGACGAGCAGAGCAAACAGGACTCTCATGAGCGCGCGACTGCGATAAGCCCCTCCAGCACGAGGTTGGGCGCCAATGTTACCGGGCGGGCGAGCTGAGAGGCCACCAGGTCGCCCGACCCGCCGCTCATCACGATCTGCGGCTGGGCCTGGATGGCGGCAGCCAGGGCACGCTCGATGCGCTCGATCGCTCCGCACACCGCCTGCAAGGAGCCGCTGAAGATGGCGTTCGCTGTGCTGGTGGGGAAGAGCTCGAACTGACCTTGCTGGCGCGGGAGACCGGCCGTCCCGGTTGCCAGCGCCTCGGCCATCAGCTCCGGCCCCGGCAGGATGAGGCCACCCAAGAACTCACCTTCGGCGCTGAGCGCATCTATCGTCACGGCAGTGCCGACGTTCACCACCACGCAACCGCCGGAATGCCGAGCACGCGCGCCGATCAGCGCTGCCCAGCGGTCGCCTCCGAGCTGTGCGGGTTCGGCGTACCGGCTGACGACACCGCACTGAGCGCGGCGGCTGACGATCCATTCCGGCCGGACTCCCCACGCTGCAAGGGCCTGCTCGATCCGGCTGCGCACGTGCGCACTGGCCACACTGCAGCCGACAACGCGGTCCGGCCGCGAGAGCATGTGCAAGGCATCGGCCAGCTCGTCGGCCCGTGCCGTCAGCAGGGAGCCCTGGGCGATGAAGCCACGATCCTCCCACAACCCCCACTTGATCCGGGTGTTGCCGGCGTCGATGGCAAGGATGGGCATGCGCTCAACCCGACTGTGCGCGGCGCGCAGGCAGCGTGTCCTCGGCCAGCCGCAGGCTTACGTCGCCCGAGTGGAAGCGGCGCAGCCCGGCAGCGGTTTGTGCGAGCAGAGCCCCATCGTCGTCCACGCCTGCCACTACAGCGCCGACCGCCTCGTTATCGGACAGCGTCACCCACACCGGCTGGCCGGACAGCAGGTGATAGCTTTCCCACTCCGACTTGAGCGGCGCGAAGCCGCACTCGGAAAACACGCCGAGCACCTCCGCAAGCTGTGCGAGCACATGGGCGAGGATGCGGTTGCGATGCGGCGGCACCCCGGCCGAGGTGAGGTCCACCACCGGCTGGTCGATGCGGCCGCGGACGCTCTCCGGCAGGCGCACGTTGATCCCGATGCCGATCACGACCGCGCTCGGGCCCGCAGCGCTCCCCTGCACTTCGATCAGAACGCCGGCGAGCTTCTGGTGGCGGCAGAGCACGTCGTTCGGCCACTTCACCATCGCTTCCGTCGCACCCAGGGCACGCAACGCACGCACCAGCGCCACGCTGACCACCAGGCTCAGCCCGTGCAGCGCCCCGGCACCCTGCCGGAAACGCCACAGCAGCGAGAACGTAAGCGAGTCTCCCAGCCCGGTGTGCCATCCCCGCCCGCGCCGTCCCCGGCCGCGGGTCTGCAGCTCGGCGGCCACCGCCAAGCCGCTCGGCGCGCCAGCATCGGCCTCGGCCAGCAGAACACTGTTGGTCGACTCCACCGCATCGACGACGTGCACCTGGACATCCTCCCGATGCGGGCCGAGGTGACGGTTGATCTGCTCGACGTCGAGCCAGTCGATCGGCGTTACCAGGCGATAGCCGCGGCCATGCACCTTGAACAGTGTGATGCCCAGCTCTTCTAGCCCCTGCAGCGCCTTCCAGACGGTGGTGCGAGACACGCGCAGCCCTCGCGCAAGCTCCTCGCCGGAGTGGAAGTCGCCGTCGGCCAACAGGCGCAGCGTGCGGAAGGTCAGAGGAGACGGGACGGTTGGAAGCATAGGGGCTGACGTTCGGGAAGACGAAGGATACAGGAGTCGGGACGGAGGACGAAGGACGAAGGGCGGAGGGTGACCGCGAACGCCAAGGCATCGATCCGGGTTGGTCAAAACGCGCCCCAGCGCCGCCGCTATACTTCGCTTCTCGCGTTGATCTGCGTCAATCGCTGCGGGCGCCGCCCTGCCAGACTGCAGCCTGCGCGCAAACCCGTGTCAGGGAGGAACCATGTTCAAGAAGATCCTGCTGCCCACCGACGGCTCCGAGCTGTCCAAGAAGTCGGTCAAGAAGGGCGTCGAGTTCGCCAAGTCCATCAACGCCAGGGTGGTCGGCTTTTTCTCGCCGGAGGACTACCGGGCCCTGATGTACAGCGAGTACATCCCGCCCAGCCTCATGTCCCAGGAGGAGTTCGAAGCCAACGCCAAGAAGGCTGCGGAAAAGCACCTTGCGTTCGTCGAGAAGACGGCGAACGCCGCCGGGGTCCCGTACGAAGGCTACTATCTATCCAGCATCGCTCCCTGGGAAGCCATCGTCGATGCCGCCAAGAAGAAGCGCTGCGACCTGATCTTCATGGCGTCGCATGGCCGCACCGGGCTGGGCGCCCTGGTCCTGGGCAGCCAGACCACGAAGGTGCTCACGCATTCGAAGATCCCGGTGCTGGTCTATCGCTGAAGCGATAGACGATCAGGTCAAGGCGCGAGGCTGGAGGCGCGAGACATCGATCTCGACCCCGCAGAGCTGACCTCAGCCGTCAGGCTCGGGATGTGTCTATTCAAGGGCTGCGTTGTCGTTCCCTCCCTCCGGATCCTATCGAGTACAGGCTGCGGCGGGAACCCAGGCCACTCGAACACCCCTGGGTCGCCGCTTGCGCGGGGCTGACACGTCGTCAGAGGGTGCTGCGGGCGCAAGAAGCCCGCAGCATTGCGCGTTCTGCTCAGACTCTGGCGTCCTGCCGCTCGCCTTGCGCGACGTCGCGCGACCCGGCGAAGCACGCCGCAGCCAGCCCAACCAGCAGCAGCGAGCCGATCGGCAGTGCGCCCGCGCCGAAGCTGCGCAGGACCACGCCCGCCAGGAACGCGCCCAGCGACATCCCCAGATACAGGGCAGACGAGTTGAGCGAGAGCAGCAGCCCGCGTGCGGCCGGGTCGATGCTCACCAGCCGCTTCTGCTGCGGGGCCTGGAACAAGATGCCGGCCACCGCCCACACTGCAAGGAGCGCGAATGTGGGAACAAGCCCCGGCGGCGCGATAACCATGCCGACGAAAGTGAGCGCGATGCCGCCCAGGCTGATGGCGACGGTGCGGTCCGCGCCGATGCTGTCCGCCAGCCGCCCCGCGACCAGGTTGCCGACGATCCCGCCGATGCCGAACATGAACAGCGCCACTGCGCCCCATCTGGCATCGATGCCCGCGTGCTCGGTGAGGTAGGGCAGCAGCAACGCGTAGGTGGCGAACTGCGCCGCCATCTGCAGCAGCGTGGTCGCCACACTCAACCCCGGACGGCGCCGGACAACCACCGACAGCAGCGTGCCGAGCCCGACCCGGCCGCCTCCGCTCCGGTCGTGCACTAACCGGAACACTGCCACTGCGGCGCCCATGCCGATCACCCCGATCGCCAGGAGCACGACCCGCCAACCCACCAGTTCGCCGAGCCAGGCCGACAGCGGCACGCCGAGTACCGTCGCCAGCATCATTCCGCTGAACGCGATCGCCAGCGCGCGTCCCTGGTGCTCCGGGGGCGTCAGTCCGGCGACGACCGCAAGTGCCATCGGCCCGACAGTCGCCGCGCCCACACCCATCACGAGCCTTGTCGTGAACAGGAAGCCGTAGCTCCAGGCCAGTGCGCCGGCGATCGATGCCAGGCTCATGACCGTCAGCCCGCCCAGCAGCAACGTGCGACGCGGAAGGTGCCCGAGCATCACTTGCGACAGCGGCGCCGCGAGGGCAAAGGTGAGCGCGAACACGGTCAACAAGTTCGCGATCGCCGCCGGCGACGTATCCAGATCCGCCGCCATGGGCGGCAACAGGCCGATCACGGCCAGCGAGCCGGTGCCCAGCGTGAAGTACGCGGCGCTCAGCGACAGCAGCGCCGCGAAAGTCCTGCGGTCCAGACTCATTGCGCTCCCATGCGAGGATTTGATCGGTGTCATCCCCGCGATGGGGGCCCCGCAAGATCGTACGCCCCGCCCGCGGTAGACCACCGCAGCATGCAGTGGCTATTGGCTGAAGAACTCGAGCAGTGCCGCGTGAAAGCGCTGTGGCACCTCCAGATGCGGCGTATGGCCGACGTTCGGCAGTTCCACCAACCGGCTACCGGGAATAGCTGCGTGCGCGCGGCGTCCCAGCTCCGGATACAAGCCCAGCGTTGCACGCACGGTTTCGCTCGCGCGCGCCTTGCCGACCGCAGTGCGATCCGCCTGACCGATGACCAGCATCGTCGGCACGCGCAGCCGCGGAAACTCGTGCACGACCGGCTGTTCGTAGATCATCTGCACCACCAGCGCCCGGACCCAGGCGTACTGGGGAAACTGCGCGCTGCCGCGCAGGCGCGCGTGGACCGTGACGAACTCCTCGAACTCCGGCTTCCAGGTGACGTAGTAAGCCTTGTGATAAGCACGGATGCTGTCCTCGGTCTCCGCGAGCACGCCCTTGTACACCCGATCCGTCGGCGCCCACGGCACCTGCTCGCGATAGTCTTCCAGCCCTATCGCGTTCTCCAGCACCAGATGGGTGACCGTCTCCGGATACATGAGGCTGAAGCGGGTCGCCAGCATGCCGCCCATCGAGTGGCCCACCACCGCCACGCGCGCGATACCGAGAGCGTCCAGCAGCGCCTTGGTGTTGGCCGCGAGCCAGTGGAAGCTGTACGGCAGCACCGGCTTCGACGACTTGCCGAACCCGATCTGGTCAGGCACAACCACGCGATAGCCCGCGCTGGTCAGCGCGGTAATGGTGTCACGCCAGTACGCGCCAAAGAAGTTCGCGCCGTGCAGCAGCAGGACGGTCTGGCCGTTCGGGTTCGCTTTCGGCGGCACGTCCATGTAGGCCATGCGCAGGTCTTCGCCGCGATAGGAGAGTGCATGGAACTTCACGGGGTGCGGAAACGGATAACCCTCCAGCGCGATGCCGAGCGGCTCGGCGTCGTCCGCGGCGAGCACCGCCCCCTGCATGAAAGCAGCTATGAGCAAGAGCACGGAGGCCAAGGTCTGTCTCGGTCTCATCATCGGTCCCCAGTAGTTCCGGTCGGCCAGGCGAGCGCGCGGTTGGCGCCTCCACCACGGATAGTGCGCGATGCTGTGCAGAGCGCGCCGGCGGGCTCTCGTCCCCGTTCGGAGAGTCTATGCGAGGCGGCGCTATATTGGAAATCGATTCTTGCTATAAACTGACAGCATGTCGGATTCCACATACCAGCAGAGATCGGGCGACGGGCAGTTCGACGCGATCGTCATCGGCGCCGGTGTCGGCGGCCTGTACGCGCTGCACCGCTTGCGCGACAAGCTGGGCATGAAGGTGCGCGTGCTCGAGGCCGGCAGCGGCGTCGGCGGCACCTGGTACTGGAACCGCTATCCCGGCTGCCGCTGCGACGTGGAGAGCCTGGAGTACTCCTATTCGTTCGACGACGCCCTGCAGCAGGAATGGTCCTGGCCCGAGCGCTACGGCAACCAGCCGGAGATCCTGCAGTATGTCGAGCACGTCGCGGATCGTTTCCACCTGCACCGCGACATCCAGTTCAACACCCGCGTAGTCTCGGCCGCGTATGACCGGGCCACGAATCTGTGGACCATCCGCACCGACCAGGGTAAACGCCTGAGGGCGCCGATCTGCGTGGTAGCGACCGGCAACCTCTCGATCCCGCGCGTGCCCGACTACAGGGGCCTGGAGAGTTTCGAGGGCCGCTGGTACCACACCGGCATGTGGCCGCACGAGCCGGTCGACTTCACCGGCCTGCGGGTCGGCGTCATCGGCACCGGCTCATCGGGCGTGCAAAGCGTTCCGATCATCGCCCGTCAAGCCAAACACCTCACCGTGTTCCAGCGTACCGCCAACTTCATTCTCCCGGCGCGCAACGCACCGATGGACAAGGCGCGCGAAGCAGGCCATAAGGCCGAATATGCGCAGCGCCGCCGCGCCGCCTACGACACGCCATTCGGCATCGCCGGCTATCCGCCGCCAACCAAGTCTGCGTTGGAGGCCACACCGAGTGAGCGCGAGGCGATGTACGAGAAGAAATGGGCCGAGGGTGGCTCGATCAGCTTCCTGTACAGCTACACCGACCTCCTGACCAATCGGCAGGCGAATGAAACCGCTGCCGAGTTCGTGCGCAACAAGATCCGCAGCATCGTCAGGGATCCGCAGACCGCCGAGCTCCTGTGCCCGAACGACCACCCGATCGGCACCAAGCGGCTGGTGCTGGATACCGGCTATTTCGAAACCTACAACCGCGACAACGTCACGCTGGTGAACGTGCGCGAGGCGCCGATCCAGGAGATCACGCCCACCGGCCTGCGCACGACCGCTGCGGCATATGAGCTCGACGCGATCGTCTTCGCCACCGGCTTCGACGCCATGACTGGCGCGCTGCGCGAGGTCGACGTGCGCACCTCGGACGGCCGCGTGCTCGCTCAAGACTGGGAGGTGGGGCCCCGGACCATGCTGGGCCTCATGTGCGCCGGCTTTCCGAACCTGTTCCTCATCACCGGCCCGGGCAGCCCGGGCGTGAAGAGCCAGATGATCCTCAGCTGCGAGCAGCATGTGGATTGGATCGTCGATTGCCTGCGCCACCTGCGTGCGCACGGCCTGGCCGCGATCGAGCCGACGGACGCCGCCCAGGATGCATGGACGCAACACGTTCTGGAGGTGGCCAACAGCACGCTTTATCCATTGGCCAACTCCTGGTACATGGGGGCGAACATCCCGGGCAAGCCGCGGGTGTTCATGCCATATGTCGGCGGCGTGCATGCCTACAAGCGCAGATGCGACGAGATCGCCGCCAACGGCTATCCTGGCTTCGCGATGACGCCAGCCGTGACCGAGCCTGGACGCGCGGCAGCGATGGCTGGACACGATTGACCCGCTGAAGTCGGGCGACAAACGCGCCGCTACCGGCAGACGCAGGAGGAAGCGATGAAGTTCATCGGCCAGCTGCTCGGCCAGCACCTGCAGCGCTATCCGCGCATGGCGCTGGCAGACATCTACAAGCTGCTGCACCAGGCCGCCCTCGGGCCCGGTCACGCAGTGCGCGATCCCGCTGCCGCCCGCGCCGCGCTGGCGTCCGAACTGCTGAGCGTCGGCGAGGGGCCGGCCGATCCGCTGGTGGACCCGATCTCACCGGACGGACGGCTCGCGCGAGTGCATCTGCGCCCCTATCTGGCTGCGCAACACGACCTGACGGAGCTGGCCGACGCCTTCGTGCAGACGGCTGCGAGCTACTCCGGCTCGCAGGACAAGCTGGCGAAGTTCTGCGGCTGCCTGGGCGACCTGGCCGACGCCGGCGGGATTCCGTTCTCCCGCGCCGAGGTCGCGGCGTTCTTCGATCCGATCGCTGCGCAAGGTTACCCGGTCGTCCACCATTCGGACGCATACCGTAACGCCTACCGCCCCGCCTATCGAGTGGTCGACCTCGATCTGCTGTCGGGCGTGCGATGATGGCTCGGGAGGAGATCGAAGCAGCGCAAGCTGGCGCGCAGCTGCAACATCGGAGCGGAGCAGACGCTACGCGCATCCCGCCCCAACTGATCGCACTGGATGCCGTCGGCACGCTGCTTGCCGGCGTCGGCGTGGCAGGCCTGGTTGCCGATCTGTCCGGCCTCCTCCCATTCCTGGCCAACCGCGATGTCGCCGGAGCCGTGGCCGGCGCGGGTTTCGCGCTCATGGCCTTCGCCATCTTCAGGATCGTGCAGCACTTGCGCGCGCAACACCGACGACCATGAAAGTCACCGCGATCGAAACGATCAGCCTGCCGGGGCGGCCCAACCTGCTGCTCGCGCAGGTCCACACCGACTCGGGACTGGTCGGCCTGGGCGAGACCTCGCGCGGCGCGCTCGCCGTCGAGGCGCAGATCCACGACATGGTCGCACCGTATCTGCTGGGCAAGGACGCACTCGCCATCCAGCTGCACAACAAGCAGCTCATGGCCAGCTATCTTGGATTCGCCAGCGCCGGCGCCGAGATCCGTGCTGCCTCCGTGATCGACATGGCGCTGTGGGACATTTTCGGTCAGGCGACGGGGCAGCCCATCTACCAGGTGCTCGGCGGCGCCTGCCGCGACCGCATCCGAGCCTACAACACATGCGCCGGCTACAACTACAACACGCGCACCGTCGCGCGACGCCAGATCGGTGCGCAGGACAAGCCCGAAGGCCCTTACGACGACCAGATTGCGTTCACCCTGCACGCCGACGAGCTCGCCGAGAGCCTGCTGTCGGAAGGCTTCACCGCCATGAAGATCTGGCCGTTCGATCCGCTCGCCGAGCGCGCAGGCGGCAGCTTCCTGACGCGGGAAGACCTCGAGCTGGGCTTGGGTCCATGGCGCAAGATCCGCCAAGCAGTCGGCGACAAGATTGAGGTCATGTCCGAGTTCCACTCGTTGTGGAACCTGCAGCAGGCCAAGCAGCTCGCCAGGGCGCTGGAAGAGTTCCGGCCTTATTGGTCCGAGGACCCGATCAAGATGTGCGACGTGGCAACGCTGAAGGAGTACGCGCAGTCGACTTCGATCCCCGTGTGCGGTAGCGAGACGCTTGGCGGAACGGCGCCGTTCCGGGACATGCTGCAAGCGCAGGCGGTGGACATCATCATGCTCGACGTCGGCTGGTGCGGCGGCCTCACCGAGGCGCGCAAGATCGCCACGCTCGCCGAAAGCTACCAGCGGCCGGTCGCCCCGCACGACTGCAACGGCCCGGTGGTATGGGTGGCCTCGATCCACCTCATGATGCACATCCCCAACGCGCTCATCATGGAGGCCGTGCGCGCCTACTACACCACCTGGTACAAGGACGTGCTCACCGAGCTTCCGGTAGTGAAGGACGGCCACATTTATCCACTGACCGGACCGGGATTGGGGACGAAGCTGCTGCCGGATCTGCTCCGGCAGGAGGAGGTACAAGTGCGCAGAGCCTCGCTCGGCTGAATGGATACCGACCCCGACGAGCACGTCCCGCGTTCAACGATCCGCAGGGGGAGAGACCACGCACGCAAGCGGGCGAGTTCGGGGACATTTGGTTAGGCGTCATCCCCGCGAAGGCGGGGATCCAGAAACGTCTCAGCAGCCTGGGTTCCCGCTGGAGCCGGCCCTCGACGAGACCCGGGGGCGGGAGCGACGTTACGACACTTGAGCAGACACTCCTGATGAGGATATCCAGATGGACTTGCGCCTGATATCGGCGGGTAAGGAGCCGCCCAAGGACCTTCACGCCCTGATCGAGATCCCGCTCGGTGGCGTGCCGGTCAAGTACGAGATGGACAAGGAGTCGGGCGCGCTGTTCGTCGACCGCTTCCTGCACACCGCCATGTTCTATCCGGGCAACTACGGCTTCATTCCGCAGACTCTTTCTCTCGACGGCGACCCCTGCGATATCCTCGTGGTCACCCAGGTTCCGGTGGTGCCAGGTGCCGTGATCCGCTGCCGACCAGTCGGCGCCCTGATCATGGAAGACGAAGCCGGCGGCGACGAGAAGATCATCGCCGTCCCCGTCGATAGTCTGCATCCGTTCTACACCGGAATCCGCAGCTACCGCGACCTGCCGTCGATCATGTGCGACCAGATCGCGCACTTCTTCCAGCACTACAAGGATCTCGAGAAGGGGAAGTGGGTGTCCGTCACCAACTGGCTGGATGCCGAGCCCGCCGAGCGGATCGTGATGGACGCGATTGCCCGCGCGCAGGCGGCGGGGAAAACGAGCTGATGCCCCCGGCGAAGGGGATCGTTCTGCGGCAACCTGTTAACCTAAGACCCTACGACCCAGGCACTCGGGAGACGACCATGCCCCCAGAGACATTGCGCATCGCAGACGTCAAAGCCTTTCCCACATCCTTTCCGATCGACCCGAAGAACAGCGTCACCCTGGGCATCGGCCGTGCCGTGAAGCGCGACGCGGTGATCGTGAAGGTCACCACCGACAGCGGCATCGTCGGCTGGGGCGAGGCGCACCACGGGCGTGCGCCCGGCTCCGTGGCGCACCTGATCAACAACACCCTCAGACAGCTCGTCGTCGGACAGGATGCCCACGACGTCGTCGGCATGTGGGCGAAGGTCTACGAGAAGCAGCTCGGCAGCCACGGCATGGGCGCGGGTGCGGCGATCGGGTTGTCGGGCATCGACATGGCGATCTGGGACGTGCGTGGCAAGGCGCTGGGGCTGCCGCTGTACAAGCTGCTGGGCGGCCGCTCCAGGCCCGTTCCCGCCTATGCCGGCGGCGTATCGCTGGGTTACCAGGATCCGCAGGCGCTGGTGGCCGAGGCGCAGCCCTTCGTGGCGGCCGGCTACCGGGCAGTCAAGCTGAGAATCGGCGATACGCCGGCTCGCGATCTTGCGCGGGTGGCGGCAGTGCGCAAGGCGCTGGGCGACGACATCGACATCTTGACCGACGCCAACACCGGCTACACCGTGGCCGATGCGCGCAAGGCGATGCCGGGCCTGGAGGAGCACGGCGTCGGCTGGCTGGAGGAGCCGTTCCCGCCGCACGACTACGCCAGCTATGCGCAGGCCGCGACATTCGGCAACGTGCCGCTAGCCGCCGGCGAAAACCACTACACCCGCTTCGAGTTCCATCGCCTGATCGAGGATGGCGTCATCACCATCCTGCAGCCGGACCTGTCCAAGACCGGCGGCATCACGGAAGCGCTGCGCATCGCCCACCTTGCGTCCACCTGGAAGCTGCCTATCAACCCGCACACTTCCATGACGGGCCTGAACATGGCGGCCACCATCCACTTCCTGTGCGCAATCGACAACGGCGGCTACTTCGAAGGCGACGTGTCCAAGGGCAACCTGTTCCGCGACGAGCTGGTCAGCGCCCCGTACCAGGTCGGCGCCGACGGCTGCGTGCGCCCCCTGGAGAGGCCAGGCCTCGGTCTGGAGCTGAACGAAGGTTTCCTCGCCGCGCACCCCGTGATCGAAGGGCCGGCCTATGTGTAATCCCGCGTTGGCGCGGGCAGCACGGGCCCCTGGCCCGGCGAATGCTTGCGGACCCGGTTTCGATTCCCTGCAACGGAGCCCCAGATGAAACGCACTGTCCTGCCCGTCCTGCTCGTTATGCTGCTCACGGCCTGTGCCCTTGGCCCGGCCGCCAAGCCGGAGGACGACGCCAAGGCCCGGCTGCTGCAGCCGGTGCCGGATAAGGCGGTGATCTACCTGATCCGCGACCGCGGCGATCTATACACGGCCAACGTCAAGCTCACCGTGGACGGCAAGGACATGGGCGAGAGCTGGCCGGGCACCTACTTCCGCTGGGAGCTGCCGCCCGGCAAGCACACGATCATCTCGTACACGCAGCCACCCGCGGCGCTGACCATCGACACCGCCCCAGGGGGCGTCTATCACGTCTGGCAGGACATCAACGTCGGCCGCCACCGCGAGCACAGCCAGCTGCGCATCGTGGACGTGACCACCACCCAGCAGACGCTGGGCTCGGCTTACCTGCTGCAGAACAAAGAATAAAGCGAACCGCTCACCGCCAAGGACGCAAAGGACGCCAAGGAGAGGAGAGATCAAGAGGCCGCGCGTTGGAGCCGCCCGCCAGGGCTACCGCCGCGCCCCTGCCGCCTCCCCATGCTCCGATTAACCGATCACAGGGGTCTCTCTTTACAGCCTCCCTTGGCGTCCTTGGCGATAAGAGTCTTGCGCGGTCACAGAACGACCGCTGCGATGGCGGCCGTGGTGACGACGACGAGCCAAGGGCTCACGCGCCAGACCGCCAGCAGCAGAAAGGCGGCAAGCGCGAGCGCGAAGTCCCTCCCCGAGCGAATCGCGCTCACCCACACCGGGTCGTAGAGCGCCGCGAGCAGCAGGCCGACCACTGCTGCATTGATCCCCGCCAGCGCAGACCGTGCGGCCGCATTCGCGCGCAGCCGCTGCCACAGAGGCAACGCGCCCACCACCAGGAGAAAGGAAGGCAGGAATACGGCCACCAGGCACAGCAGGCCGCCCAGCCAACCGCCGGGCCCTACCTGCATGACCGCACCAAGATAGGCGGCGAACGTGAACAGCGGCCCGGGCACCGCCTGCGCTGCGCCGTAGCCCGCGAGAAACGAATCGTTGGTGACCCAGCCGGGCGGCACGACCTCGGCCTGGAGCAGCGGGAGCACGACGTGCCCGCCGCCGAAGACCAGCCAGCCGGTGCGGTAGAAGCGGTCCAGGATCGCCAGCTCCACGCTGGGCCACAGGCCGGCCGCAACCGGCAGCGCCACCGCCAACCCGACGAACAGGACCCAGGCGAACGTCGCTGTGCGCCGGCCCAGGCGACCGGGCGCGGCCGCACCGCCAGCGACGGCGTCCTGGCGAAGGAACATCAGCCCGGCAGCAGCACCGACCGCAATCACGGCAATCTGTCCGAGCGCAGACTGCCACAGCAGCATCGCGATCGCGGCCAGCACGGCAAGCGTCGCACGCGGCGCATCGGGGCACAGGCTGCGTGCCATCGCCCACACCGCCTGGGTCACCACCGCAACCGCGGCGACCTTGAGCCCATGCAGCACGCCGCCTTGCAGCGTGCCGCTCCATGCCTGCACGCCGTAGGCGAACAGGATCATCGCGATCGCCGACGGAGCCGTGAAGCCGACCCACGCCGCGAGCGCGCCTGGCACCCCCGCGCGTCCGATACCCAGGGCCATTCCGACCTGGCTGCTCGCCGGCCCGGGCAGGAACTGGCACAGCGCCACCAGATCTGCATAGGCCTGCTCGTCCAGCCAGCGGCGGCGCGCTACGAACTCGTCGCGGAAATATCCCAGGTGCGCGACCGGCCCGCCGAATGAAGTCAGGCCGAGCTTGAGAAAGGCCGCGAACACCTCGAGCAGCAAGGCGCGCGGCACAGGCGAGGCGTCCGGCGAGGACATAGCGGGGCAATGTACACCAACCACCGGAGCCCAAGCACGTCTGGTGTATTCTTCCCCGCGGCCCGGCTCCGCCAGGCACGCGACAGGATCGGGTTTCAGGAGGGGGCATCGTGACAGCTGCAACCGTCCGCCTTTGCGCACTCGGGTTCGTCATCGCGGTCGGTATCATCGGCGGCACGGTTCACGCCGAGTATCCCAGCAAGCCCATCCGCATCATCGTCCCGTTTCCACCGGGCGCGTTCAACGATCAGCTGGCGCGCGTGCTGAGCCAGAAGCTGGGGGAGCGGTGGGAGCAGCCGATCGTGGTCGACAATCGTCCGGGCGGGAGCACAGTGATCGGCACCGATCTCGCCGCAAAGGCGCCGGCCGACGGCCACACGTTGCTCGTCGTCTCCTTCGCCTTCGCGGTCAATCCCAGCGTGTTGTCGCGCCTGCCTTACGACACCCGGAGGGACTTCGCTCCAGTGGTGCTCGCCGCCGGCACACCCAACGTCCTGCTAGTCAATCCCGCCACAAAGGCACGCAACGTCGGTGAGCTGATTGCGCTGGCGCGCAGCAAGCCAGGGGGACTGCAGTACGCGAGTGCCGGACACGGCACCTCCCCGCACCTGTGCATGGAACTGCTCGCCCTGACGGCGCACGTGGACCTCACGCACCTCGTCTACAAAGGCAGCGCGCCAGCACTCGCCGATCTAATCTGCGGCCAGGTGCAGGCCATGTTCGACAACCTGCCCAATGCGCTGCCGCATGTAAAGGCCGGCAAGCTCCGCGCGCTAGCCGTGACCGCCGCGTCCCGCTCGCCGCTCGCGCCGCAGCTGCCCACGCTCGCCGAAGCCGGCGTGCCGGGGTACGATGTGGAGGTCTGGTTCGGGGTCGTCGCACCCGCTCGCACTCCGAAGGACGTCATCGCGAAGCTCAACACTGAGATCAACGGTGTTCTGGCTCTGCCGGAAGTCAGGGCCCGCTTTGGCGATCAGGGCGTGCGGGTTATCGGCGGTCCGCCGGAGCGGCTCGGCGCGCACCTGCAGAAGGAGATGGCCAAATGGGCGAAGGTGGTCAAGGACGCTGGCGTGCGGATCGACTAACTCCGACTCACACCAGAACCCCTCACCACGAAGGCACGAAGACACGAAGGAACATCGAAGAAAGGCTGCATGAGAAAGGGCGGCTCTGTGGGACCTCGTCGCTAACGTTCATGCCACCCCCTCTCGCCAGGCAATGGAACAAGCCATTCGCTGTTTCCTTCGTGTCTTCGTGCCTTCGTGGTGAGAGGTGAAAAGGATCTAGTCATGGAGCAAGTGCTCAAGCTCGACCGACAGGACCGCCTCGCGATCGTCACGCTCAACCGCCCCGAGTCGCTGAACTCGGTGAATCGGGCCATGCGCGAAGCGTTGATCGAAACGCTCGCGCAGGCCAACGCCGACGGCAGCGTGCGCGCGATCGTCATCACCGGCGCCGGCGATCGGGCATTCTGCTCCGGACAGGACCTGTCCGAGACGATCCAGTACACGATCGCCGACATCGACGATTGGCTGACTCGCCAGCACGCCATGTACCAGTCGGTACGCGATCTCGACAAGCCGTGTGTCGTCGCCTGGAACGGCGTGGCCGCGGGGGCCGGGTATCAGATCGGGCTGTGCGCCGATCTGCGCGTGGGCTATCCCGAACTGAAGCTCGGGCAGCCGGAGATCAAGGCCGGGCTCGCGAGCGTCGTCGGCTCCCATCTGATGACGCTGCACCTCGGCCTGTCGCTCAACCAGCAACTGTCCATTACCGGTGACTTGATCACCGGGCAGCGCGCTTATGATATCGGCCTAGTGAATTTCCTCGTCCCGCGTGAAGAGGTCCTGTCCAAGTCCATGGCCGTTGCCCAGGAGCTGACCACGCTCGGGCCGACCGCGCTGCGGCTGACCAAGCAGCGCTTCCGCGAGCTCACCCAGCCCGGGTTCGACGCCGCGCTCGTGGCGGCGAGGAAGATCCAGAAGGAAGCCTACGAGAGTGGCGAGCCGCAGGCGGCGATGAAGCGGTTCTTCGAGGCCCGCGCATCCAAGTCCAGATCTTGAACCACGGGGGACACGGGGGACACGGAGGAAAACCAGACACGGCCGTGGGTCGAGTACTTCACCGGTTAGGAACCGTACAGGCCTTTGTCGTTCTTCTTGGCCGAGATCAATCGATGCGAGGCCCCCGCTCTTCTGAAGCGTTCCTCCGTGCCCTCCGTGTCCCCCGTGGTTCAAAAGACGTAGCTCACCCGAAGCGCGCCGGATCCGTATTCCCGCCACACACGATGATCCCCACCCGCTCGCCCGGCTGCGGTCGATACTTGCCTGAACGCAGGCCGGCGAGCGCGGCGGCTCCGCCCGGCTCGGCGAGGATGCGCAGGCTCTCCCACAGCGCGCGCTGGGTCTGACGGATCTCCTCGTCGGTGACCAGCACCACGTCCTGCACGAACTGCTGCGCGATGCCGAAAGCGAGGTGGCCGATGCGCCGCGCGCCCAGGGAATCCGCCGCCACGCCGCTGACGTCCACGTCCACCGGCTCACCGGCTTCGCGCGCGGCGTGCAACGTCGGACACCGTTCCGGCTCGACGCCGATGACTCTCACGCGGCCGGCGAACCACGCGGCCACGCCGCTGATCAGCCCGCCCCCGCCGACCGCGACGAGCACCGTATCCAGCGCTTCTGCCTGACGCTCGAGCTCGCGCCCAAGCGTACCTTGCCCGGACAGCACCTCCGCCTGATCGTAGGCATGCACTTCCAGTGCGCCGGTCTGCTGCGCGCGATCGCGGCTCGCGGCGTGGGCCTCGGCGTAGTTCGCGCCGACCAGCATCACGCGTGCACCATAGCGCCTCAGCCGGTCGACTTTCAGGTCCGGCGTGGGCTCCGGCACGAAGATCTCGGCGCCGTACCCGAGCTGGCGTGCGGCGTAGGCCACCGCCGCGCCGTGGTTGCCGCCCGACGCCGCAATGACACCGGACTCGGGCACGGTAGCGGACAGGATGCGATTGAACGCGCCCCGTGGCTTGAACGAGCCGGTGTGCTGCAACAGCTCGAGCTTGAGTGTCATTTGGGCAGGCGAGCCGAAGGCGCGCGGCTCCAGACTGATGCAGGGCGTGACCCGCACGTGCGGCGCAATGCGCGTGGCGGCCTGCTCGATGGTGGACTGATCGATCATGTTCTGAACCGCAGAGTAACCCCAGAGAGCACTAAGCCGCACGGCAGGCAGGCGGAAGGAAAGAGACGTCGTGCATGAGCGCACCACCCCGTCACGCTTTGCGTGCCACCCTTCCTCGGGAAGGCACCGTCGAAGGATACCGCATGCGTCTCCGCTGGATCCAGATCGACCCTCCGCGCACCTTCAACCGGCCCGCCATTTGCTTCGCTTGACTCTCAACCCGTTTCACAAAGCCCATGCTCGGACTGAAGACCAAAAAAAGGACTAGTGCGCTCGAGACGCTCGAGACCGCCGAGACCCGTGTGGGCCGCCTCGAAAAGGCGGATCCGCTTGCCTCGCTGCAGGAGCTCGCTGCCCTGATGGATCTGCTGTTCACAGGTAGCCGCATCGCCCCTGGCCAGGCCTATCCCATCGCCGATCTGCTCGACCGGACCGGACGGCCACACTTCCGCAGGATCGCCCACGAGTATGTGCTGGGCCACCGGCAGCTGACGCGCTACCAGAACGAGCGTATCTGGAACACGGTAACGACATATCTGGCGCAGCTCGCCAAGGTCTACCGCAGTTGCCTCGCGCAATACGAGGCGGGCGCCCGCGGGGCGCGCAGCTTCGGACGGATGCTGCCGACGATCGCGGCTCGCACGATGCGCGCCTGCGCGGCGCGCATGAAGTGGTGCGACCTTCGCTATGCCCAGATCGGGCTGGACCAGTGGCAGGAGCTGGCCGCCGTCTATCTCCTGGCCGAGAGCACTGGCTTCGCGCGCGAAACGCTCTCGCTGTATCGCAGCGCGGCCCAGGACTCATCCGTCGAGCAGGAGCTCCTGCGCGCTACGATGCTGGCAGTCGCCTCGCCGGGCTCGCTCCTCCCCGAGCAAATCGAGGTGGCCGAGCGTCTGGTGGCGCATTGCGCACCGCACTTCGTCATCGGCACCCGGGCCACGGAGTCGATGCGCTACTTCATCGACATGTACTCCGACTCCGGCCCGCACCGAATGCCGCTGTCCGGCCGCATCCCGGCGACGGCGCGCGCCTTCGGCGCCGCCAATGCCATCGGCGAGCTGCACCGGATCATGCAGCGCCTGGATACCGGCCGGCTGACACGTGCGGAGCTGGGCTTGTCCCAGGAGTTCGATCTCGAGGTAATCCGCGCCACGGCGCACCATCTGCTGCGCTACTGGAACCCGCCCCTGCCTGAGCGGCGCAGCCCGCGCCAGCAGGAGATCGCGCAGATCACGGTGGTGTACGATTTCGATGAGGTGACAGCGAAGCTGGGTGCGGTCGCGCTGCAGTCGCCCTTCGTCGCCGAGCAGGAAACGTGGTCGGTCGAAGACCGCAGTCAGCACGGTCTGCGCGCCCGCGTGGCGAGCCCGCAGGGGCGCTGGATCACCATCGGCAGTCTGGTCGCTTTCCGCGAGCCCGACGACTCGGTGTGGAGCGTGGGTGTGGTGCGCCGTATGGCACGCCAGCGCGACGACTCCCGCCAGGTCGCCGTGGAGATGCTGGCGCGCGGAGGCTCGGCAGTGACCGTGCTGCCACGCATCGGCGCGAAAGACCGGCCTTCCGAGCAGGGTGTGCTCTCTGTACTGCTGCCCGGCCCAAACGGCGCCCGCGAAGACGTCATGCTGCTGTCTCCGCCCGGCACGTTCTCCGATACGCTGCCGCTGGAGATGCGCGCCTACGATCGTGCCTACGTGCTCTTTCCCATCGAGCTGATCGAGAAAGGCGCCGACTTCCAGATTGCGCGGTTCAAGATTCTGCAGGGTTGAACCGGTAGGACGAAGGGCAAGCGCCGCGGCGCCGAAAGGTGGACGTAGGACGTGGCGCCCCCTCACTCCAACCCTCTCCCCCGCAAGCGGGGGAGAGGGAGATGATGTTAGTCGGTCCCTATTGATGCTTGCGTAAAGGCCTAACCACCCCGTCACGCTTCGCGTGCCACCCCTCCTTGGAAAGGAGGGGAGAATTGCCTCTCCCCTCCTCTCATGAGGAGGGGTCGGCCGAAGGCCGGGGGTGGTGTGGATTGTGTTAGGCGATCATGCAAGGCTCAATA
>Ga0105095_10000045_pt1 | contig 41189 bp, 38 predicted proteins | sample PPLLak2March2015_2_FD_79180 | JGI IMG/M metagenome (GOLD analysis project Ga0105095, IMG submission 79180) | Freshwater sediment microbial communities from Prairie Pothole Lake near Jamestown, North Dakota, USA - PPLs Lake P8 Core (3) Depth... | ecosystem: Environmental > Aquatic > Freshwater >...
AGGCGCCGTTCGGCAGGTTATTGGTGTAAACCGCGTAAGAATCCACGCTGACATTCGGGATCTCGTACGGACCGGTGCACATTATTGTGGCGTTGCCCAGCACCTTGGGGGAGGTATAAACATAGGCACCGCCATCTGCCACCACCCGCACTTCAGCAGCGATTACTTTACCCTCTTTGGTCGCTCCCCAGCGAGTCTGGATACGGTAAGGATGGCGTTTATGGTGCCCAATGATCGACTCTTCCCGGCTCCAGATAATCTTTACCGGGCGTTCGATGCCCCGCTGGTGCAGGCGCACGACCGCCAATGCCAGGACAATCTGGACGGACATATCCTCTCGCCCGCCAAACGCCCCGCCAATAGCCGGATAGATGACGCGCACCCGATCCAGAGGCAGGTCCAAGGCATGGGCGATCTGCTCCTGGTCCTCGTGCGTCCACTGCCCGGCAACCACGACAGTCACACGCCCCTCAGCATCGATATACGCCACACCCGCTTCAGGCTGCAGGTAAGCATGTTCCTGCGCAGGGGTGTGGTAATCCCCTTCCACGATAACATCTGCCTGAGCGAAGGCAGCTTCCACGTCCCCTTTGCGGATGCGGTAGTGACAGAAGGTATTTGACCCGGTATCTGGATGCAACAGAGGCGCATCATCTTGCATCGCCAGGTCAGGTTCGGTGACGATGGGCAGGTCCTCGTAAGTCACAACGATAAGGTCGCGCCCGCGTGCGGCGATAGCTTCACTCTCGGCGATCACCAGCGCGACCTGGTCACCCACGAATCGCACCCGGTCTGTATACGGCTTGCTCGATCCAGGGCCACACAGCACCGGCTGGTCCATGGTTCCCAGACCGTACTCATTCACGGGTACATCCCGGGCGGTGAAGACTGCGATCACCCCGGGCAGTGCCTCAGCTTGCGCGGTGTCTATTGATCGGACGATGGCATGTGGACGGTTGGCGAACAGGATTTTCATGTATGCCTGTCCGGGCAGGTTGAAGTCCCCAGGGTACAATGCTTCGCCAGTCACTTTGCTCCTGGCATCGATCCGCTTGGCAGACTGACCAATGCTTTCCATAAAATTCTCCAGATGAATGATCACACCTGCCCGTCCTTCAAGACAGGCAGGTATGCCAAACTCGTGTTCAGATTATACCTCCCCAATCCAAGTGGGCAGAAAGCGCCCTTTCGGACTGACAAAAGACGAGGAGATCCCTAAAAACCAGGCAGAATAGGGCGCATCCAGGGCATACCCAACAGGATGATGAGCAGTGAAAGCCCATACCAGATGGCTGCCTGGCGATGCTTGACTACCGGATCGGAGGCTTTCTTCGACAGCATGCTCCCCAGGTGGGCAAAAACAACCGCCACCAGCATATAGAAAGGATGCTCCAAGGCAAAGTAGCGCTGAACCGCGATTCCCATCGCAGTCCCAAAATCCTGGAAAGCCTGGGTCGTCAGGGGACTCAGGAAAATATAAAGCAGCAAGCCCAGGAGAAGCTGCACATCCATTGAGGATGTGTAGAATATTCCCAGCATACGATCCCGGTCGGTCCATTCTCGTTTCCCGTACCAACCGGTGACCGAGCGTACCACGACAAGAATGGCGAGAATCAACACCACCCAGCGCAAAATATTATGAACAGCCAGTATGAACGAGTACATAGAAAACTACAGCCTCCATAAATAGTAGATATCTTCAGGGCAAATCCCTGGTACACTACCAGACCATCACTGCTGGGGCGATCTCAATAATCAATACTTTGATCCGATCGCGCCGTGCGCGTCTTAAGATGATTATAAATTCCTAACAAACCTGATGGCCGATCAGCTTACTTTATCAAAGGTATCATGGGCTGTCAAGCATACGGATCATGCGCTGAAATGTGATACGATTCACATACAACACTCACAGCCGCATCGAGGTGAAAATGACTGAAATTTTAGACTCACAGATCCTGCCCCTCTCGCTTGAACACACTTTCTGGACCTGGTCCGCGCAGGGCAAGGTGGCACCTATACCGGTCAAGCGCGCTAAGGGGGTCTATTTTTGGGATGTGGATGATAAGCGTTATCTAGATCTCAATTCAACAATCATGTGCGTCAACATCGGGCACGGCGATGAGCGTGTGATCAATGCCATTATCGATCAGGCACGCGAGCTGCCGTTTGCCGGCCCATCCATGGCTACTCGCCCACGCGCCGCATTGGGCAGCCTGCTGGCGCAGATCACTCCCAGCGATCTGGATCATTTCTTATTCACCCTGGGCGGCGCGGACGCCAACGAGAATGCCTTCAAGCTGGCCAGGGCTTATACAGGCAGGCATAAAATACTGGCCCGCTACCGTTCATATCATGGCGCCACCGCCGGAGCCATTGCAGCCACTGGCGACCCGCGCCGTACGGCCTGGGAGCCGAACCTAATGCCCAGCGTGGTGCATTTCCTCGATCCGTACCGCTACCGCTCCACCTTTCACCGTACCAACCCGGAAATCTCCGAAGCAGAATTCACCCAGGATTATCTCAACCATCTGGAAGAGATCATTACCTACGAGGGACCAGAGGGGATAGCAGCCATACTGCTGGAGAGCGTGACCGGCACCAATGGGGTGATCATCCCGCCGCTGGGCTATCTGCAAGGAGTGCGGGCGCTGTGCGACCGCTACAACATCCTGCTTATCTGCGATGAGGTGATGAGCGGATTTGGACGCACTGGTAGATGGTTTGCCGTTGACCACTGGGAGGTAGTGCCCGACATAATGACCATGGCGAAGGGTCTGACCTCCGGCTACGCCCCGCTCGGCGCGGTTGGCATGCGTCCCCACATTGCAGAGTTCTTTAAGGAACGCGTCTTCCATAGCGGGCTAACATACAATGCCCACCCTATCTCGCTGGCAGCCGCGATCGCCAATATCCAGGTCATGCAGGCCGATCGGCTGGTCGAGCACGCTGACGAAATGGGACGGGTGCTCCACAAGCTGCTCACCGATTTAGGCGAGCAGCATCCCTCGGTTGGAGAAGTACGCTCGATCGGCCTATTCGGGGTGATCGAGTTGGTGCGCGACAGGGCGACCAGAGAGCCAATGGCTCCTTACAATGGTAGCAGTCCAGAGATGGTGGCTTTCCGCAAATATATGCTGGATCACGGTGTTTACCTTTACACCCACTGGCATACTGCCCTGATTATTCCTCCGCTGATCATCACCCCCGAGCAGCTAAGCGAGGGATTCGCGGTGCTGGATAAGGCTTTGGAGATCACCGACGCAGCGGTAGCCAGGGAATAATGTATCCCCCGGCGTTTCTGCAGCGTATGCAGGGGCTGCTCAAAGATGAGTACCCTGCCTTTGCGGAAAGCCTGCGAAAGCCAGCAGTAAATGGGCTGCGGGCCAATCCGCTGAAAATCGAGCCAAATTCTTTATTACGGCTGCTGCCGTACAGCCTCGCACCGGTGGCCTGGTGTCCAGCGGGCTTTGTCCTATCGCTGCCAGCCAGCGACAATCCTGAATTTTCTCCCGGCAAACACCCTTATCATGCCGCCGGACTCTACTATCTGCAAGAGCCCTCGGCTATGGCCGTGGCAGAAATCCTGGACCCCCAGCCGGGAGAACGCATCCTGGATCTGGCTGCCGCCCCAGGAGGAAAATCCACTCATATTGTGTCCCTGATGAAAAACCAGGGGATCCTGGTTGCTAACGAGATCCATCCGCAGCGAGTGTGGGAGCTGGCAGAGAACCTGGAGCGCTGGGGAGCGCGCAACGCCATAATCATCAACGAGAAACCCGATCGCCTGGCAGCCCGCATGGAAGGTTTCTTCGACCGGGTGCTGATCGACGCGCCATGCTCGGGTGAAGGCATGTTCCGCAAGAGCGAGCATGCCCGCCTGGAATGGTCCCCCGCGCTGGCGCAGAGCTGCTCAGTGAGGCAATCCGCCATACTGGAAGACGCTGCCCGGCTGGTGCGATCTGGCGGAGTGCTGGTCTATTCGACCTGCACGTTTGATCCCCAGGAGAATGAGGCCGTTATTGAGCGCTTCTTGTCCGCTCATCCGGAGTACGAGCTGGAGGAAATCCCCCTCCAGCCTGGTTACTCACCCGGCGAGCCGGGCTGGATAGACCAGGACGCACCAGCTCGCTCCACGCTCCAACGATCGGTCAGATTGTGGCCTCATAGGGCAGCGGGGGAAGGACACTTTGTCGCCCGCTTAAGGCACACGGGCGGGTACACTTCCGAGACTTCTGGCATGCGCCAGAGCAACCGGATTCCCCGCGATGTGCTGGAGTGCTACCAGGAATTTTGCTTGAGTCTGGATAAACCTGCGGTGGAAGCTGATAGGTTAATGCTCCGGGGAACCTATCTATACCAGCTCCCCGCTCAGCTGCCTGATTGGAGCGGGCTGCGCATCATCCATACAGGCATGTGGCTGGGCACGATCAAACGCGGCCATCAAAATCCCCGCCCGCGCTTCGAGCCATCCCACGCCCTGGCATTATCCCTGACTCCCGACGCGGTATATGATGCGATCTCCCTGGACTTGCAGCAAGCAATCACCCACTTAAAGGGGGAGACCATGCAAAATTCAGGCTCCGACGGGTGGGTATTGATCTGTGTCCACGATTATCCCCTGGGTTGGGGAAAACGCGTTAAAGGACAGGTGAAGAACTACTATCCGAAGGGATTGCGCTGGAAATAAACTCAATATTTGCGTTTCTTCGGGCTCTCACGAACCGGCGGTGCATCCAACGGGCCCAGGCGCGGCGGTCCGACAGCGCTGTAGATCAGTGAGTATATGATCGTCAGCAGGCCGAAGCCAATGATGACAAGCAGCACAGTCAAAATCAAGACGGCGTAAAAGTTCTCCACACCGCCGATGACAGGCAGCTCCACCGTTTGCATCAGCTCGCGCGGCATGGGCAGCCACTTTTGCTTGGAATTCATCTGGACCAGAATGACTGATCCGGCGTAAGCCAGAACAGGGATAATAACCATCATCAAGCAGCCGATCCCGCGCCAGATGGGATGGATTTTCCATGGGCGCTCCTCTAACCGCGCACGCGTACTGTACTTATCATATTTAGGCATTGACACCCTCCCTTTGGCCGTGAACAGCTTTCATCCCTGCAGCGGCCTTCTCGATTGCTGATATGATGCTGTAGTATCCGGTGCAGCGGCATAAATTACCGGTTATCGCTGTACGGACCTCATCCCTTGTAGGATTGACCTTCTCTTCGAGCAGCTTGGCGGCAGACATCAAGAATCCAGGCGTGCAGTATCCACACTGCACCGCGCCTTCATCGATGAAAGCTTGCTGAACCGTATGGAGTACGCCATCACCAGCCAGCCCTTCTACCGTCACGATGTCAGCGTGGTTGGCCCGTGCGGCGGGCACCAGGCAGCTCATCACCGCTATACCATCCAGAAAAACCGTACAGGCGCCGCATTCACCTTCGGCGCAGCCTTCCTTCGTGCCGGTCAAACCGGCGTCCTCACGCAGAAGCCGGAGCAGTGTTTTATCATGCCCGCTGGGAAAGGAGTACTCTTTGCCATTGATGCGAGTAATGATCGAGGTACCCGCCTTATGCTGGCTGCTCTCAGACAGGCGCGGCGCTTCGCCGTGATAATGGTCGCCCCACAACAGGACCGGGTTTTCTGGATAAGCAGCGCGCTCCTGGCCCTGCTTTATGGCACGCAGCCCACGCAGCGTGCAGATGCGCACCATCTCGCTCCGGTAGTCTGCCGGGCTGCGCACATCGTCTATTGGACTGGCAGCCGCCTCAGCCAGGTCTGCGGCGCGCCCAATCACCGCTTCGTCGAGTGTCCTCCCGACCAGATAATTCTCTGCCTGGACGGCATGAACGATTACCGGCGTCACTGAGCCGAGGGTAATCGAAGCTTTTTCGATCCGATCTGCCTGCATGGTCAATACCAAAGCAACATCGACCAATGAGATCGCCTGCGCCCGGCGCAAGCCCAGTTTGATGAACGTGCCGCGCTGGTTGGCTTTCAAAGCCGGGAAAGAAATATCTATCAGCATCTCATCCGGACGCATGACAGTCTTGCGCACACCGGTGTAAAAATCCTGCAGGGACAGGCTGCGCTCGCCCGATGTCGAGATCAGCCGGACCCGGGCACCCAAAGCCATCAATGGGGTGATCGTGTCGTTGGCTGGCGAGGCGGTGATCAAGTTGCCAGCTACAGTGCCGCGATTACGGATCTGCGGAGCGCCCACTTCCCAGGCAGCCTGCGCCAGCGGTAACGCCCGTTCCACAAGGAGTTTGGAAGCCACACAGTGATTATGGGTTACCAGCGGTCCAATATGGATGGTCTCCTCTTCGTCCAGGGTGATTTGATCCAGGCCGGGGATACGCGTCACATCCACCAGGATATCGATCCCCTTGCGCACACCGCGCTCGATCTCCAACAGCAGATCAGTCCCACCGGCGACAACTCGTGCCCGCTTTCCGTTTTCTGCCAGGATTTGCAGCACCTGTTCGACACTCGTTGCATTGATGTATTCTTTCCACATAACTTACTCCATGACTGGGATGTAGATCATTTCGACTTTTCTTGCACAGCACGGCCCTGGCGCAGCGAGATAATCTCAGCCATTATGCTGACCGCGATTTCTTCCGGGGTCTCCGCGCCCATCTCCAATCCGATCGGCGAACGCACCTTGTCGATTTTTTCAGTAAATACCCCAGCCGCGATTAATTTCTCCCGGCTGGTCTCCCAGCGCCGCCGGGAGCCAATCACACCGATATATGCGGCGGGCGAATCCAATAGCGCCGGCAGACCGAGGACATCGATATTCACGCCGCGCGTGGTCAGGACAAAATACGTCCAGGGTGTGACTTTCAGCTGCTCCGTAAGGGCCTGGAACGGGACCGGGTAGTACTCTCTGGCTTCCGGCACTGTTTCTGGATTGCAAAGCTCAGCCCGGTCATCACTGGCCACCACCCAAAATCCAAGCCAATCCGCCAGATGAGCCACCGCTTTGCCAACATGTCCGCAGCCGACTACGACAAGCACCGGTTTGGGTAAGATCGGTTCCACGAATATCTCCACCTGCCCGCCGCAAACACCCGGATCGCCGCGCTGCGGCTCAGACAGACTGTATTCTAATAAACGCGCCGCGCCATCTTGAATAGATTGGAGCGCCTCAGAGATGACACGGCTCTCCATCTCGCCTCCGCCTACTGTGCCAAGTATGCTCCCGTCAGCATATACCAGCATTTTGCTGGAAGCCTGGCGCGGGGTCGAACCGCGGCTGCGCACAACAATACACAATGCCCCCGGCTCATTATTCTTTTCAAGCGCTGATACTGCCTGGTAGATCATCGGTCAGCTCTCCAGCAATCCCAATACTGCTGGCAGGAGCTGCTTTTTTCGAGATACAACCCCTTCTGCGAGGCGCGTCCCATCCGGTTGGAGTGGATAAGGCAGCCCACCCAGAGCAGGAGGCTCATTCGATATCAGCAGACGGCTGGATCCGCTGACTACGTCTGTAACCATCAGCATGGCAAAATCCAGCCGCCTGGATTGGCGCAGCTGATCCACGGCTCCCTGCAAGGCTGACAAATGCTCGTCGAGCTGCAGGAGCGTGGTTACTTCTGCCTGGGCGATAGCGAAATTAAAACCGCCAGCTTCATATTCTTTCAAATCCGTACTGACAACTTCCTGTGGGCTGCGGGTGCCTAATCCGGCGCCGGCATTGACCACCTGTTGTCCGAAAGACTGGATCGTCTCACCTGCCAGCGGACTGTTGCGGGTAAAAGCCCAGCGGGCCAGGCGTTCAGCCGCCTGGTGATCGCGGTCCGTAGTGGTGGGCGAGGTCAATATCAGCGTATCCGACAGCAGGCCTGCCAGCATCAGCCCTGCCAGGCTAGGCGGCGCACTCAAGCCAGCATTCTCGATTTGCTCCGACACCAGTGTACTGGTGCTGCCAACGATATCCACCGTAAAACGGATGGGAATATGTGTGCTGGGATTACCCAGGCGATGGTGGTCAAGTATCTCGATCAGCTCGGCTTCGTCTAGAGAGCCGACAGCCTGGTTGGGCTCGTTGTGATCTACCAGGATTAAGCGCAGGCGCGGTGGGTTGAGGGCATCCCGCTGCAGGCTGACGCCCAAATACATACCATTTTCGTCAACAATGAGAAATTCCGTGTGTTCTTCTCGAAGGATGAGGTTGATTACGTCGCGGATGCGCGCCTTGGCTTGAAAGCGGGGCACGTTCGTATCCGTGGCATCCCGGCAGGGAAGCTCCAGGATCTCGCTGATGCGCATCTCCTGGCGGCGGGGGTGCGGACCTACCAGCTTACCGAACAAATTGAACAGACTGGCGCCGGTGATCAGACCACACGGACGCCCATCTTCTTCGACTACCGGTGCGATCCCACCGGTGCGGCTGGTAATTGCCCAGGCATCTCTGAGCGGATCCTGTGGCTGCACGGTATCCAGGCGGCGAGTAACGCTCTCAAATATCGGGGAAGCATCGGTGAGTAAGGCAGGCGGCTCTAATCCGAGGTGTTTAAGAACCCAGGTGGTCTGTGGATTGGGTGCCCCTGCGCGCCCGGCGATGACCCCGGCGTTATCGCGCTCGTTCAACAACCAGGCATATCCCATTGCTGAGGCAATTGTGTCAGTATCCGGATTGACGTGCCCGATGACGTAGGTCTGGCTTGTAGCTGGCATAAAACTTCCCACTCTAGCGAACTGCGCGCAGGGCGCGCCACACCTTCTCCGGAGTCACCGGATTGTCGTCCACATCGGCACCACATGCATCCAAGACGGCATTGCCCACCGCTGGCGCGACGCCGTCCATCGGGATCTCAGCTACAGCTTTCACACCAAAGGGATGGGACGGCTCGAAAGTCTCGATAAATATCGTCTCCAATTTCGGCATTTCGTTAGCCTGGAAGATGTGGTAGTCGCGCAGATCGCGCTCACGAGCAGCGCCGTTTTCATTGTAGACCATCTCTTCACACACCGCATAACCAAGCGCCTGGGTCATCCCGCCTTCGATCTGCCCAGAGGCGGTGAGGGGATTGATGATCACACCTGAGTCGACCGCCATCACCAGCTTATCCACCACCACCTGACCCGTCTCGATATCCACGCTCACCTCCGCAAACTGTGCGGCGAACGGAGGAGGCGAGACAGGCGACATATAAGAAGCCACCCCCATGATCTGCTCCTGGTCAGCGTGATGCAGGGCATGATGGGCAATTTCGGACAAGGTCACCGAGCGTCCATCCGGAGCGAAAGCTTTACTATCCAAAAGACGGATCTCGTCCGAACGGACGGGCAGGTCCGCAGCACGCTCGTTGAGTATGCGCGCAGCCCTGGAGCGGATGCGTTCAGCTACCTGCTGAGCGGCTTTTACCACCGCAGCGCCGGAGATATATGTTGTACTGGAGGCATAGGCGCCCTTGTCGAAGGGAGTGAAATCTGTATCAGAAGAATAGGTGATCATATCATCTACCGGCACACCCAGCACCTCGGCTGCCATCTGTGCCAAGACAGTGTCCGATCCGGTTCCCAGGTCGGTCGCGCCCACCAGCAAGTTGAAAGAACCGTCATCATTCATCTTGATGCTGGCAGCACCCATATCCAGGTATGGGATGGCAGTGCCTTGCATCACCAGGGCCGCTCCGATGCCTTTGCGTAGATGCGGTTTACCGGGTACCAGGTGCCAGGCGGGATTGTCGAATTTTTGATCCCACCCGATGGCTGCTTTACCCTGCCGGGTACACTCGACCAAGCCGTTCGTTTCGATCGTCTCCGGGCGCGGCTCACGACCCTCGCTCCAGGCTGTGCTGAATGGGTGCAGCTCTCCTGCCCGCAGGGCGTTCTTCAGGCGGAATTCCAGGGAGTTGAGCCCCAGTTTACGGGCAATCTTCTCCATGTGGCGTTCAATCGGCCAATATCCCTGCGGCACCCCGTAGCCTCTATAAGCCCCAGCCGGGGGGTGGTTGGTATAAACGATATCGGCATAGAAGCGGATATTAGGCTTCTCGCGGTAAGGGCCATCCCCGACATACAGCGCCATCGCCTTATGCCCTGTGTTGCCGGTCACAGTCAGGGCGTGGCAGCCGTAGGCGCCCGTGTCGCTCAATGCGTACATGGAATTAGCAGTGATCGTTCCATCTGCCTTGACCCCGGTCTTCATGTGAATGCGCATCGGGTGGCGCGAGCGAGCAGCGATGAACTCCTCTTCACGGGTGTACTCGTAAATCACCGGTCTGCCGGTGGCAATGGTGAGGTGCGCAGCTACGTCTTCGATCATCACTTCCTGCTTACCACCAAAGCCGCCCCCAATGCGCGGCTTGATCACCCGGATGCGCTTCAACGGTAGACTGAGCACAGGGGCTAGGATGCGCCGGGCGTGAAATGGGACCTGAGTGCTGCTGCGAATGACCAGGCGATCATCCTCGTCCCAATAGGTAATGACCACATGCGGCTCGATATGCGCCTGTTGGACTTTCGGGACTTCATAGTCGTCTTCGAAAATATAGTCTGCCTCAGCAAAACCCTTCTCGACATCTCCGATATCAATGCGAATCTGTGCAGCCAGGTTGCGGCTCGGGTCAGAGTCGGCGAAATTCACGAACTCCGGCTCGTCATGCAGCAGCGGCGCGTCTGGCTGCATCGCCTGGCCCGGATCGAACAATGCCGGTAACGGTTCATATTCAACTTCGATCAATCTCAGGGCTTCATCGGCGATGGCGTCTGTTTCAGCCGCCACAAAGGCCACTCGATCTCCAACGAAGCGCACCTTGTTATCCAGCGAGAAGCTATCCAAAGGTCCAGGGATTGGGTCGGATTGACCAGCTGTGGAGTAAACCACCCGGGGGATATCCTGCCAGGTGAGCACCGCAGCAACGCCAGGCAAGGCCCGCGCCCGGCTGGCATCGATGTGCTTTATGAGGGCGTGTGCAACCGAGCTGTGCAGCACTTTAGCGACCAGCAAACCGCGTGCGTCGAAGTCGGCTGTAAAAGCCGGTTTCCCCTGTACCAGCTTGACAGCATCCAGCTTGCGTTCCGGCTTGCCTACATGCTGCAGGTTCTCCGTCTCTGGAGCGACCTGAATACGAGGCATTATATGAGTACGCGTCAGCAGGACTTCCTCTGCACCCGCATGGGGCTCCACCCCTCCCGGTTGAGGAGCAGCCGGCAGCCAATCGGGCAAGGCAGGGATGCCAAAGCCCTCGCTGCCCACCGGATCAACCTGCTCGCCACGCAGCGCTGCGGCTGCGCGCAGGACCGCCTGGACCGGCTTCAGATAACCAGTGCAGCGGCATAACACACCTGAAAGCGCCTGGCGGACTTCAGCCTCGCTTGGTGAGGGATTGCGCTCCAGCAGCTCCTTCGCTGCCAGGACCTGAGCCGGCGTGCAGTATCCGCATTGGATCGCTCCTGTATCAACGAATGCCTGCTGGATGGGGTGCAGTCCTTGAGTTGTCCTCCAGCCTTGTTCAGGATGCTGTCCAATCGACTCGATGGTGCGGATCTCGTGTCCGTCAGCCTGGGCTGCCAGGAGCACACAGGCGTTCACAGGATGTCCATCCAGCAGCACCGCGCAGGCTCCGCACTCACCGCTTTCACAGCCGTGCTTTACACCATAGTATCCCAATCCACGGATAATCTTCAGCAGCGAATCTCCGGGCAAGACGGACGTCCTGACTGGAGTCTGGTTGATCGTAAGATTGATCTCCATGAACATCTCCAATAATTTATCCGACTCTGGTCCAGCCCAACATCGAATACGCTTGCTGCCTCAGCCGGTCAATCAGCACCAGGTCTCCGCTGCCTGGGTCGCGATAATACCAACGTTCCCAGCCATTGCACGGGCTGTTCTGGATAGATTTCGCTATCTGGTGAATCGAGCCGCTGGTCTCCTGGTAGCGCAGATGACCGTTCACCTGGACCACTGCGCTTAGGTCTTCCCGCTTTTCAAAATACAACCTCTGACCCGGAGACAGCAAACCGAATTCCAACAATGTACCGAATGGTATTCGGGGCTGGCGCCTCTGCTCAGACTCAAATACATCTGGTACGTCGTATGGAGCCGTTATGGCGTCTATACGTGCCTGGGCGAGGCTGACGTACTCAGGATCACGCTCGATGCCGATCCAATGGCGATGGAGCTTCTTGGCAACGGCTCCGGTTGTGCCTGTGCCAAAAAATGGGTCAAGAATTATGTCGTCAGGAGATGAGCTGGATAAAATCACCCGGTAGAGCAGCGCCTCCGGTTTTTGCGTGGCATGTGCCTTGCTGCCGTTGATTTTAATCCGTTCCTTCCCGGTACAAAGAGGCAGCCTCCAATCACTACGCATTTGCAGATCTTCGTTCAGCGCTTTCATGTCCCGATGGTTGAAGGTATAGCGAGCTCCACGATGCTTCTGCGCCCAGATCAGCGTCTCCTGGGCATTGGTGAAACGCACTCCCTTGAAGTTGGGCATTGGATTGCTCTTGATCCAGACAATATCGTTGAGGATCCAGTAATCCAGATCTTGCATCAGCGTGCCGACACGAAAGATATTGTGATAAGAGCCGATTACCCAGATCGTGCCGGTCTCTTTTAAGACCCTGCGGCAAGCCTTCAGCCAGGAACGGGTAAATCGATCATAGGTTTCATAGCTGTCGAATTGATCCCACAGATCATCGACGCCATCCACGCGAGTGTTATTGGGACGAAAAAGCTCGTTTTGCAGTTGCAGATTGTAAGGAGGATCTGCGAAGATCAAATCGATCGAGCCTGGAGGCAAGGTCTCGAGCACTTCGATGCAATCTCCCAGGACGATCCTGTCTTTGGGCAGATCTAGGCTGGTCATTACGCGTTTCCTGGATGGCGATATTGTGTGCAGAACCAGACTCAATTGTAAACCATTTTGTCAATTATCCGTAATCTACCTACGGCAAAAAATAATAGTTCACAAGAATGTGAAAATCCTTGTTCTCCCCACGTGAAGGAGGATGAATGGGGTCGCGTCATAAAATTTAATTTTCGGATAGATATTTAGATAAATATAACCTATAATAGCGAAATGGACACGACGAACGGGATGGATCGGGCGGCGATTGAGGATCTGGTGCAGAGGCTGCCATTTACCAGGCAGCTCCCCATTGAAGACATCGGGGCTTTCATCCAGTCCGTTAATCTTCGCCAGTTTCCCGCAGGCGCCATCATTTTCCGCGAAGGAGATCCGGGAGATCGTTTATCGATTCTGGTCATGGGAGAGGTTGAAATTGTAAAATCACTGGGAACAGAAGATGAGCGCCGCCTGTCGTTCCTAAAAACGGGGGATATCTTCGGTGAGACGAGCTTACTGTTTCCCGACCGTTTGCGCTATGCGAGTGCACGCACCCTTACGCCGGTAGTGCTGCTTGAAATGCTGCACAGCGACTTTGAAGTGCTGATGATACGCCAGCCTCACCTGGGTTATCATGTCATGCGAGAGATGATCATCCGCTGGGGCGCCGCGGAACAGTCGATTATCCGCGAGTTGAGCGAAAAAAACATGCAATTAACGCACGCCTACGAGGAGCTGCGGCGTGCCCAGGGGCAGTTGATCGAGCAAGAACGCATCGAACACGAGTTGGCATTAGCGCAAAGGATCCAGCAAAGCATCTTGCCCAAAGAGTCACCTTCTCCCCCGGGTTGGAATATTACCACCTACTGGCAGCCGGCTCACGCGGTGGGAGGCGACTTTTACGACTTCATTGCCTTTCCGAGTGGGAAGATCGGGCTATTGGTCGGCGATGCCACAGGTAAGGGTATATCTGCTGCTCTGGTGATGGCAACCACGTGCTCCATATTGCGCGCCATCGGCAGCAGCTTAAACGAGGAACAAGGGCTTTCTCCTGGAGGGATTTTGTCGCGGGCAAACGACCTGCTGTGCCTGCAGATGCCTCCCGGAACATTCGTCACCTGTCTGCTGGCACTCTTAGAGCCAGACACAGGGGAACTTCAGTTTGCAAACGCCGGGCACTGCCTGCCCTGCCACCTCAACGCAAGCGGAACAATTGAGCTGCGCGCCACTGGCATGCCGCTTGGCTTGATACCCGGTATGTTTTATGAGGAAAAGCAAACCGTATTCACCCCAGGGGATACATTGCTGCTGTTCAGCGATGCCTTGATCGAAGCTCACAACCCGCTGGGGGAAATCCTGGGCACACCCAGGGTGCTGCAGATTTTGAGTTCCCAGACCGGCGAGACGGAAATAATTCCACACATGCTTGCCGCGCTATACGATTTCACTGGCTCGAGTTGGGAGCAAGAAGACGATCTGACCCTGGTCACATTGCAGCGGATGCTCTAAAGGAAAACGGCAGGACGGTAATGGGGCTGTCTCCGAACCAGACAGCCCCGCCTTTTATTCAGCCTATTACCATTATCGATTGGCGAAATGAGGATCCCGTTTCTACCTTGTATCTGGGTCAGATAACGAATTAATACATCGTTTTGCCAGAATACCGGCAATCTCTTTGCGGTACTCGGCACTGGCCCACTGGTCCTGGGCCTGCTCATAAGCATTACTGGCAGCAATATCCGCACCGGCGGATTCTGGACCATCCATAACCAGCACTGGCGCAGCACCGTACCCACCTATAGCCAGCCGCGTACGCCCCGAAGGCCAGCGCGCGGCTGCGACGCAGACAATCGGCAGGTCAGCAGGGGTACGCGCAACATATTGAAAGTCGAAGTTCGCATTGAGCGGCAGGGTGATGCTCGACACCAGACGAGCGCGCAAACGTTCTCGGCGCACAGGCAGCAGGTCGCCCAGGCTGATCGTCGTATTTTCAGGGAGCAGCGCTAATTGCGCATCTAATGCCAGCAGCGCAGTGGTCAAAGGTGAGCGACCATCGGCTGCCACCAGTGCTCCAGCCAATGTGGCGATCTGGCGCAAGTTGTATGTGGCTTCATATTCGATAACCGCCGGGAGTCCGGCTGGCAAATATGGGACATCAAGCAGTGACTGCAGCGTCGCGGTCGCCCCGACAACCAGCTCCTTGCCGCGCTGTTCGATTACGTTCAAGCCAAGTGACTGCAGGTCGACCACCGCAACCGGCTCGAGCGAAGGTTGGTTGACCACTGTCCCGCCCCCCAGCGGTATGGTGGTCATTTCGGGACGAGCGAGCAATTTCAACGCTTCATCCAGGCTTTGCGGTCGATGGTATTCTACGATCATGTTGGCAGTTCCTGTTTCTTATTCTTCATAGACTTTCCAGCCCAGGGCTTCTGGGTCAGCGCTTTCCCTGTAGTCCGCTGGTACATCGACCAGCAAGGCATCTGCCTCGGCTAAAAGCTCCCCATCTGGTCCATAGATTGCCCCGGTGGCGGTTGCCGTACGGGATTTGCTCTTTACCGTCCTGCCAATGATGCGCAGCGGCTGTCCTACCGGGACATTCTTGCGGTAGCGTATTTCCAGCCGGGCCGTGTACATAAAGCGTGGAGGCTCAATGCCCATATGAGCGCGACCGCAAACCTCGTCCAACATGGCAGCAACAATGCCGCCATGCACGATGCCCGGGAATCCCTGGTACCTTTCAGGGACAGTATAGCAGGTGGTCACTTCCCCTGGCGCAGTGATGTCGAATCTGAGCTGCAAGCCGAAAGGATTGCCGAGGCCGCAGATAAAGCAATGCCGAGAATTGGGTTGTCTCACTGCGCAAACGTATCGATCAGCAGCCTGACATCGCCGCTCACCGGGTAGAGGATTGGACAGGTGCAGCCGCGCTTGCGGTACTCGTTGACCTTGGCGCGTGCTTCATCGGGCGTACCGGATGCAGTGATTTTATGGATGAGATCCTCCGGCACCAGGTGTTTGGCGCGCTGGATCTGCTCTTTGGTTGCCGGCCATCCCAGGATCGACTGGATCTGCGCCACCACATCCTCTGACACCCCGGAGGCTTTGGCGATATGTGGCTGCTGGGCCAGGTATTGGGTGAGCAACCCGCGGGTTGAATCGATGGCTTTCTCGTGATCGTGATCGACAGAGCAAACCACCAGCTGGGGCCGGTCGATTGCTTCAAGGCTGCGTCCAGCCCGTCGGGCGCCGATCTCTAGCAGCTCAAGCGCTTTGTCATTGTATTCTGGTGGAACACAGTAGTTGAGCACCACTCCATCGGCGATCTCACCGGTCATCTCCATCATCTTATCCCCGGTAGCGCCAATCATGATCGGGACATGGCGCGGTTCGCGGCGCCCATGCACCACATCCAGTTCAATGCCATCCACATGGTGGAACTCACCGTGAAATGTGACCCGCTCCATGTTTAAGAGACGGCGCAGCACCTCGACGGTTTCGCGCATAGCAGTCAGCGGCTTGCGCCGCTCGATCCCCACGTTGTGGGCCAGCGGATCCCACCAGGCTCCGATCCCGCAGATGATGCGGTTTGGAGCCAGGTCATCCAGGGTAAGGAATGTAGCTGCCAGCAGGCCAATATTGCGCGTCCAATTGTTAATAACCCCCGAGCCTATCTTGATGTGCTCTGTCACGGCTGCATAGGCAGCCATCGGCACGATAGCGTCTCGCACCAGCCTGGATTCCGCCTGCCAGACCGCTTCAAAGCCACGTTGTTCAGCATAGCGAGCGTAGTCCAAACCATCGCGCAAATCGTGCGCGTCTTGCAAATACAGTGCAACACGATCGGACATAATCCCTCCTCAGGGAAAATTATTCGTATTCGGCTCTCAGCTCGGCCTCGATGATATCGAGATCTTCTGGATAATCCACATCGATCGCCAGGGAAGGCAGCTCACATATCTCCAGCCGCGCCCCGGCTTTGATTGCCAGGTCGCAGTGACGTTGAAATGATCCTGGGCCGAATTCATACTCGATCAGCCCTACTGGACATACCAGCAAGGCGTTCGTACCCTGATGGTGTCGGTCCGGTGCGACGACTACCACTGGGGGGTACTTTGCCCGGTCCAGCATGGCGTGCACATCCTCGGCGGTCAGGAGGGGTAAATCCGCAGGCACGATCAATACCCCGCGGGTAATAAAGTTTTTCGCCAGGATGGTCGCTCTCGCCAATGCAATGTTAAGCTGCGGAGCGCCATTTTCCTGTACGGTTCTGGCGCCATGATCGCGCGCCAGGGATAGAGCCGCCGGGTCGCGGCTGACCACTAAAACCTGTCCGATTTCTGAGATCGAGCGCAGCGTATCGACCGTATGTACCAGCAAGCGTTGGTTCAGGTCAGCACGCTCATCCTGGTTTAGAACACCCGCCAGACGCGACTTCCCACGTCGCAGTGGTTTGACGGGAACGATTGCCCATAATGTCATCCGGGTTTATACCTCCAATCAATCAGGCAATCCAAACATATCTGTGTTGCGCGTTCCCTCGCAGGTTTCTGAGTAGATTGCGCCCGGGTGATGTCTCTTCGCTCCATGAATATTACGTATAACCTTCTCCTGATGTTTTATGCGGAGGGCGGAACTCCACAAAATTCTAGATGATCGATCCTGCGAATTCAACCACCTCCTTTGCCAGACGGCAGCGGTCATCACGCGTGTGCATAATTGTATCAGTTCGGTACGTATGTATACCAAGCGCCTTGATCGCCCCCTCTTGCTTGTAATCCATTTGATCCAGTACAAATCCGGTCAAGATATCGCGGTAATGTCGAGCCACCGCGCATGCTGATGGCTCGCTCCCAAGCTCATTAAATATTTTTGCAGCCGGTCCTTTGACAGTTTTCCCAGCGATGATAGGCGAGACCGCCACGACCGGGCGCTGACGCACGGCTTCACGGATGCCCGGGATGGCCAAAATTGGGTCCAAACTGACCCATGGATTGGAAGGGCAGAACACAATGATGTCTGCCTGTTGAATAGCCTGCAGTGTCCCCGGTGCCGGGTGTGCTCGCTCATTCTCGGTGAATAGGAATCCCTTCACTATAGGACGACACTCGTGAAGAACAAAATATTCCTGAAAAGGCATCTCCCCCTCACTAGTATACACCAAGGTCGGCACCCTGTCATCGCTGGCTGGCAAAACTGTTATGCCGATCCCCCATGCTTTGCAGAAATCGCGTGTGATCTGGCTTAGAGATTCACCCCTATTCAAGCGGCGGGTGCGCTCCAAATGAGTTCCCAGATCACGGTCGCCTACCCGGAACCAGTCTGGTCCACCCAGAGCTGCCAGGTGTTCCAGCGCATTGAAAGTCTCTCCCGCTAACCCCCATCCGGTTGCCGGATTTGCCATCCCCGCCAGGGTATAGCAAACCGTGTCGAGATCCGGACAAATCTGCAGCCCCAGGTGCTCAAAATCATCACCGATATTGACTATCACCGTCAATTGTCCAGCGGGCAGGCAGCGTGCCAGACCGTCTACCAGCTTTGCTCCACCCACCCCACCAGCCAGTGCGACAACCGTTAATTTTTCGATTTCCACATCACCGCCAATAGTTCCATCATGTTAAACGCAGGAAGATCATAATTGTGTCAGATTTCAATAATAGCGTGCAATCTCCTGGATCGATCGTCGTAGGCGCTGGGCAGGCATCCGGGTAGGGTATCCCAGAAGAACCAGTCCCTGCGGCTGCCAGGTTTCAGGCAGCTCCAGGCAGCGGATAACAACTTGCTGGGCGAAAAGCGGAGCGCATACCCACACGCCTCCGAGTCCATAGGCGTGTGCTGCCAGGAGCATATTCTCTCCAGCCATCGCCACACTCTGCACCCCCATCAATATCTCCGCGTCCTGGCGAATTTTATCCGGGTAGGTATCCATCTCCGCCATATCCAGGCAGAGCAGCACCGCGGCTGCCGAGTTCACGATTCGCTGCTGTGAGCGCTCTAAACGATCAGCCGCTTCGGAAGGATCCAATCCGTCAGAGATCAGGTCTCGCAGGAACTCGGATCCCATCTCCTGCGCCAGTTTCGTTTTACTCTCCGGACTGGTCAAGACAGCAAAGCGCCAGGGCTGGCGGTTGTGCGCCGATGGCGCCCAGGCAGCTGCCTGGATCACCTGCTCTAACACTCTTGCCGGCACAGCTTCCTGACTGAAGGAGCGCACCGAACGGCGTGACATTAGTAGATCGATCCCTCCAGGCCGGCGTGGGATCAGGATTGCCCGCATCGACGCCCCATTCAAGAAGTCGAGCACAATCTGCTCTTCAGCATGTGTACACCCCAGCAGGATCTTTATTTCCGCGTCCCGTTTTGCCAGATCCACCGTAATAGCGATAGCATCAGACCTGGAGATGTCCTCGGAACCCAACCATACATCGATCCCGCCTCCGTCAATGGTTTTGGTTCCTGACAAGTAGCCGTAATCCAGGGGATATACCAGCTCTGGATAATAGGGATGTCGTGAGCCGCGCGGCCGGTCTATGACAGCCTCGCTATTCCTAATTAATCGGTCGACAAAGCTCCAGAAATCTTTGGTATCCAGTGAAGGTGAAAACCCGTCCGGGTTTCCTGTTGAGGTAGATTTGCCGGTCATAGCCTGCCCGCGTTCACCGGAACAGGTCCTGGTCCCGGGGACGCAAAATTTCTCCAAACTGAGATTCGCGCAAAGGATATGGGAAACCGCGCACGTGCACGACCGGAGTGCCTTCACGCGCTTGCCCCATGACCAGCGAAGCCGCACCTGCCAGCTCATCGGCAGCCCCTACCTCGGTAATGCGCAGGCGATAGCCAAACAGGTCTTCCTGCCCGCGCAGATCCACCACACCGGGAACGCCTGACAGACCGATCGTCACACCCACCGTCCCAAGCCGCCAGGCGCGCCCGTGCGAATCGATAATCAAAACACCCAGGCGGCACCCGCTTGACACTTCCAGCCGCTCTCGCAGGGCTTGAGCTGAAGCGTCCGGGTTTTCCGGCAGCAGTAGTACCCATTCCTCAGAATTGCTACCTTCACCAGCAACATTGGAATGATCAATGCCTGCATTGGCGCAAATAAACCCGAGGCGGTGCTCGACGACCATCGTCCCCAGCCGGGTACGCAGGACGGCGCAGCTCTCGCGCAGGTTCAATTCCACCAGGCGTGGGTCTTTACCGGTTTCCCGGGCAAGGCCTTCCGCCCGCTCTGAAGGCTGGATCGTAGCCAGGTTCACCAGCCTGCCTTCGGACTTCGAGACGATTTTTTGGGCAAGGACGAATATATCGCCATCCTGCAGTTCAATACCTGTTCGATTAACAGCCAGCTCGATGATGCCAGCCAGGTCATCGCCCGGCTGGATCAGGGGAATTCCCTGCAGGGATGTGAGGATAAGCGTCATTGAAGATCCTGCTCGGCAACCGTATATTCAGCCTCGCGGTAGATCGATGCCCGTGATGCCAATGCTGGCGGTTTTTGTGCCATAATACTTGTTCATGCTGATTAATAGTGAGGTCAGGCCTTCAACGGTCACGGCGTTATCCAGCCCGCCGGCATAATAGGCGCGCATTCCAGAGGCGTTCGCCAGGTGGATGACTACTTCTGCTGCAGCGGGATCATCTGCACACACCAGCACATCGGTATCTAGAGAGCTGCCTAGATTTTTCTTCAAGGAATGCGCCGGCACATTCTGGAAGGCTGCCACCACACGCACCCCCGGTCCGAGCAGGTTCTGAGCATGCCTGGCGGCAGATGGGGGTGAAGGCGGATGAGGATCGCGAAAATCCACCCGGGCGGTGGCATCCACCAGGATTTTACCTTGCAGGTCTTCCTTAATACCTTCCAACGCCTGTTGGTGCGCTGTCTGGACAACCGTAAGGATGCAGATATCCGCGCTGCGAGCGGCGTCCCCATTTTCTTGCCCTGTGATTGTATCAATGCCCAACTGCTGATTCAGCTCTTCAGCGACCAGGCGAGCCTTGTCGGCCTGGCGAGAACCGATGATGATCGGATAACCCACATAAGCCCAGCGCAACGCCAGGCCCGGTCCCTCTTTTCCGGTCCCACCCAGGATAGCGATTCGGGGTAGAGATTTATTCATTTGAGGCCTCAATGCATCTCTGTTGCATAATTGAACCCCCCTTTTCAGGGTCGAAACTGCTGCTCATATCGCCGCCATACTGCTGGGGCTTGTTCCCGAGCGCGGTGGGTGATCTCTTCTTCATCCATGGTCAAGACTTTGCGATCGACCATTAACAGTTTTCCGCTCACCATCGTGGTTGTCACCATACTCTCGTGGAATCCGAAGATGATATGCCACGGCAGGTTTTCGGCAGTCATCGGAGTGTGTGGGTGATAATCAACGAAAATCAGGTCAGCATATGCGCCAGGCATCAGGATACCAACCGGAGCCTCTCGAAAGAAAGTGCCCACCAGAGCAGCGTTATTATAAACCGCAATATTGGTGACTTCCATGCCGTTCATACGGCGTGGGTCGCGGTGCCACAATTTGTGCACCAAGTAAGTGGTCTTCCATTCCTCCCACATGGTATGCGAGAAGCCATCCGTACCGAGGCAGACATTCACTCCTGCTCGCAGTAAAGATTCTACCTGGGCCACCCCTACCCCATTATTCATATTAGAGCGCGGCTGGTGTGTCACCCAGGTGCCGGTTTGCGCCAGCAGACCGACCTCCCGAGCATCCACATGGATGGCGTGTACCACAATCGAGTGCGGTCCAAGGATACCGTAGCGGTGCAGCCGGTCCACAACCCGCACGCCCGATTTCGCCAGACTGTCATATTGGTCGATTTCATGCTCCGCTACATGGATATGAAACCCGGAGTTGGATGGGGCAGCCTGGACGCTCGCTTCCAGGGTCGCATCTGAGAGCGTCAGGCTGGCATGCAATCCAAAGGTCGCCCTGATGCGGCTGGCATTCTCCGGCTGAGACTTTATCTTATTGAAGAAGCGCACATTTTCCCGGATGCCTGCCTGAGCTTTACCTTCACCATCCCGGTCGGTCACCTCGTAGCAGAGGACCGCCCTTACTCCGGCTCGCTCGACAACATCGTCAATCACATCCAATGATCCATCGATTGCGTTTGGAGAAGCATGATGGTCGATCAAAGTGGTGGTGCCGTGTTTGATGGCATCCAGAACCATAACCTCAGCCGAAGCACGCACATCTTCCATCCGCAGAGAACGATCCAGGGGCCACCAGAGCTTCTGCAAGATTTCAGGAAAGTCTTTGGGAACTGGTCCAGGAATTGCCATGCCGCGCGAAAAAGCGCCGTAGAAATGGGTATGGGCGCAGATATTGCCCGGCATTACATATTGACCCTCGGTGTCGATACGTTCCTCTCCCGGATGCCTATCGAGCAGCTCGCGCTCTGGCCCGATCTCGGCGATCTTATCTCCCTGGATATATACCGCCTGGTTTTCCAGGATCTGGTTCGGTTCATCCCAGGTAACCAGCCTGGAATTCGTGATCAGCATCGCTTTTACTCCTCCTCGCGAAAATCGTACACCAGCCGCATTTGATTGGGGGTTTCCACTGCGGCAGGGATATATTTTCTCGTCCAGCGGATGGCTTCTTCCCCCGAAAGATCTAATAATTGTATTGCTATACAGGCCACAAACAAGCCCGTCCTGCCAATGCCCGCAGAGCAATGGATCGCCAGGTTGGTGCCCGATTGAGCTGCGGATATTGCCTCGCTGACAGTTTTTCTCAGTTCTGGCATATCCGGTGTGCCGAAATCAGGAATGGGTAGATGCAGGACTTGCATGCCTTCCTGCGCATAAAACGCCAGCAAATCTTGCCCGGTTTTTCGCAGTATCTCCTCAATGGTAGCCAGCACGACAACCAGGGTCACATTGGCTGCCTGGTAAGCGGCATAAACCGCCCCATTCGGATCGTACAATCCAAATGGCATCTGGCTGCGGTAGATTTTTCCCGGGAGATTGAAGGGCAGTTCAGTGATCAGCATGGATAGTCCGCTCAGATTAATCGAACAAGGTCGGACAATCTGGGTGCTGCAAAGCGAAATACGCATCCCGGACATGGTGCGGCCGCGTCCGCTCCCCAGATAAATTAGTGGGAATCTCATCTTGTCCAAAGAACGCCACTTCGGATGTTTCTTCGCTGGCGCGAGCTTCACCTCCTATCAGATCGCACATGAAGACTATCTTAAAGGCATGGAAGAGCTCCAATGGACCGCTACGGTTGGCATCATATACACCGATTACCTTGCTTGCCTTCACCCGGAAGCCTGCCTCTTCCCATACCTCACGCTCGACGGCATTCGATGGGATATCGCCCACGTCTGCCCAACCCCCGGGCATGGTCCAGCCTCCATCCATCCGTTCGCGCACCATCAGCAGCTTGCCGTCGCAGAAAACTGCCCCGCGCACATCCACGCGTGGTGTTGCGTAGCCGATCTGGCTGGTATATATCTCCACCAATGATGGATACGGTAAGCGGGTGTGCTGTGCAGTGATCTCCGCAGCTATCTCAAGCAAACGCTGATAGCGGTGGCGGTCAAAGTCATTGAGAGCATAATGGGATCCAGTCTGCGACAGCGCCTGGATCTCACGTGCCCACTTCAGCCAATCCAGTGAATGTCGGTCATCATTCATTCAGTCCCCTCCGTTCGCTGTTCACACTCTTATAGATTGGGGACGCCCGTTATTTCATCGGTATGCTGACATTGCCGCGCTGAGAGATGTGACGCAAGATCATCGCCTGGTCGACAGGCAGGCGATCGATGCGCACACCCACTGCGTTGTAGATGGCATTGGTGATGGCGGGGGTAGTGGGAATGCTGACGATTTCCCCTACTCCTTTAGCACCATATGGACCTGTGGATACGGGATGCTCAACCACCAGAGAGGTGATTTCGGGCGTGTGGGTGATCGACGGCATTCGGTAGCGCGCCAGATGGTCGGTGAAAACATACCCGTCTTCCACAATAAAATGCTCGGTCAGGGCGTTTCCGATTCCCATCATTACCCCACCCTCTACCTGGCCCTGCAAGCCGAGCGGGTTCAGTGCTTTCCCCACGTCATTGGCTGCAATCACACGCAGCACGCTCACTTCACCGGTGCGGGTATCAACCTCCACCTGGGCAGCCTGGGCGGCAAATGAGAAGGCAAAATGCATATCACCGCCCTTCCCCAGGGGCATGGTTTCTGGAGCCCAGTATTCATACAGAGCGCGCGGTTCCCGCCCCTCTGCGTGAAGTAGAGCAACCACGTCACCCAGGGGGATCGTATGTCCATCGACCTGCGCCAGACCCTCGATAAAACGGATATTCTCTGGTGGTTGGTCATATTTTTCCGCCAGCGTGGTAGCAATCGCCTGGCGCAGAGTTTGAGCTGCCAGGCGCGCTGCATTCCCAGTGACAAATGTCTGGCGGGAGGCAGTAGTCGGTCCGCCATCCGGGGTGAGATCGGTGTCCATGACCAGAACACGTACCTGCAACGGCGACAGGTTAAATTCCTGAGCCACGATCATCTGCAGCACGGTAACTAAACCCTGACCAAGCTCAGCCGAGGCTGTCCGGACCTCGAGCATGCCATCAGCGCTCAGCTCTACCTCAGCGCCGGCGCAATCCGGAGCACCACCTCCCAGCCCCGTGTTCTTATAGCCGACGGCAAATCCCCAGGCGCGCACCCGGTAAGGCTCACCTTCGACGGGTCGGGGTCGGAATGGATCGCCGGGCTCCAGACGGCGCATCTCGGCATCCACCCTATCGATGCATTCCATTAAGCCAACGCTCTCCCCAAGCAGCTGCCCGGTGTTGGTGATGCTATTTACATGCAATGCATTCATGCGCCGAAGCTCAACTGGATCGATGCCGAGCTTTTCTGCCAGGACATCCATCATGCTCTCGACCGCAAACGCCGATTGGGTCACCCCGAAACCGCGGAAAGCCCCAGATGGCGGGTTGTTGGTGTACATGGCATAGCAGTCAGCGCGTACGTGAGGCACTTCGTATGGTCCCGAGGAGTGCGTGGTGGCGCGTGTCATCACCTTATCCCCCAGTGAAGCATAGGCGCCAGTATCACCATAAAGCTCGGTCTCCACTGCGGTCAAATGACCGTCCCGCTGGGCACCCATCTTGACTCGAATCTGGGTGGCATGCCGCTTCGGATGCACCAGTAAGCTCTCATGTCTGTCGAAAAGCAGTTTGACTGGTCGACCGGTCTTATCCGCCAGCAGCGCAGCATGGATTTGACCAGCGATGTCCTCTTTCCCGCCAAAGCCGCCACCCATGAGCTGGCCAATTACTCGCACACGTTCATCAGGCCAGCCCAAGGCACGTGCAACCTGGCTGCGGTCAGAATATGGGATCTGCGACCCGACATAAATCTCCATGCGCCCATCCGCCGTTGGATGAGCGATGCTGCACTCAGGCTCCAGGAAAGCGTGATCGGTGGTTGGGGTGAAATACGTATGCTCCAGGACGATATCCGCCTCGTTAAATCCATCCTCAACTGACCCCTTGCGCACCTTGATATGTTTCAGCAAATTTCCATTGGGGTGTAAGGCTGGCGCATCCGGATTGCGTGCGTAAACCGGATCGGAGATAACTGGCTGAGGCTCGTAGTCTACTTCAATGAGTTCCAACGCCCGGCCAGCAATGTCGCGTGTCTCGGCGGCTACGATTGCGATGGCGTCACCCACATATCGCACGCGCTCTCCCACACCTACCATAGCCGGCCAGTCATAGACAACCAATCCGTGGTTGACCTCACCGGGAATATCATCGGCGGTCAGTACCGCCTGTACACCTGCCAGCCGGCGGGCGCGTTCGATATCGATGCGCTTAACGATTGCATGCGGCTCCCCCGCACGCAATACACGTGCGTGCAGCAGACCATCGAATTTTATGTCATCCGTGTAAATAGCCTCGCCGGTGACTTTCCCGATTGCGTCGGGCCGCATTTGCAATGTGCCAATGATTTCCAAAGGAAGCGAGGATGAGCTGAGGTCGGGCGGTGCTATAGGTGCATCGGTGCGGATGGCCTCGGCTGCCGCCTGAACTGCTCGAATAATGGTTGGATACCCGGCGCAGCGACACAGGGTATCCTTCAAGGCGTGGCGGATATCATCTTCAGATGGATCTGGATTGGTCTCCAGGAGCGCATAAGCTGTCATAAGCTGCCCAGGTATGCAAAAACCGCATTGAACGGCTCCATGCAGGATAAATGCTTCCTGGAGAGGGTGCAGCTTACCCGCAGTAGATCCGGCTGAAGCGGGTACTTCTGTCATCAAATAGCCAGGGTTCGCCGCCAGACCTTCGATGGTGATTACATGCTTACCCTGCGCTCTGGCAGATGGGTAGACACAAGACAGCACCGGAGCGCCATCGACCAAGACCGTACAGGCGCCGCATTCCGCTTCGTTACAACCAATTTTCGTACCAGTCAGGCCAAAGCGCTCTCTGAGCAGGTCGGAGAGCATCTCGCCCGGCTGCGGCTCGAAGCTATAGGGTTTACCATTGACAGTAACCTGCATCATATACCTCGCTACGTTAATTGATCATTACACCAATAAACCGGCTCGCTCCCAGGCGGATGCAAACGTGCTGGAGAAAAGCACATCCGTCACCTGGTGGCGATATTCAGCAGTTGACCGATGGGGGCTGGTGCGGTAGTGTACTTCGGCATGAATGGCACTCAGAGCATCCGCAAGCAAGGACTCGGATGGATGCTGACCTCGCAGCATCTGTTCAGCTTTCCGGGCGCGCAGTGGCGTCGGACCCGATGGCCCAATCGCAATCCGGATGTCGTGGACGCAGTCTGCCTCTCGATCCACCCACATCCCAAAGTTAAGGATGGCGATAGCGACCCCTTGTGGTCGCATCACCCGCTGGAAAGCTGAACCCTGGTTATCCTTTTTCAACGCCAGGTAAAAACCGATCAGGATTTCATTCACAGGATCGAGAGTAGATTTTCCAGGCCCAGAAAAGAGTTCTTCTATATTTACGAGGCTTTGACCCGACCGATTAAAAACCACTGCCTTGGCTCCCAATGCCAGCAGTGAGATCGTGCCGTCTGCAGCAGGCAGAGCGTGGGCGACATTTCCGCCGAGCGATGCAGTATTGCGCACCTGAGGACCGCCGATAAGGGCTGCAGCTTCGTGCAGAGCCTGGGCATGTGTTTTCACATCCGGCGATGCGACGATTTTATTCAATGGCACCGCAGCGCCTATAAACAACATCCCCTGGCGGATTTCGATGACGGTCATTTCACGGATTTCGCTGACATCTACCAGGGTGTCGACGGGAGGCTTCAGGTTCTGCTGAAGCTCCAGGAGCAGGTCAGTTCCACCAGCAACCAAACGAGCTGGCCCTTTAGACTCAGCAAGGGCATCTAAGGCTTCCATTGCCGTGTGTGCAAGATAGTAATTATTCCAAATTGCCATGGATCAGCTTATTCCTTTGCGGCTCCGGTAAGAACGGCGGCACTTTTCGATGGGATAAAAATCAGCGGAGAACCCCAACGCCGCCCCAGGCAAAGGACTGGGACGACCACCGATCCAGTAAAAGATATTTTAGCACGGATTCCCTGATATGGAATCGGTGTAAGCTCCCTTACGCTTCGATAAAACTCATGCTATCATAACGCCATGATTCTCCCCACCCTGGCTGCTTTGATCAAAACGATGCGACCCCGCCAGTGGACAAAAAATTTCGTCCTCTTTGCGGCACTGGTGTTTGACCGACAATTGAGACCCGGCAATTTAGATGCCGTCCTGCGTACAACCGCAGGTTTTATCATCTTCTGTCTGCTGTCTGGGGTTGTATATATTATCAACGATATTGCCGATATCGAGGCCGACCGGCAGCATCCCGATAAACGCCGCCGTCCGATCGCATCTGGTAAGCTCCCTATCAGCACTGCCAGGATGGTCGCTGCTTTCATCATCGTGGTAATCATCCCGGCTGCCTTCTGGCTTTCGCTGGCGTTTGGTTGGATTGCTCTTACCTACCTGCTGGTCAACCTGGCGTATTCCTTCTGGATCAAACACATCCCCTTATTGGATGTTTTCACGATCGCCCTGGGATTTGTGCTGCGAGTTGCTGCCGGGGTTGTGTTGATCCAGGTAGCCCGTTTCTCCCCATGGCTTTACGTGGTTGTCACCTTGGGGTCTCTGTACCTGGGATTCGGCAAGCGCCGGGCTGAGTTGGCTCAGCTGGCAAGCGGCGCAAACTCTACCCGGAGTGTCCTGGATGGCTATACCTTACCGCTGCTCGACCAGCTCATCACAATTGTCTCTGGCACGACGATCATTGCATACAGCCTGTACACGTTCTCTGCTCCAAACCTGCCCGAGAATCACATTATGATGCTGACCATCCCATTTGTGATCTATGGGATCTTCCGTTATTTATATTTGATTCAGGTCAAACACAGCGGCGGCGCGCCGGAAGAGGTGCTGCTCGAAGACAGGCCTCTGCTGGCAGCGATGACCCTGTGGGGTTTCTCTGTTCTGCTCATCTTTTACGTGTTTTAGATTATTATGCCCGCCATTTCAGCTACAGCTCCCGGAAAAATAATCCTGCTGGGAGAGCATGCGGTCGTTTATGGACAGCCCGCCATTGCCATCCCGGTGACGCAGGTTAAGGCAAAGGCGATCATCACCGCCGATCCCCGCGGCCCTGCCGGCAGGGTGCACATCCAGGCGCCGGTGATCGAACTCGAAGCAGACCTGCAGGATTTGCCCCGGGGACATCCAATTGCGGCTGCAGTAGAAGGCTGCATGCAAGCGTTGGGGTTGGCCCGCCTACCAGCCTGCACGCTGCGCATCACCTCGACCATCCCGGTGGCTTCAGGGTTGGGGTCTGGCGCGGCTGTAAGCGTGGTCATACTCCGCGCTTTGTCCACCTTTGTAGGGAACCCTCTGAGCAATGAGACCATCAATGCCATCGCTTTCGAGGTGGATAAGATCTATCACGGCACCCCCTCCGGAATCGATAACACAGTGATCACCTATGCCAGACCGGTGTACTTTGTGCGCGGTCAGCCAATCGAGCTGCTGCAAACGCCGCAGCCCTTCACTATCGTCATTGGTAATACCGGTATTGCCAGCCCGACATTGGTCGCAGTTGGAGATGTGCGTCGGAACTGGCAAGATGATCCCGAGAGCCTGGAACCCATCTTTGAGGCGATTGGGGAAATTTCACATGACGCACGACGATTGATTGCCTCTGGTGAGCCATACGAGATCGGCTCACTGATGACTCAGGATCACCAATGGCTGCAGGAGCTGGGTGTGTCGTCTCCAGAGCTGGATCGCCTGGTAGGCGCAGCACTGGATGCCGGAGCAGAAGGGGCAAAGCTCTCCGGAGGTGGGCGGGGAGGGAATATGATCGCCCTGGTTTCCCCCCAATATGCATCCTTTGTGGCTGAAGCACTGGTGAACGCTGGCGCCTCCCAGACAATCATCACCTCTGTTCGTGGATAATAACACCGATCGAAAAAAGCGGTTTGAACATCCCAACATGTCCAATATCGAAAACCACCCTTCCCTATACTACCTCAAGCTCGGAGGATCGCTGATCACCGAAAAATCCAGGGCACATGTCGCCCGCCAGGAAGTGCTCAGCAGATTGGCGGACGAGATCGGCAGTGTCTTCACAAACCAAAAGGAATTTATGCTGATCATCGGGCACGGTTCCGGTTCTTTTGGACATATCCCTGCCAAGCGCTACGGCACTCGCGCCGGGGTAGCCAGTCCGGAAGGTTGGCGAGGCTTTGCCGAGGTGTGGTATGAAGCTACCTCCCTGACCCGCCTTGTAGTAGATGCATTCTATGCTGCTGGCTTACCGGTGATTTCTTTTTCCCCATCTGCGAGCGTAACCAGTTTGAACGGACAGGTGAAAATATGGGATCTGAATCCTATCCGGGCGGCACTGGAGTCTGGGCTGCTGCCGGTTGTCCACGGCGACGTCGTGTTTGACGAGCAGCGCGGTGGGACAATTTTATCGACCGAAGACCTGTTCGCGTATTTAGCCGGGTACCTGCCGCCGGACCGCATTTTACTTGCCGGCTTAGAAGAAGGTGTGTGGGAGGACTATCCGAAGTGTACACGGCTCATTCCAACGATCACACCTGCCTCACTGCCGGACATTCTTCCATCTCTGGGTGGTTCAGATGCAACAGACGTCACCGGAGGCATGCTCAGCAAGGTGCAGCAAAGCCTGGCATTAGTGCAAAAGCATCCAGGCTTACACGTCCAGGTCTTCTCAGGCGCAGCACCCGGCAACCTGCAGCGTGCACTGACTGGAGAACCGATCGGTACGGTCCTGCGTGCCGATCTGCAAGATATGCAATAGCGTGATTGAGATCTGCTTTTGAACAGGTCAGACTGGACACTATTATGATCAATTCCCGCGAACAATTGGAAGCTTTCGAGGACCAGGCATTAGCGCCTTATGGAATGCGCTCCAAGGATTCCCGAGGCCGCACCCACGCCGATCACGAGCCGGAATACCGCACTTCATTTCAACGTGATCGCGACCGCATTCTGCACACCACCGCATTCCGGCGGCTGGAGTATAAAACCCAGGTATTTATCAACTATGAGGGCGATTATTATCGGACCCGGTTAACGCACACCCTGGAGGTTGCTCAAATCGCTCGCACCATATCCCGCGCCTTGGGTGCAAACGAGGATCTGGTGGAGGCGATCTGCCTGGCGCATGACCTGGGCCACTCCCCCTTCGGTCATTCCGGTGAGGTCGCATTAAGCCGCCTGATGCGCGATCACGGTGGCTTCGACCATAATAAACAATCCTTGCGCATTGTTACCCTGCTCGAATCGCGCTACCCGGACTTTCCCGGTTTGAACCTGACCTGGGAGGTGCGTGAGGGGATTGTAAAGCACGAGTCGGAGTACGATATTGCCGACGCGGTGGAATACAATCCTGACCTGCGCGGCAACCTGGAAGCCCAAATCGCCAATGCGGCAGATGAGCTGGCTTACACAACTCACGACCTGGATGATGGATTACGCTCCGGGATGATAACGCCTGATATGCTGGATGGCATTACCCTGTGGGAGATCCTGGTTGAAAATGTGGGCTGGCGAGGGCCGGTACTGGATGATCTCTCCCGCCACCGCGTAATTCGCCGCCTGATCGGCATGGAAGTGACCGATCTGGTACATGCCACACACCAGAAATTGCGGGAAAGCAGCGTCAAATCTGTGGAAGAACTCCAGCGCCTGCCATATAATGTTATTTCATTCAGCGAGGATATGCACCGGCGCAACCGCCAGTTGAAAGACTTTCTCTATAACAATCTATACCGCCACCATCGGGTAGTCCGCATGGCTGTCAAAGCCGAAAGCATTCTCAGTGACCTGTTCCAGGCTTATTGTAATGAGCCAGCCATGCTGCCCAAGCATATTCAAGATTTCATCGAGGAGCGCGGATTGGAACGGACGATCTGCGATTACATCGCCGGCATGACCGATCGCTTCGCGGTGGACGAGCACCGCAAGTTGTTTGATTCGACCACCAAGCCGTGAAACCTTTCTAATTACTGTGAGATCGGATAAAATTACTCCTCTCTATTCGTTATTAATAGGGGCTATCTCAAGAACAACAGGTTATGAGGGGGTGGTCGTCGCCACACACGCCCCAAATAACCATTTTTGAGATGGCTTTCTAGTTTGGAGCTTGTGTGATGGAGCAACCATACCTGACTGCAGAAGGCGCCACCCGCCTGAAATCCGAATTGGAGCACCTCAAGGGTCCAGCGCGCAGCGAGATGGCACAACGCCTACGCTCCGCGATCCAGATGGGTGATCTATCTGAGAATGCTGATTATCATAAGGCCAAGGAAGACCAGGCATTCCTTGAAGGGCGAATTCTGGAGCTGGAATACCTGCTTCAAAACGCGATCATTGTAGAGGGAAACAACGTCGGAGACGTCGTCGATATCGGAATGCGGGTAACAATCCAGGAAGAGAATGAAGAAACCGAGACATATTACCTGGTCGGAGCTAAAGAAGCTGATCCACGCAACGGTCGGATTTCCAACGAATCCCCCATTGGTCGGGCATTAATGGGACACCGGGTTGGTGAGACCGTTACCGCTGAAACCCCGGCTGGCCAGATCCGTTTTAAGATCGTGAAAATTGGGTAAACTTTCCAGGCGTACATTCAGCTTCCATAGGGATAATAAAAACCCCGGAGATTAATTCCGGGGTTCTTTTTACGATATACAAAATCTCAGGCTTTTGACCAGACCGCCAGCTCAAGGATCATCCGATCAAAGAAGCTGTGTTCCGGCAATGCCCCCTCGCCATACCCCATGTCGACTACCCTGGCAACCAACCGCAATGTCTGGGTCTCAAGCACAGATTCTGTGCCCGGCTCAGCCAGCATTGGCTCACCTTTTGCAGCCAGGCGCTGGCGAGTCGATTCGTCCAGGAATGCATGGGCGCTCATCAAAACCTTGGTCACGGTTTGGATATCGTTCTTATCAAACAACCAGACTTCGAAAGCTGTCACCCTCTTCGGCTCGCCTACCCCAATTGTCTCTGAGATGCCGGCGCCGCACTCGCCCAAGAATTCACCCGCCGGAGAGTCCACGCTGAATGAGTCATCGAACAAATCATCTCCCAGCTTGTAAGAAGCCATAAATTGGACCATCGGCGGCTCTTCACCTGGAGTAGCGTACTCAGCCCAACCTGCCTGGCGGGTAACTTCCGGTGCGGGTGCAGTCGGAGCAGTAGTCGGTATGCTTGCCACCCGATTGCGGTAAATGAAGAGAAAGACCAGTCCCGCAGCCAGCAGCAAAACGACCACACAGATGGCTGGCAGGAGGAGCCGCGATAGTGAGCGACCTTCCTCGGTTGTTGGGGCGGTCGCTCCTTCACTCGGAGCTGGTGCAAGCGGAGCAGCTGCACCCACTGCCAGTGAGAACGCAGTGATATCCTCCAACCGGACAGTTTTTGGATCGGCGACAACCTGATCGAGTATTTCAGCAGCATTCTCACCGAACTGGCTGTACCGCAAGGTAGCCTGGGCTGCATCTTTGTTGACGGCATAAGAATCGATAGCCATTCGCATTTGCTCGACCTGTAAATCCTGTCGAAGCAGGCTGACATCTGCATCGGTCCATTCAACTGGGTCGATGAACCAGCCATAAAGCAGGCCGATGAGTATGCCAACGACCAATCCAATCGCGCCAAGGACCAGGGGTTTTTGCAGTTGCACACGGATCGCGTCCATAGCTTTACATTCTCCCAAGAACAAAATCCCGAGTGTTGATTTCCCCGCTCACCGCGGGCTACTTGCCGCCAGCCAGCGAAAGGGTTTCTTCCTAGATCACCTTTGCGATCTAATTGTAGACGATAGTTGCAAAACTCGCAACAAATTCCATATATATTTTATCACAGGTTAGAACAAAGGTTCAATAAACTAAACCTTTGCGAATCTGTAAAGATTTCAGGCAGAAGGTACATACGACGCAATAAAGAGGTGCAATAATCATGCCGTCTCAGATGCCTCATCCGCAGTCACCTGATCTAAAGGAAAGCGTTCTTCACAGCTCAAGCACTGCGCATTGTGCTTATCGGCTACCACAAGCATCCCGCTACACGCCGGGCAGGGGGTCGGCAGCGGTCGCTTCCAGGATGTAAAATCACAATTGGGGTAATTGGCGCACCCGAAAAAGATACGCCCTTTGCGGGTCTTGCGCTCCACGATATCTCCGCCGTCCTTTGGACAATGCACGCCAATCTTTTCCAGCCAGGCTTCGGTAAAGCGGCATTCGGGGAAATTACTGCAGCTGATAAACTTACCGTAGCGTCCCCACCGAATAACCAGGTCGTGACCACAATCCGGACAGGCGCGCCCAACCGGCTCCAGCTCGGCTTTCATCTCCGGAATCAATTGATCAGCGTTCTGAACCTGCACGGCGAAGGGTCCGAAGAACTCTCGAATGACTTCGACCCACTCCTGTTCACCGGATGCGATTTTGTCCAGCTCAGCCTCCATATTGGAAGTGAAATTCACATCCACGATATTTGGGAAATGTTCGCTGATCATGTCGTTGACCAGGATGCCCGTTTCTGTGGGGGTCAGACGTTTGCTGTCCCGGATGACATATCCGCGCTGCTGCAAGGTTGACAGGATTGGGGCGTAGGTCGATGGACGTCCGATGCCGTTCTCTTCAAGAGTACGCACCAGCGATGCCTCTGTATAGCGAGGCGGCGGCTGTGTGAAGTGCTGTTCTGGCAAGAGCCGCACCAACCGCTGCACCTGCGCTTCAGCCAGGCCGGCGGGTATGCGAGTATCTTCCTCCTCGGGTGCCTGGTCCTCATCGCGGGCTTCCTCATATACAACCAGGAAACCGACAAACTGCACCGTCGAACCAGAAGCTCGCAAAAGATAATCGTGAGCAGGTGCCTTACCGGTTACTTCTACAGAGAGGGTGTCGTAAACCGCAGCTGACATCTGCGAGGCGACGAAGCGCTGCCAGATAAGCTGGTAAAGGCGAAACTGATCTCGTGAAAGGTAATCTTTCAAGCTGTCCGGTTGGCGCAGGACCGAAGTAGGCCGGATGGCTTCGTGGGCTTCCTGTGCGCCGCGCGACTTGGTCTTATAAATCGGAGGCTCCTTGGGTAGGAACTTGTCGCCATAGCGCTCCAAGATAAACTGGCGCGCTTCGGCCTGGGCCAACTCAGAGACATTCGTTGAATCGGTACGCATATAGGTGATCAGACCTACCGCGCCTCCATCGCCGATATCTACTCCTTCATACAACTGCTGTGCCAATGCCATGGTTCGCCGAGCCGTGTATCCAAGACGCCGAGAGGCCTCTTGCTGCATTGTGCTGGTTGTATATGGAGCGGAAGGGCTGCGCCTGCGCTCGCCGCGCTTGATCTTCGATATCTGGTACGCGGCGGCTTCCATATCCGCAAGCAGCGGTTGGACATCCGTTTCGTTGCCAAGGACAGGGTCCTGATCGTCCACCTTGGCAAGCCTGGCTTTAAATGTCGTTTTGCCGCCTTGAGGCAAGAATTCAGCCTCAATCGACCAATATTCCACCGGCACAAATGCATCGATCTCGCGCTCGCGCTCGACCACCAGACGCAGCGCCACTGACTGGACCCGCCCAGCAGACAGACGATTCCGGACTTTCCGCCACAGCAGCGGGCTCAGGTTGTATCCCACCAGCCGGTCCAACACCCGGCGGGCCTGCTGGGCATTGACAAGGTCCATGTTGATACTGCGCGGGTGCGCGAAAGCATCTGCCACCGCCGGCTCTGTGATCTCATGAAAGACCACCCTGCGCATGGTTTTCGGGTTAATACTGGCGGCCTCCATCAAGTGCCAGGCAATCGCCTCGCCTTCCCGGTCTGGATCGGTTGCCAGGTAGACCTCTTCGGCTTTGTTCGCTAAAGACTTCAACTCCTTGACTACCGGGCGCTTTTCATTCGGCACCCTGTACTTAGGGTTGAAATTGTTCTCTACATCCACCGAGAGCTGTGAGTGCAGCAGATCACGAACATGACCCACCGAAGCTTTCACTGTATACCCCTCGCCCAGGAAACGACCTACCGTGCGCGCCTTGGCGGGCGATTCGACGATCACCAGTTTTCCAGAGCGTCTGGCTTTGCGGAGCGCCGCAATGTCGGGCGCATCCAGGCTGTCGTGAGCGTGGGTCTTGCCCATCCGGTACATATTTGTACCGCACACCGGGCAAGTACCGCGCGTGGCGGGTTGACCGGCATCAGTGAAGACGGCTTGTGCGTCTTTGATCTCTCGTTTGGTACGGCATTTTACACAGTAAGCTTCCAAGGAATGTTCCTCCTTATATTTTTAATGCTAGACAAACTCGCCACCACTTTTCTTTAGCTGGTTCACAACCTGTCGAACTCGCTGGGCCTGGTCCTTCCGGCATACCAGCAGCACATCGCCAGTGTCCACCACCACCAAGTCATCGACTCCGATTGTAACAATGAGGCGGTGCTCTTGATTCACATAGACCAGGGATCTGTTCGTGTCTACGCCAATGTGCTGTCCGCCCATGACGAGATTTCCTTGCGGATCTCCGGGCAGGACGTCAAATAGCGAGTCCCAGCTACCTACATCACTCCACATCAGATCCGCAGCAGGGATAACTGCAACTTTCTCAGCCTTCTCCATGACACCGTAATCAATCGTCTCTTCCTTCAGACCGGGCCATATGCTCTCAACGGTTGCGTGTAAATCTGCTGTCCCTCCGGCAGCAGATATGGTTTGCAATGCAGAGTACAAAGCAGGCATCTGCCGGGCCAACTCCTCTAATATCCGGTCTACCCGCCACACAAACATACCGGAATTCCACGCATGACCACCTGCAGCAAGCATAGCGCGGGCGTGATCCTCATCAGGCTTCTCCTTAAACCGAAGTACCTGGTAGGCGTTAAAGCCTCGATAATTTTGGATCAGACCTCCCTGCTGGATATAGCCATAGCCCGTGGATGGATAGGATGGAGTGATGCCCAACGTTACAAGATACCCATCCTGGGCAACATCATAAGCCGCCGCCAGGATTTCTCGAAAGCCGGGCTCGTTGCCAATATAATGATCTGAGGTCAAGATTGCCATGACTGCCTGAGGGTCATGCCGCTGCAGCATCACCGCTGCCAGCCCGACCACAGAAGCGGTTCCTCGAGGCGTGGGTTCGATCAGGTAATTGCTCTTGGGGATATCCGGGCAGTGCTGTCTTAGCTCGGCGGCTTGCTCCACCACCGTAACCACAAAAATTCCATCACAACCAAACAGACCCCCCAAACGCTCCACCGATGTCTGGAAAAGGCTGCGCTCATCGATCAACCGCAGCATTTGTTTCGGACGCGCCTTACGTGAAAGCGGCCAGAGGCGAGTCCCGCCTCCCCCTGCCATGATCACTGCGTAATAATGATCCAAGATCCTCACTCCCCTTCACTGATTTGATAGTCTGTCTGATGCTCATGGACGGCCACATAATTCATGCCACCAACCTGCCGGACCATCCCCTTTAGTTCTAACATCGTTAATGTCGCTGAAACCGTATCGATTGGCAGATCTGAGCGATGGCAGATATCATCAATGTGCAGAGGCTCCTGCCCGATCAGATTCAACAGACGTGCTTCGGTGGCATCCACCGGCAGGACGGCCCGCGCGGCGCGGTGCTCGACCACCTGGGTGAGATTCAATGCGTCCAGGATTTCCTGGGGATCTAAGAGCGGGGCGGCTCCCTGCTGGATCAATCGATTGGTTCCCTTGCTCTGCGGCGCATTGATATTGCCGGGTACAGCAAATACATCTCGCCCCTGATCAGCGGCATAGTTGGCGGTAATCAAGGCACCGCTGCGATCACCTGCCTCAACGATCACCACGGCTTGGGACAAACCAGATATGATCCGGTTGCGCGGTGGGAAATTAACGCCGTCAGGAGGTGTACCCGGAGCGTAATCACTTATCAAGGCGCCCTGCGCCATGATCGACTCGGCCAGCCGTCGATGCTCCGGGGGATAAACCAGATCGACGCCATTCCCCAAAACAGCCAGTGTGCGCCCACCGGCTTCCAGGGCCGATTTATGCGCCACTGAATCGATCCCTCGAGCGAGACCGCTGATCACGGTGACGCCATTGCGCGCCATCACCGAAGCGATCTGCTCTGCTACCTGGCGCCCGTAGGCAGTAATCCGCCGTGTGCCGACAATAGCCACCGACCAATCGTCATCTGGAGACAACTTGCCGCGTACATAAAGCACAGGCGTAGGTTGGTCGATTTCCATCAGGCGTTTCGGGTAGCGTTCGTCATCCCAGGTCAGCACGTCAATCCCCAGCATCTGGATACGCTCCCAGACACGATCTAAAGAGACCCCCGAGCGGACCAGGAGAAAGTTATCCACCAGCCTGGTACTGAGACCCGTAGCCTGCAAAGCTTCTGCTGGAGCTTGCCAGGCTGCCTCAACACTGCCGAAATAATCCAGCAGCAGGCGCAGTCGGGCAGCCCCAATCCCTTTTACCAGGTTGAAACCTACCCAATATTGCCGAGGGTCACTCAAATCTGAGGCTCCAATTATATGCGCAGCTAAAGGCTTGCCGGCTTGATCGATACACATCCAGTGGCATGCAAGTCACACCTTCGCGCGCTTCATTATTATACAAAAACGGGATGAGAATACCACAACTTACTAAACTGTCAAGGACGCAGGCCAGCCATTAGATTAACCCGCACCTCTCCTGCTTCCAGATCGATATTCAATACCACCGAATCGACTACCGGTAACAATAGCTCTGGACCATGTTCCGGCTGGACAACCAGCACGTCATTCGAGCCAGTTTCCAGAATTTCAACTATCTCTCCCAGGTTTTCACCCATCTCAGTGATCACCCGCAGACCTATCAGCTGATGATGATAGTATTCACCTTCGCCAAGCTGCGGACGGTCATCTGAGGGAACATAAACCAGCTCATTGCGCAACATTCCCACAGCCTCTGGGGTATTGAACTCAGGAAAGGAAATTAAGAGCATATCTTTATTCCACCGGCAACTGCGGATTGTAAAGGGACGATATTGTGGACCGATAAAGACAGGGCTTCCCACGATCAATCGTTCTGGGAAATCAGTCCACACTTCCATGGAAATCTCGCCAAGCACTCCGTGGGGCTTGCGCAGCTTGCCAACCGCCAAAAATGCAGGCTCGCCCTGGTTAGGCGAGCCTGCAGGTTTGTGCTGAATTTGGTCATCTTCAGAGGTTGTCATCGCGGATCTTCAACGTCCAGGGTCGCCCGCTTACCTTCCTGGGCAGCTGCCACGCGTAGAAGCACGCGCATTGCATTAGCGACCCGACCACTCTTACCAATGACACGTCCCATATCTTCCTTTGCAACATGCAAACGCAGGCTGACATTCGAGCCTTGCCGTGCCTGCATTACCTGCACCTGCATCGGATCATCAACCAGTGAACGAGCAATGTATTCGATGAGCTCTTTCACTTCATCCTCCTATCGCCGGATCAGATCCGGTCAATAAAATGATTATTCACTTAACCATCACTGAATGCGGCGCGCTAAAGGAACAAATGTAGATAACGCTAACCGTTTTTACTTGGTCTTGACCGCTTGGTTGGTTACACTAGTCCCGGCATTAATGTTCCGAGCCTTATCGGCGACCTGAGCTTCCGCAAGCAATGTCTCCAAAGCCTCGCCCGCCTTGAAACGCTCATAGCGCTCCAATGCACCCGCACTGCGCAAAACACGCTCAACCGACTCGCTGGGTTTTGCACCTTTGCTCATCCACTCGAAGATACGATCCTCTTTCAGCTGGATTGTGGCTGGAAATGTGCGTGGATTGTAGAAACCTACGATTTCCAGGAAGCGTCCATCACGTGGGCTTTCCTTATCAGTGGCAACCAGACGATAGCTTGGTTGGCCCTTCCCTCCGACACGGCGCAAACGAATTCGAACCATTGATTTTCTCCTTACAAAACAACTTTCCAAAGATATCCCCGGGTCTTATGCCAGTTGAGAGGGTGCGCTGAAGGAGGCGCTGTATACCGCTGGCAGCCCAGGCTGGTGGATAAGCCACCTCAACCAAACAAGCGCGGCAAACCACGCATGCCCGATTTTTTCATAGTTTTAAACAGGCGCTGCGCCTCCCGGTATTGCTTGACCAGGCGATTGACATCCTGGACCTGCGTGCCTGAGCCGGAGGCTATTCGCCTCCGCCGGCTGGCATTCAGGATATCTGGTCGGCGTCGCTCCTGAGACGTCATTGAACTGATAATCGCCTCAGTTAATTTTAACTGCTTCTCTGCATCTTTTGGATCGATCTGCTTCGCCAATTGGCCCATCCCACCCGGCAGCATCTCCAAGATCTGTCCCAATGGACCCATCTTTCGCAGCTGGCGCAGCTGATTGGCAAAATCCTCCAGTGTGAAATCACCGGACATCAACCGGTCGGCTTGTTCCTGGGCTTCTTTTTGATCGAATGCGGCTTCGGCCTTCTCGATCAAGCCGATCATATCTCCCATACCGAGTATGCGAGACGAAAGGCGCGCCGGGTCGTAGACCTCAATGGCGTCCAGACCTTCTCCAACGCCCAGATATTTGATCGGCACGCCTGTGACGGAGCGGATCGAGATAGCGGCTCCACCGCGCGCATCTCCATCTACCTTGGTCAGCACCAAACCCGTCAGCGGCACCACATCGCGAAAGCCTTTGGCGATGTTGACTGCTTCCTGCCCAATCATCGAGTCGACCACCAGTAGTGTCTCGACCGGATTGACCCGCTGAATAATCGAGCGTAGCTCACCCATCAGGGTATCATCGAGCTGAGAGCGCCCTGCAGTATCTAAAATCAGGAGGGTAAATCCGCCCTTCTCCGCCTTGCCTAACGCCCGGGCTGCGAGCTCTGGTGGCGGAACGCCGGGTTCGAAATGCACCGGCACATTCAAGCGTTCACCCAGAGTTTCCAACTGCCGGACCGCCGCCGGGCGATACGGGTCGCAAGCTACCAACAAGCTACGTTCACCTTGCGCGCGCAGCAGGCGGGCCAACTTTCCTGCCATCGTCGTCTTGCCGGAACCCTGCAAGCCTACCAGCATGATCACTCGCGGTCGTGGACCGCTTAGATTGAGCCGCTCTGGGGGTCCAAGGGTGGCGATAAGCTCTTCATTGACAATCTTGACCACCTGCTGGCCTGGATTCAGAGCCTTGGAAACCTCAGCTCCGATAGAACGCTCGCGCACTCGGCCAACGAAGTCTTTCACCACCCCATAGTTAACATCAGCTTCCAGCAACGCCAAACGCACTTCGCGCATCGCCAGGTCGACATCTTTCTCAGAGAGCTTGCCCCGGCGGCGAAGCTGCTTAAATACGTTTTCGAGCCGTTCTGTCAGATTATCAAACACAGCGTATCCAAAACTGATCAGCCTTGCGAGGGTGATCGCCTTTGCAGGATCTAAAAGGCAGTCAGAACCATCGCAAGGCTGGTTATCTCGCAGCAATGGATTTTAATGTGTTCACCAGGAAAGGTCAAGGAGGAAAATACCGATGTTAGGACAAAGTAGTACCTTGTTTTTGCGCAAACAGGAGCCATATCAACTTTTTAGTGCAAACACAGGCGGTTTCTACTCGGAAAATGTAACAAAAATAACTGGCTAAAGACAGAATCCGGTATCATCGGAGAAATTGCTTTTGACTTATTGGCTCAAGGAGGACTCCGATGACTGTCGAAATTGGCTTTACCGAAGAACTGACTAACTCGCAATATGCGCCGCTTGCGGCATTGAGTGCATATTACCAACAAAAGAACCTGCTTGAACCGCTGGCCAGAACGGAAATTCCAATGCG
>Ga0105095_10000046_pt1 | contig 41053 bp, 35 predicted proteins | sample PPLLak2March2015_2_FD_79180 | JGI IMG/M metagenome (GOLD analysis project Ga0105095, IMG submission 79180) | Freshwater sediment microbial communities from Prairie Pothole Lake near Jamestown, North Dakota, USA - PPLs Lake P8 Core (3) Depth... | ecosystem: Environmental > Aquatic > Freshwater >...
AAAAAAATATCTATTTTTAACCGCCTCAACCAACGGTGAGATTTCGGGTATAAAAATCAGATTATGAGTGATAAAAGAATTCAAAGTGCATTAATTTCGGTCTTCTATAAAGATGGTTTGGACGTTATAGTCCGGAAGCTTCATGAGTTAAATGTCAAAATCTATTCCACCGGTGGTACATACAAATTTATCGTGGACCTGGGAATTCCTGCCGTGACTGTTGAGAGCCTCACCGCCTATCCGTCAATTCTCGGCGGAAGGGTGAAGACCCTTCACCCTTCCGTATTCGGCGGAATTCTTGCACGCCGTGATAATGAGGAAGACCTGGGGCAGATCGCAAAGTACAGGATCCCTGAGATCGACCTAGTCATAGTTGACCTTTATCCCTTTGAGGAAACTGTCAGCTCAGTTACGGATGAGGAGGAGATCATTGAAAAAATCGACATCGGCGGGATATCTCTCATAAGGGCAGCGGCAAAAAACTACAACCACGTTCTGATCATATCGGAAAGGGAGCAGTATGCAGGATTTCTCAGCCTGCTTGAACAAAGAAACGGGACCACATCTCTTGATGTCAGAAGACATTATGCTGCAGAAGCTTTTAAAACTTCTTCCAATTACGATACTGCAATATTCAGGTATTTCAACCGGAATGAAGGCATTGATGCCTTCAGGGAAAGTATAAATACTTCACACAATCTCCGTTACGGAGAAAATCCCCACCAGAAGGGAATATTTTACGGGGACCTGGAACAGATCTTCGACAAACTGCATGGGAAGGAGATTTCCTACAACAACCTCCTCGATATCGACGCCGGACTGGCTCTTATTGACGAATTCCAGGAAACTACATTTGTGATTGTAAAGCATAATAATGCCTGCGGTGTTGCGTCGCGCGAGAATCCGGCAGATGCCTGGAAGGATGCCCTTGCATGTGACCCCGTATCAGCCTACGGAGGAGTTATAATATCGAACGTTGTTATCGGAAAGGCTGAAGCTGAAGAGATTGACAGGATCTTTTTTGAAATAATCATTGCCCCCGATTATTCAGAAAGTGCAATGGAGATACTGAAACAGAAGAAAAACAGGATTATTCTGAAAAGGAAAGAAAAAATCTCCGGCCCGTATTATTTCAGATCGCTTTTGAACGGGGTCCTGTGGCAGGAGAGGGATAACAGCACCCAACAGGCTGCTGATATGAAACCGGTGACCACAAAGGCACCCGGTCCGGGAGAGCTTGATGACCTTGTATTTGCAAACAAAATTGTAAAACACAGTAAATCGAATGCCATTGTGCTGGCAAAAAACAGGCAGCTTTGCGCCAGCGGTATCGGTCAAACCTCAAGGGTGGACGCTTTAAGACAGGCAGTTGAAAAAGCCCGGTCATTCGGATTTGATCTAAAGGGAGCCGTCCTTGCTTCTGATGCATTTTTCCCGTTTGCCGACTGCGTTGAAATAGCCCACAAGGCCGGGATCGTTGCCGTTGTGGAGCCCGGGGGATCGGTCAGGGATAATGAATCCATCGATTTTTGTTCATCGAACGGAATGGCGATGGTATTTACAGGTATAAGACATTTCAAACACTAAAGACAAATATTTAACATCTCATTCAATGGGACTATTTTCATTTTTGACACAGGAGATTGCAATTGACCTGGGAACAGCAAATACGATTATTATTCATAACGATAAAATAGTAGTTGATGAACCGTCGATTGTTGCAATAGACAAAAATACAGGGAAACTTATTGCCATCGGCGAAGCAGCGAGGCAGATGCATGGGAAAACGCATGAAAACATAAAGACTGTCAGGCCGTTGCGCGATGGCGTGATTGCTGATTTCAATGCGGCCGAGCTTATGATCAGGGGCATGATCAAGATGATAAACGAAGGACCACGTTTTTTCTCTCCCTCCCTTAAGATGGTTGTTTGCATTCCTTCGGGCAGTACAGAGGTGGAATTACGTGCTGTCCGCGATTCATCAGAACATGCCGGGGGAAGGGACGTTTACATGATTTACGAACCGATGGCAGCAGCAATCGGAATTGGCATCGATGTTGAGGCTCCCGAAGGCTGCATGGTTGTGGATATCGGAGGCGGTACAACTGAAATTGCAGTGATAGCCCTCGGCGGTATAGTCTGCAACAAGTCGATAAGGATCGCAGGCGATGGATTTACCGCTGATATTCAATCGTATATGAGGCATCAGCATAATATAAAGATAGGTGAAAGAACCGCTGAAGATATTAAGATAGCAGTCGGGGCAGCATTACCTGACATTGACAATCCTCCGCCCGATTATATTGTCAGGGGTCCGAACATCATGACTTCCCTGCCAATTGAGATCCCGATCTCTTACCAGGAAATTGCATATTGTCTTGATAAATCCCTTACAAAAGTTGAAGCAGCCCTCCTTAATGTTCTGGAGCAGACACCCCCTGAGCTTTACGCGGATATAGTCAACAAGGGCATCTATCTTGCAGGGGGCGGAGCCCTTCTGAGAGGTCTTGATAAACGTTTATCCGACAAGATCAATATAAACTTCAACGTTGTCGAAGACCCGTTGCATGCGGTTGCAAGAGGAACCGGCGTAGCGTTGAAGAATGTGGACAAGTTTCCTTTCCTGATGAGATAAATCCAACCCGGACTGAATGAGAAACCTGCTGAATTTCCTGTTGAAGTACAACAATCTGATTGTATTTCTGATCCTGGAAAGTATAGCGATGTACCTGCTGGCCACGGGGAATAATTATCATAATTCCAGAATGGTGAAGGGTATGCAGGGAATCACCAGAGGGATTTCGGAGAGAATAGACAATACAAGGACATATCTCAGCCTCCGTGAAAAAAACGCGGAGCTTGCTGCTGAAAACAGTAAACTGAAGAACAGGATTGAAAGGTCGGCAATAAGCGGCCAGGAAGCTGTTGTTTTGGTTACCGATACAATTTTAGGTCAGCAATATCAGTATACCTCAGGAAAGGTTATACAAAATTCAGTCAATAAGCAAAAAAATCACTTTACGATTAACAGGGGGAAAAAGGACGGAATAGATGTTGATATGGCTGTTACAAGCAGTGAAGGAGTTGCAGGTGTTATCGTTGGTTGCTCCGAGAATTTCTCAGTTGCCATTTCGCTTCTGAACCTCGACTTCAGATTAAGTGCCAGGATCAGGTCAAACGGATATTTCGGATCGCTGACCTGGGATGGCAGAGATTACAGGGAAGCGGTCCTTAATGAAATACCGCAGCATATAAATGTCAGTATAGGCGACACGATAGAGTCGTCAGGATATTCTGCCGTTTTCCCTGAAGGCGTGCTTATAGGCACGGTAAGTGACCTTAAGAAGAGCGGAAGTGATTTTTACAACATCAGGGTTAAACTTTCCACGGATTTTAAGAAGCTTACCTATGTCAGCATAATCGGGAACATGAAGAAAGCAGAGCAGATTGAACTTGAAAGCCGGTTCCAATGATCAACTCGATACTAAGATATGGCTTAATAGCGGTAGTACTGGTTTTACTCCAGCTCCTTGTATTCAACAATATCCAATTCAGCGGGTTCGTAAATCCCTATGTTTACATTATGATTATCCTTATTCTGCCTGCGGGAATTCCATCATGGCTTCTGCTTGTTGTATCATTTTTTACAGGACTGATCATGGACCTTTTCTCGGGGTCGCCGGGCATGCACACTTCCGCAACACTGCTGGCCGGTTTCGCGCGCCCGTACGTTTTGAGACTGATTGCACCGCGCGACGGTTATGAACTGGGTTCGGAACTTTCGATTCATGCATATGGCCTCCGATGGTATTTCATCTATACCGTCGTAATAGTTCTGATACATCATATCACACTTTTTTATATTGAAGTATTCCGGCTGGCTGATTTTTTCAGGACCCTGCTTCGCGTTATATTGAGTTCAGCCTTTACTGCAGGTTTTATTCTGCTTATGGAATATTACAGGAAGGGAAGAAAATAGGACAGGTATGAAGGATCCGTTCATAAACAGGAAATATATAGTAATGGTGCTGATAGTGTTCGCGGCCCTGATCCTGCTTACCAGACTGTTCATTATCCAGGTTGTGAAGGACACTTACAGATTGTCGGCCGACAACAACGTCTTAAGGTATATCACACAATATCCGGCCAGGGGATTGATCTTCGACAGGAATAAGAAGCTGATCGTTTATAATCAGGCGGCGTATGACCTTATGGTTGTCCCAACCCAGACAACAGTAATCGATACAGCGGAGTTCTGCAAGCTTATTGAAATTCCGGTAAGCTCCTTCAGGGAAAGGATGCAGGACGCGCTTGCCTATTCAAGGCGTGCTCCTTCGGTTTTCGTGAAACAAATATCGGCAGAGACTTATGCAAGGCTGCAGGAAAAGTTGTTCCTGTATCCAGGATTTTATGTGCAGCCCCGAACCCTCAGAAAATATTCAAAGCCCATAGCATCGCACCTGCTGGGATATGTAAGTGAGGTGGATGAATCGACAATAAATAAAGAACCCTATTACAAGTCCGGCGATTATATTGGCAAGCTCGGAATTGAAGAAGCCTATGAAAAGGACCTGAGAGGAAAAAGGGGAGTGAAGATCTATCTTGTTGATGTCTACAGCAGGATAAAAGGATCTTATGCTGACGGAAGGCTTGATACTATTGCTGTTCAGGGGAAGGATATCATCTCTTCAATTGATATGGATCTTCAGGAATACGGCGAGTATCTAATGAAGAATAAAACCGGCAGCATTGTTGCTCTCGAACCCAAAACGGGAGAAGTCCTTGCCCTGGTCTCAGCGCCCAACTATGATCCCGAACTGCTGGTGGGCAGGATCAGATCAGAAAATTTTATGAAGCTGAATTCGGATACAGCATGGAAACCTCTGTTTAACAGGGCTTTACAGGCGTTCTACCCTCCCGGATCAACCTTTAAACCGATAAACGGGCTCATCGGGCTGCAGGAGAATGTGATAGAGCCTTCAACGATGTTCGGATGCAATAACGGATATCTGTTTGTCTCATGTCATTCGCACAACTCACCTCTCGACCTGGAGCACGGCATCTCAAACTCATGCAATTCGTACTTTTGCCAGACCTACCGCCGTATCCTTGAAAACCCCAATTACCTGACAATAGGAGATGCTTACACCAGGTGGAAAGAGTACCTGAACGAATTCGGCTTTGGCAGCAAGCTTGGCATCGAGCTTTCAAATGAACTTTCAGGGAATGTCCCCTCAACAGCCTATTTCGACAGGTATTACGGAAAAAACAGGTGGAAAGCACTGACTGTCATTTCAATGGCAATTGGGCAGGGGGAGCTTGGGACCACTCCGCTTCAGATGGCAAATATGACAGCTGCCATTGCAAACAGGGGATATTTCTATACTCCTCATGTAGTCAAATCGATTGGTGTAGACGAACCTGTCGATCAAAAGTATCGCACCAAACATGTAATCAGCATTGATTCGGCAAATTTCGAGGAGATAATCCTTGGATTGGAAAGTGCAGTGAATGGTGAGGCAGGAGCAACAGCCAGGATAGCTGCCCTCAGGGATATAACCGTTTGCGGTAAAACCGGTACAGCCCAGAATCGTGGAAAGGATCACGCGGTATTTATTGCTTTTGCTCCCAAGGATGATCCGAAAATTGCGATTGCAGTATATGTGGAAAATGCCGGTTTCGGAGCCTCATATGCCGCACCGGTTGCAAGCCTGATGATCGAGAAGTATCTCAGGGGTGAGATTACTAACATTGCAATGGAACAAAGAATGGCTGAACTAAACCTGATGGCCGAATGACGAGGAACGTGAATATATGGCAAAGACTCGATAAGGTATCGATCGGGATCTTCATTGCGATGCTCATCATGGGGTGGTTCAATATCTATGCTGCCGTTTACAATGAGGATTTCAGCAATATAATCGACTTTTCACAACGGTACGGTAAGCAATTTATCTGGATAATTGCGGCTTTGGTCCTTGCTGTCTTTGTAGTCGTCATCGATACCAGATTTTATTTCTTCTTTGCCTATTTTATATATGGATTTCTTATGCTGCTGCTGCTGATGGTACTGATCCTCGGCAAAGAGGTGAACGGGGCAAGGTCGTGGTTTGAATTTGGAAGCCTCAGCCTTCAGCCTTCTGAATTTGCGAAGTTCGGAACGGCCCTGGCACTGGCAGGTTACCTGAACTCTAAAAAACATGACCTGAAAAGAATTTCAGTCTTTTTACCGGCTGCCGGAATTATCGTTCTGCCGGCACTCCTTATCGCCGTTCAGCCCGACCTGGGATCCACGGTCGTCTTTTTCGCTTTATTCATCGTCCTGTTCAGGGAAGGGATGAGCTCATATATTTTCACTTCCGGAATTATAATGTTAGTCCTCTTCTTCTTTACGCTCATTTTCAATAACCTGTACCTGACCGTAGGGATTATTGCCGTCACTTTTATCCTGCTATGGTTTGCCACCCGGAAATGGAAACTGTGTTTAGCAGCTCTCGGAATTTTTGCGTCAGTTACTTTCCTGTTATACCTCTTTAATAATTTTGTGATCAAATCGCTAAGTGATGAGAGTGTCCTGTTCATCTCGGTCATCCTGTCAGGTTTTGCATATGCAGCATATTTTTACAATAAGAAAGCAATATCGCATTTAATTATTTATCTCTTTCTGGTTGGAAGCCTGGCATTTGTCAATTCCGTCGATTTCGCATTCAACAAACTTTTACAACCTCACCAGAAGGAAAGGGTTGAGATAATGCTGGGATTTAAATCGGATCTGCACGGAACGGGGTATAATGTCAATCAATCAATAATTTCAATCGGTTCGGGCGGTTTTTCCGGGAAAGGATATCTTCAGGGAACACAGACAAAATTCAAGTTTGTTCCTGCCCAGAGCACTGACTTTATTTTTTGCACGGTGGGCGAGGAGTGGGGATTTATCGGATCATTTGTTGTTATAGGGCTTTATACATTTCTGCTGTTGAGGCTGATAATGCTTGCCGAAAGGCAGCGGTCGGTCTTTTCAAGGATATATGGCTACGGAGTCGTCTCAATACTGTTCATCCATTTCTTCATCAATATAGGAATGTCGATAGGACTGGTGCCGGTTATAGGCATACCATTGCCCTTTTTCAGCTACGGGGGCAGCTCACTCTGGGGTTTTACAATACTCCTGTTTATATTTCTGAGGCTTGATGCAAGCCGGACGGAATACCTTGTATGATCAGAAGGGGATTGTTATTCTGTGTGAGATCTCTACTCCGAATTCATTTTCAACATAGTCGATAAGCTGAGGGAAGAATTCCATAAAATCATCCTGAAGGGAGTAGTAATTTTTCTTAAGCGCTTTCATTGCAAATCTTGTTTCATTGGGCAGCGAAGATCGTTTGCTTAAAGTGTTCAGAACGTGCCGGATCCCATTCTTTGTCTGATATGATTCAATCCAGTTGTTTATAATGAAGAAGGGCATCATCTCCCTGACATTTTCGGGCAGGATATCAAAATTGTTGACCATAGCCCTGTAAAAATTATATGTGACACTCTCAAGCGGACGCCTTGAGAAGAAATTCCATTCTTTTGTGAGAAAATGATCATACAGGATATCGGTTATTACACCCGAATATTTATGATATTTCCTTGTGAAAAGTATCTTGCTTCGATGAACAACCGGATGCCTGTCAGTGAAGGCATCAATATGCCGGTGAAGGATAATCCCTTTCCTTATCTGGTCAGGGTACTTAAGATAGTCACGGCCTTTTACATAATCTCCTATGTAATTCCCAATGATTATTTTTTCCGAATCACCGGAGAGATATATGTGGGCCAGAACATTCATTTAACACTATAATAGTACAAAGAATTTAGATAAACCCTATAAAGTCTAAAACATTTTCTTTAACATGTTTTTGAAACCCGTTAAAATTCATTATAACAAGTTAATTATAAAATAAATACATATGAAAAACGAGGTGTTAAAAAATAAAGTGAAATGTTCGGATTATAAGGCTGTAAATTATAAATTTGTCATTTACTTATAATATATAAACGGCTGTTCCAGCGAATAATTATCAACAAAATCATAAGGGATCATGAACAGGAAAAATGTAATCATTATAGGAGCCGCAGGCAGGGATTTTCATAATTTCAATACCTGTTACAGGGATAATGACAGTTATAATGTTGTTGCATTCACGGCGGCCCAGATCCCGGATATCGACGGACGCAAATATCCGAAGGAGCTGGCCGGGAAATTATACCCCGACGGAATTCCCATTTTCCCTGAGGTTGATCTTCCTGAACTTATCAGGAAATACAAGGTCAGCGACTGTATTTTTTCATACAGTGATGTTACTTATCAGAAAGTGATGTCGGTGAGTGCAATAGTCAACTCCGCCGGCGCCAATTTTGTGCTGCTCGGTCCGGGCGATACCATGGTAAAAAGCACAAGGCCTCTTATAGCTGTCGGTGCAGTAAGGACAGGATGCGGTAAAAGCCAGACATCCAGGAGAGTCATTGAACTTCTTATGGAAAAGGGCCTGAAAGTAGTTGCTATACGCCATCCAATGCCTTACGGAGATCTTTATAAACAGAAAATACAGAGGTTTGCCACGGTCGCCGATCTCGAAAAGCACAAATGTACAGTGGAAGAGATGGAAGAATATGAGCCACATGTTGTAAGAGGAAACGTAATTTATGCCGGCGTCGATTATGAAGCTATTCTCCGGGAAGCTGAGAAAGACCCGAACGGATGTGATGTTATAATCTGGGATGGTGGCAACAATGATTTTCCGTTCTATAAGCCTGACCTGATGATTACTGTCACTGATCCGCACCGCGCAGGTCATGAACTGAAATACTACCCGGGAGAAGTAACCCTCCGGATCGCAGATGTTGTTATTATTAACAAGATTGACAGTGCCGCACCTGAAGGGATCCAGATTGTAAGGGAAAGCATTGAGAAAGTAAATCCCGGTGCAATAGTGGTCGACGGTGCATCACCAATAAAAGTAGATAATCCTGCGGTGATACGGGGGAAAAGAGTGCTTGTAATCGAGGATGGCCCGACTCTGACACATGGAGAAATGAAGATTGGTGCGGGTGTAGTGGCCGCACGTAAGTACGGAGCCTCCGCCCTGGTTGATCCGCGGCCGTTCACCGTCGGTAAACTGAGTGAAACCTTCAGGCTCTATCCGGGTATTGGTACTCTTTTGCCTGCAATGGGATACGGTGAACAGCAATTAAATGATCTTGAAGCTACAATAAACAATACCGATTGCGACAGTGTGATAATAGCCACACCAATCGACCTGAACAGGATCATTAAGATCAAAAAGCCAAATACGAGGGTATTTTACGATCTTCAGGAGATAGGCGAACCCAACCTGAACCAGGTTATCGATGAGTTTGTAAGGAAGATCAATCTCATCTTTTGACCCTGGCATTGCCATTCCAGATACTCCAGACCTGCTCTTCATCGGCAGGCTGACCATAATCGGTGAGGAGAGTTGTTGCCAGTGCACCGGTAGCCCAGCCGAACTGAACCCATTTTTCAGGCTCCCATCCCTTTAATATGGCATAGAGCAAACCTCCAACAAATCCATCTCCTCCGCCGATACGGTCAAGGACATGGATATCGCGTGGCTCAACGACGTGCCAGTTATCGCTCTCAAGCATAATAGCCCCCCACAGATGTTCATTGACGCTTATTACCTGGCGGAGAGTTGTGGCAAAAACCGAAGCGTTTGGATGGGCTTTTCTGACCATGCTAATCATCACTTTGAAGCTTTCAATCTTTGATGCCAGGTCTTTTCCGCCTTCCTCGGGCCCTTCGATCCCCAGACAAAGCTGAAAGTCCTCCTCATTGCCGACAAGTATATCGGCTATGCCTGCGATTTCCCTGAAAGTGGCAGTCAGTTCTTTTTCACGGCCTTTCCAGAAGGAGGCACGGTAGTTCAGGTCAAAAGAGATCAGTGTCCCGTGTTTTTTTGCAGCTCTTGCAAGCTCAAGGCAGAAGTTGCTTGTTTCGGGCGAGAGTGCTGCTATCAATCCTGAAAGGTGAAGTATTGCCACACGCTCTTCACCAAACAGCCTGTCAAGGTTAAAATCCTTCACATTAAGGGTTCTTCCGACTTCACCGGCGCGGTCGTTATGAACTCTCGGTCCCCTTGAACCATGGCCGCCGTCGGCAATGTTGAACTGATGACGGTATCCCCATGGTCCGCCCTGATCCACATCAACACCTTCACAGGTCATATGACGGCCGGCCAGATCATCTTTTATGAACCGTGCTATCGGACTGTCTTTTACAAAGGTTGTCAGAACCTTAACAGGCAGGCCGAGGTAAGATGGAATACTTGCCACATTGGTTTCGGCACTGGTGGCCTGCATAAAAAACGTGTTGCTGCAATGGACGGGTTGTCCATTTGGGGGAGTGATCCTGACCCCCATGCTTGTCGGAACAACCAGTGACCAGGTAAAATTCTTTCTGAGTTCAATTTCCATTTCGGGTACTATTTAAGCCTTTCCTTAATTGCTTTCGCAGCTTCTTCGAAGCCGGGTTTATTCAGCAATGCAAACATATTTTTCTTATAAGCTTCAACCCCGGGCTGATCAAACGGATTGACATCAAGAATGTAACCACTTATTGCGCAGGCGAGCTCAAAGAAGTAAATAAGTTGTCCCAGATAATATTCGTCCAGGACGGGGACATCTATAGTTATAATTGGCACGCCACCGTCGTTGTGGGCAAGTATTGTTCCGGTCTCGGCATTTTGATTTACTTCTGAGAGTCTTTTGCCGGCCAGATAATTAAGCTGGTCCGAATCCTCTTTCTCCTTTGGAATAATGACTTTCTTTTTTGGATTTTTAACCGAAATGATGGTCTCAAAAAGTATCCGCTGACCATCCTGGATATATTGGCCAAGCGAGTGCAGGTCGGTCGTGAAATCGACTGATGATGGGAAAATCCCCTTACCGTCCTTTCCTTCGCTTTCACCGAATAATTGCTTCCACCACTCTGAAAAGTAATGAAGTGAGGGGTTGAATCCTGTCAATATTTCAATTGATCTTCCTGATCGCAGGATAAGATTTCTTGCTGCCGCATAAAGCAGTACAGGATTTGTCGATGCACTGATGTTATGCCGTGAAATTTCCTCCATTGACCTGGCTCCTTTTACAAGTGTTCTTATGTCAAAGCCGGCGATTGCTACTGGAAGCAACCCCACGGGAGTCAGGACGGAATATCTGCCGCCTATGTCATCGGGTATGACAAAAGTCTCATATGCGTTGGTTTCGGCCAGTGTGATAAGGGCGCCTTTCCTGCTGTCGGTTATTGCAACGATCCTGTCGGCTGCCTTTATTTTCCCGGCTTTCTTCTCGAGGTGATCTTTCAGTATCCTGAATGCTATGGCAGGTTCGGTAGTTGTGCCCGATTTGGAGATGACGACAATTGAGTAATCTCTTTCATCAAGTATTTCAAGAAGATCTGCAAGATAGTCCTCGCTTATATTCTGGCCTGCAAACACTATCTCATGAGGTTTCTTTTTAAGAAGTGACGGGAAGGAGTGTGATAATCCTTCGATAACAGCCCTCGATCCGAGGTAGGAACCTCCGATACCGATCACAACCGTTATGTCAGAGACCGATCGCAGATGCCTGGCAATTTTCTCAATTCTGTCAAACTGGGGTACGATATCGCCGGGAAGCGAAAGCCAGCCGAGAAAGTCGTTGCCGGGTCCGGTTTTGTTGTTTATTTTATCGAGATGTCTGACGGATTGCTGTGCAAGGGCAATAATTTCCTCGTAAGGGATAAACCTGTTTGTGTTTTTGAGATTAATATTGATATTTTCTTTCATTGGTAAAAATATTTTTAGTAGTGAATTGCCTCTCCACATGCAAAGTTAAAAAAAAGCCGTCAGGTTTGATCCCGACGGCTTTCATAATAAGAATTATAATATATATAGATTAATGGCTATTTTTTATGTATCCCGCCTGCACTTGAGGCGTGTGCATCGATATACTTCGGATTTCCCCTGTAATTAATATCACCGGCACTTGATGCCCTTGCCCTCAGACGCTCTGATACATAGACATCCGCATCGCCAGCGCTTGATGCCGAGACTTCTGCATCTTTCACTTCAAGGTCATAGGCATTCAGATCGCCTGCACTGCTCAGATTTGCATCCAGAACATCAGCTTCACCGTTTAGTGTTATATCACCCGAGCTGCTTATATCAATCCCGATTTCCCTGGCGTAAACTTCCAGGTTTATTCCTCCGGCGCTGCTTGCAGACAGTTCAAGTTCATCGGTTTTTATGGGCGATTCACCAATAACATCACCTGCACTTGAAGTCCGTATCGACTCAATTTTATCCATCGTTACATATACTCTTTTCATTTCGGCCGATCTTATATTTACATCAGTAAATACGTGAAGGACACCATCCCGTATCTCAGTTTTAATGTATTCATGGAGATTTTCATCAGCTTCCAGTGAGATCGACTCATCGCCAGTCTGCTTCAGATATACGTCAATACCGGTACTGACTCTTATTCCCGTGAAGTTACCGGCAGGTCTGTCCCTCCTGACAACATCCCTGTTACCGGTCACTGTCCTGCGTATCTGTGCATTAACGCACGCCGTAAATCCGAAAATAAGAATCAAAATTGTTAAAAGTTTCAGGTTTTTCATGTTTTTCCTTTTTTGGTGTTTTTATTCATGCAATTTAAGGACGGGAATAACTTGAAGGTGATGCATAATCATTGGAAATATTTCAATGCCACTTAAAGATTTTTAAGCCCGCAAGAAAAAATACGGCTCCGGTTGCCATAAGCAAGAATATCGGCAGGGTAACCTCCCTGTAGCCTGCTCCTTCATTGAAAATGCTTCTGATGCCATCGGTAAGCATGGTCAGTGGAAGCGCCTGAATTACTTTTATGCTCCAGTCAGGGAAGTTATGATAACTGAAGAATATGCCGGAGAGCACCATCATCGGAAAGACTATGGCATTTATCAGTCCGTTTCCCACCTCGGTATTTGATGTATGCGAAGAGACAAATATGGCAATTCCTGAAAATGCAAAATTACCTGCAAGGAACAGAAGAACAAGAGCTGAAATATCTCCCTGGATTGTCAGCCTGAAAGTGATGATTGCAAATATCAGAAGAGTAAATGATTCAACAAAATTCATAAGTATCCTTACGGTTATCTGGGCAAAAAGAAAATGCGATTTTTTCATGGGGGTGGCAACCAGCCGCCGAAGCAGTTTCTTTGATCTCTTTTCGATCAATCCGTAGCTGATCCCCCACATGCACGACATCATTACGCCCATTGTGATAAGGCCGGGAACAAGAAAATCAATGTACCTGGTTCCCTTCATCGTTAATGGTTCCACATTAGCAGTAGTCTCGACAGGGATTTGTTTGCCTTTCCCGATGATCGAATTCAGTTTGATATAGGTAAGCTGGGCATCTGAGTTCTGGGGGTCAAAATGGTACACTGGTTCTCCGTCCTTTTCGAGCACAACAACATTCAATGTTCCTCTTTTCAGCAGGACCAGCGCCTGCTCCCATTCCATTTCATAGAAATAGAATATTGAATTTCCGAGTTTATCGTTTCTTAAGCTCAGCTTCCATTTGTACGAATCATCTCCTGCAGCAGGATTTTTTTCACACCGGCTTTCAAGGAAGTAAACAAGAGTTCGGGAAGAATCGGCAGAAATATCCTCACCGTGTGATATTATAACAGCCACCTTTCGGATCACATCGGGTTTCTGTGTAAATGCCAGCCCCAGTCCCAGTGACATCAGGATCGGGAACAGGATGCCCCAGAACAATACCCCGGGTTCCCTGATGATCTCCTTGAAAAGAGCCTGGATCAGTTGCCACAACTGCTTATACTTTAACCATCTATTCATTTATTTTTCTGCCGGTTAGCTCCACAAAAAGATCGTCGAGTGTTTTTCGCCTGCATTCCATGTGCTTCAGGTTAATATTTTTTGATTTCATGAAAGACAAAAACGCAGGGAGATCAGTTTCGAAGTTTGAAATTGTAACATATCCCTTCTCCCTGTTTCCATTCGTTCGGATTGGGAATGGCAAATCGCCGGAATTGAGTATTTCGGGCTCCAATTCTTCGTGTGAGGTAAATTCTATTACCTTCTTATCAGTGTCCTCCTCTATAAGCTGGTCCATTGTGCCCTCCTTCAGAATAACTCCGTTGTCCATAATAACAATATATTCGCACAGTGTTTCTGCCTCTTCCATATAATGGGTAGTCAGGATCATTGAGGTCTCCGATTGTTCCTTTAGCCTGAGCAGTATTTCCCAGATCTCGCGCCGGGCGTTTGGATCAAGGCCGGTGGTGGGTTCATCAAGAAGAAGGATCGAAGGCTTGTTTATTAGTGCAATGCCCAGGGTAAGCCGTTGCCGTTGTCCACCCGACAGGTTCACAACATATGATCGTCTTTTTTCCTCAAGGCCAATCAGGTCAATTACCTCACTCACCCTGTCCATTCCAAGGTCAAAGAAACCGGCGAAAAGCTTAAGGGTTTCAGTCACTCTCAGCTTGTCGATAAACCTGGTTTCCTGGAGTGATATGCCGATTTTCCTGTGAATCTCGTTTTCATTGCCTTTCCATTTCCTGCCTGTAATGAGTATTTCTCCTCTGTCGGGCTTCTGGATACCCTCGATCATCTCAACAAGGGTGGTCTTACCCGCCCCGTTGGGACCCAGCAGGGCCACAAACTGGCCCTTCCGGATCTCAAGGCTGATATCCCTGACGGCCTTAACCGTCTTAAAGGACTTACTTATATTATGAACCTCTATAACCGGATATGACATTTAATTTGTTTTAGAAAGCTGCACAGAAATAAAACAATGAGGTGTCTGAAAAGTTAATTGCCTTTACGGCCCTAAATTAACAAAATAGTACGAGTTGGCGCTTCCCGGAATATTGCTAAAGATTTCATGTAATAGGTTAAACCCGTTGACTCATGTCTTAAAAACTAGTACCTTTAAAAAAAAATTAAATGAAGTTTTTTAAAGCTTTTTTTCTGATTTCCATCCTGGTTCTGATAACAGGATGTCCCTCCGCGAAGACCGGCAAGGAATCGGCCTTGCCAGGGGATGGGGTTAAAAGCAACCTGCAGGGCCAGATTTCGATAACCGGGGCATATGCTCTGCATCCCCTTGTTATGAAAATGGCGGAAGATTTTATGGCCTTACACCCCGGTGTCAAAATCTTAGTAAAAAGGACAGGTTCAGGAGAAGGGATTACGGAACTTCTGACAAAAAATACCCAGCTTGCGATGATTTCGAGGCCTCTTACCGATGAGGAGATCAATGCCGGTATCTGGGTGATTCCGGTAGCCAAGGATGGTGTAGCCCCGATTGTCAATCAAAAGAACCCCTATATCGAAAATATTATAAATCAGGGAGTAAGCCCGGAAGAGTTTATGCGGGTATTCACATCGGAAAAGCAGCTGACCTGGGGGGATTTATTGGGGGTTGAAAAGCGGGATAAGATAAAAGTTTTTATAAGGGCCGATGAATCGGGTGCCGCTGAAGTATGGGCTGATTTTCTTTATAAGAATCCCTCGGACCTGAAAGGCACAGGTGTTGTGGGCGATGAAGAAATGATCAAGAGTGTCCAGGCTGATCCCCTGGCGATCGGATTCTGTAATTTTTCATATGCTTTTGATGTTGCGACAGGGGAGAGGGTTGAAAATATCCAGATAGTTCCTGCCGATCTTGACTTTGATAATAAGATCGAAAGAACGGAAATTCCGTTTTCCTCCCTCGAGGAAGCACATCGCAGCTTGTGGCTTGGCTTCTATCCCGACGACCTCTGCAGGGAACTCACCATTGGTTCATTGGGGAAACCTTCTGATCCCCTTATCGTTGAATTTCTTCATTATGTACTCGGTGAAGGACAGGGCAGCGTCCAGAAAGCAGGGTTCTGCCCCCTGAATAATGTTTATATTAATTACGCCCTGGAAAGTCTGAAGTAGGGTTTTCAAATATATTATGAGTGAGTCAACTCTGAGAGCTTTAATGCAGCTCTTCGCCCTTATTAGCGACATAGGTGATGCCAATGAGATCTCTGTCAGAGAAAAGGATGTTCTCAGGTCCTTCCTTGCACGGCAGCTCAATAGTGAACTGGTCGACAGGTATATTAAAATATTTGAAGAGTACCTTGATCTTTTCATCAATAAGGAAGCCATCAGGGAAAGTGAGGAGAATCTTGATATTCCTGCTCTCAAATCATTGAGGATAAAGCGGATATGTGATGGGATCAATGAAGAGCTCCGGCTGAAGCAAAAAATCTACATAATTATCCAGCTTATTGATTTTATCTCCTATGGGAAAGATATTACTGCAAATGAGCTCGATTTTCTGATTACGCTTGCCCTTGCACTCAACATCCCTGAAAACGAATACAAGAACATTAAGAGCTTTATTCTTGATCCTGTAACCAGGATAAAGGAAAAGGAGAAGCTGCTTTTGATAAACAATGATCCGAATATAAAATACCGTAAAGCCAGGCATTTAACAAACAGCAAGATTTCAGGCGAGCTGATGTTCCTTAATATTGTAAGCACAAAGACATTCATACTCCGGTACACGGGCGACAGGGACCTGTATCTTGACGGCCAGCAGATATTTCCGAAACAGACTTACCTGTTCGACAACGGATCTACAATCAAGGGACAAGGGCTGAATACCCTCTATTACTCAGAGGTATTCGGAATATTTAATGAAGTAAAACCTGAAACCAAAATTACACTTACCGCCAGGGACCTTTCATTCAGGTTTGCAGATAGTGAAAACGGAATACAGGATTTCAATTTTCATGAGGAATCGGGGCAACTGGTAGGTATACTTGGTGTTAGCGGAACAGGTAAATCGACCCTTCTGAACCTTTTAAACGGAAATATAAAACCACAGAGCGGTGATATTTATATAAACGGATACAATCTGAATAACCAGAAAGAAAGGGAGAATCTTAAGGGAATAATTGGCTTCGTACCTCAGGATGATTTCCTGATTGAAGAGCTTACTGTTTATCAGAATCTTTATTACAGTGCCAGACTTTGCCTGAACAATTTTTCAGTTGATAGAATAAAAAGAATTGTCGTCAAGCTACTGATGGATCTTGATCTTTACGAAATCAGGGAGCTTAAGGTTGGCAGCCCGCTTGACAAAGTTATCAGCGGAGGGCAGCGAAAAAGGATAAATATTGCCCTTGAACTTGTACGTGAACCTTACATACTGTTTGTGGATGAACCAACATCGGGACTCTCCTCAGTTGATTCCGAGGTTGTTATTAATCTCCTGAAAGAGCAGACCTATAAAGGGAAACTCGTTATTATAAATATCCATCAACCAAGTTCCGATCTGTACAAGCTGTTTGATAAGATCATAATTCTTGATAAAGGAGGGTATCAGATCTACTACGGAAATCCAAATGCTGCCATCGTATATTTCAAGAAACTGAGCAGGCACGCCAATGCCGATGAGGACCAGTGTGCGAAATGCGGGAATATCAATACCGAACAGCTGCTGCAGATCGTGGAGGCAAAGGTGATTAACGAACATGGCAAGCTGACACAGACGCGAAAAGTTGCTCCCAGGGAATGGTATGGACACTTTTTGAGGAGAGCAGGAAGCATAAGGAAGATTTCGCAGGGACCAAAAGAGAAACTTCCGGAAAACTTCTACAGTTTGCCTGGTATATTCAAACAATTGGAGATATTCTTCATACGTGATATTCTATCCAAGCTGTCGGACCGTCAATATCTGCTGATCAGCTTTCTGGGAGCCCCGTTGCTTGCCCTTTTTCTAGGGTATTTCACTAAATACAACCAGGGAGGACAATATATATTTGCCGAGAATGAAAACCTTCCCGCCTACCTTTTCATGTGCGTTATTACCTCTCTTTTCCTGGGCCTGATGATCAGTGCTGAGGAAATACTGAAAGACAGAAAAATCCTGAAGAGGGAATCATTTCTTGATCTGAGCTGGTTCAGCTATATAAATTCCAAGGCAGGGATAATGTTCATCATTTCTGCTGTTAACACCATCTCATTTATTCTAGCCGGAAATTTAATCCTGGGGATCAAGGGAATGACCCTGCCTTTTTTTATAGTTCTGTTTACAACTTCCTGTTCGGCAAACCTGCTGGGCTTAAATATCTCTTCAGCTTTTAAATCGGTCATTACCATATATATACTTATTCCGTTTATAATTATCCCCCAATTATTGTTCAGCGGAGTGCTGGTGAAATTTGACAAGCTTCACAGGACCAGGCATTCGACTTTTGAATATGTTCCCGTTATTGGTGACCTTATGACAACAAGATGGGCATTTGAAGCCATTGCCGTGGAGCAATTCAAAAACAACAGGTATGAAAGGAATTTTTTCAATTATGATATGGAAGAAAGCCAGAATAACTGGTATGCATCATTCCTGATACCCGAATTAAAAGAAAACCTCAGGTGGTGCAATCGTTACCGCGACAGTACTCAATATAAGGATGAGGTAGCGGATAAACTTTTTAAAGTTGATTACTATAGCAGCAGGCTGACGAATCTTGCAGGTTTTTCATTCCCGCCTGAATTAAAGGGTTCAATTAATGAAATGGGTTTTAATTCATTCGCAGATAAAGGAATAATGCTTTATCTTGACTCAATGAAGAGCCATTTTGTAAAATCGATGAAAGCGGCAATGGCAGGCAGGGATTCTGTCACCCGAATATTAATTGAAAAAAATGGAGAAGGATGGCTTCTTGACCTTCAGGAAAACTATGAAAATAGAAAGCTCAAAGAACTTGTTTTGGATTGGACTCCAGGTGATAAGTTAGTTGAAAAACCCGGGAAAATAATCCAGAAATATGAACCTGCCTTCATGAAACCGATCGCTTCCAATGGGCGGGCACATTTTTATGCTCCGGTCAAAAAGACAGGAAGCAGGGAAACAGATACATTCCTGTTCAATGTACTAGTCATATGGGGGGTGTCTATGCTTTTGTACATTGCATTGTATTTCAAGTTATTGAGGAAGATAATGGCCTTTTTTGAGAATTTCCGTTCTAAAAAATCAGATATTGACAGGATCCGCTTCATCATTGAGATGCCCGGATAGAACAACATCATTTGAATAATGCAGGATCGAGCGACCTGACATTGTTCTTGAATGCTACAACGAAGGCATCGGTGTAGCCCGCCTGTTTAAGCTGTTTCTGTAATGTGCCGGCCGGAATGCGCGTGCTGAATTCGCCTGCACATGACCGGTAAGCTCCGTTATACAGATATTCAAATGTTTTGTATTTGGTCGTGCCGACAGTCAGTTCGTAACTGCCTTTTGGTTTTGTATTAGAGGCAAACTGTACCCTGTATACGACTGCACCGCTTTCTGCCGCCGTCTTCGTTTCCGCCGGTTTTGTTACAGTCTGGCCTGTTCCTGCCGGTTTTGTGCTGGTCTCAGTCTTCGCCGGAACCTTTACGGTTTCTGCAACTGTTTTTTTACCGGCCTGTGTTTCCGTTTTTGAAGCCGTTGGAGCAGTTTTTTTGGCGGCCGTATCGGCAGTTACCGGGGGCGTCGTTATGGCAACTGCCTGTTGCACGGGCTGGACACCGCCCAGGGCAAGGTATTCAAAGGCATTTGAAAGGTTTGTTAATTCCTTCAGGGCAACCTGATCGCGGAACGTGACGCGGAGAAGCTGCATGGTGCCTTTGCCTGAGGCAGGCTTTCTTGTGAAAAAAGCTGATCTTCCGTTATCCGGATTGAGCTTAAAGGCAATCTCATCGTTTTTCGAATTGACCAGGTCGGTCAGGTTTGCAGGCTTATCCCATCCGGTCCCGTTGTACCTGCAGAAATAGATATCAAATCCACCTGAACCAGGATGGCCGTCTGAAGAAAAGAAAAGGTTATTCTCCCTGTCAAGAAACGGGGAAAATTCGTCACCTGGAGTATTTATCAATTTGCCTGCGTTTTCGGGTATTGACCAGCTTAGTCCTTCACTCCGTGTAATGAACAAATCATATCCGCCTGCTGTTCCGCTCATATTGCTGGAAAAAACCATCAGATCACCCTTTGCAGAAACAGATGGGTGAGAATATACTGATGTGCCGATGCAGAAGTTTAAAGGCTTAGGGTCGCTTATCCATTCAAATCTTCCGCTTTTCAGACGCTGATACGTTGCCCGGTAAATTTTTTCCTGTTCCTTTCCGGAAGGCTTTTTTGTGTAGAACATTACCGAGTAATCACGGTTGAAGGTCATGGCTTCGCACGGAACTTCAAATGATGAGGATGCCGGGAAAATGATCTGATCTCCCCTCAGGGTATCTTCAAGCGTAACATAATAAGCGTTTACCTTTCCGAATGAAACATGATTCTCCAGCATTTTCTGGTTGCTCCCGGCATGGGAAAGGAAGACGATCCCTTCCTTATAAAACTGTATACCCGATGAGGGTGAAACAATCTCAAGCCTGAACGGATCAATTTTTATTACGGAATTGCGGTTTATTGCAACCTTATCCTTACCCTGGGCAAAGCCGGGAGTTGATCCTGCAGCAGCAATTATTATTAATATTATAACGGATAGTTTCTTCATATTATCTGAAAGAAGTCGTTTTACCAGTGCCATGATTTTGTATAACCTGACTGGTTGTTGCGGGAGAAATTAATCCCAAGTGCAATTTCAGCAGTCGGTGATTTTTGGAAGAATGGAGTATCCTTTGGCAATGCAAAGAAGGCCCCTAAATAAAACTTCGGATACCTGTACTGAAAAAAGAATGAAACCTTATTATAATCATTAAAATAAGTCCCGATGCAGAAATTCCCTGCATACAACTTAAGTACCGGCTGAATGCTCTGCTTAAAATCAAAAGACAAAGAATCGTCGGTCAGGATCATTATAGATGGTTCCAGTACAATGTTCAACGGCCGGCTCAAAACAAATTTATAGCCAGCCGAGAAATTATATTGCCGCGAAACGGGTACAAGATAATTGTTCAGGGTTGAGGTGTCCTCAGGTGCTCCCAGGATATTTGTTGCCGATATACCTGTATAAAAGTCAGGACTGTACAGGTAAACACCTGCATCAACATTGGGAAAGTAGAATTCCTTCGATGGGATGCTGAGTTCGGTATCTCCATGATAGAAATGGTATAATCCCTTTGCCGAGGCTCCTATTGAAATGAATGTAAGGGCATTTTTATTCAGGGGAATATGATATGCCAACGTAACGCTGCCACCGCCCGAGTTAGTTGAATCAGTTACGTTAAAATCATTGAATGCCGAAGCTCCTACCCCGATGTTTGTAAAGGATTTTGCCGATTCCGATTGAAAATATTTCTGTCCCTTTTTTGCAATCCGGCTGTTCCCGCTTATGATCTGCGAATATGATTTCCCGTTAAATCCCGCCAGAAAGTCAGTCGAAAAGAAATCCTTGCTCCCTGCTGCTGCAGGATTAAGCAGGAACGGGCTGAAGATCCGGTATGAGATAGGATTAAATGGCATTTGCTGCCCATATGAAATATTACATAAAAAAATGAAAATAAGAACCTGAAAAACTTTCTTTGGCATTGACATAAAACAATTTTATCAAAATTGAACCTCAAGAGTATTTTGCACTACAATAACGACAAATCATAAAAACAATTGCAGTGATCCTGTATTTGGCAAATTTAGCCTCTATTTTTGATATTATGGTCAATTAAATCACTTTTAATCAATGAACAGCAGTTGCCTCTATTCTGACAGGTATAACAATTCTTTCATGCATGTGTTTAATTGATCCCTGAATAAATTATGCAAAACTGGAACAATGCAGGCCTGAAGTAAAATGACCGTTAACGACTACGTTCAGAAAAATACAAAATTATTTTAGAATGCATCTTCTGAAAAATTTACGATAGGGGCAGAAATAAGGTGATATTTTATTTTTTAAGCCAGCCTTCAACAACCTGTGGACTTAATCCGTTCAATCCCAACTTATTCTTTTTATTATACCCATTCAGGTCATTGGCAAGCTTCCCTGCTTTTTCAATTTCCCTGAGCTTTGAAACGGTAGTGAATCCAAGCTTTTTCAACGGCTCGATCCATTCTTCCGGAATGCCGAGTTCGAGGTACTCTTCCTTCTGGCTTTCCGCTTTTGGTTTCGGGTTTAGGGGTTTCATCTGGGGGAAGAGGAGCACATCCTGGATTGACGGCTGGTTGGTGAGCAGCATAGCCAGCCTGTCGATACCGATTCCCATACCTGATGTCGGGGGCATGCCATATTCAAGGGCCCTGACAAAATCAAGATCAATAAACATGGCTTCGTCATCACCTTTCTCCGAGAGTTTCAGCTGATCCTGGAACCGTTCCATCTGATCAACCGGATCGTTGAGTTCGGAATAGGCATTAGCTATCTCCTTGCCGTTTATCATCAGTTCGAACCGCTCAGTCAGTCCGGGTTTACTTCGATGCATCTTCGTGAGGGGAGACGTTTCGGTGGGATAATCAATGATGAATGTAGGCTGAATATAATTGTGTTCGCATTTTTCACCAAATATTGCATCAATAAGCTTTCCCTTGCCCATTTCAGGCGTATGAGGCACATTCAACTGATCACATACCTTTCTGACTGATTCCTCATCCATTCCCGCAATATCAATCCCTGTATTCTCACTGATCGCATCCAGCATGCTTATCCGCTTATAGGGAGGTTTCAGATTGATAATATTGTCGCCATAAACTATTTCTGTCTTATTATGAAGGTCGAGAGCTGCTTTTTTAATGATCTCCTCGCAGAAATTCATCATCCAGTTGTAATCCTTGTATGCTATATAGATCTCCATCACAGTGAATTCAGGATTATGGGTACGGTCCATCCCTTCGTTTCGGAAATCCTTCGAAAACTCATAAACTCCCTCAAACCCGCCAACTATCAGCCTCTTAAGATAAAGTTCATTAGCAATTCGCAGGTAGAGTGGGATATCAAGGGAATTGTGATGCGTAACAAATGGCCGGGCAGCTGCTCCTCCAGGTATTGGCTGAAGAACTGGTGTTTCAACTTCAAGGTAGCCCCGGGAGTTGAACAATTCCCTCATCGACTGGATGATCTGTGTCCTCTTGCGGAAAACATCACGAACCTGGGGATTGACAATAAGGTCGACATAGCGCTGACGGTATCGCATCTCAGGATCAGTTACGGCATCGAACAGGATGCCGTCCTTCTCCTTTACAACAGGCAGCGGCCGGATCGACTTGCTCAGTATCGTAAATTCCCTTACATGGACAGTTATTTCTCCCGTCTGGGTCCTGAAAACAAACCCTTTTACACCAATTATGTCACCAATGTCGAGAAGACGCTTAAATACGGTATTATAGAGGGTTTTATCTTCGCCGTGACAAATATCATCCCTCCTGACATAGATCTGGATCCTGCCTGACGAGTCCATTATTTCGGCAAACGATGCATTCCCCATTATGCGCCGGCCCATGATACGGCCGGCAAGGCAAACCTCCTGATAGTTGTTTTTATCAGGTGAATAGTTTTCCTGAATATCCTGAGCAAATGCATTTGTTTTATATTCAGCAGCAGGATAAGGATTTATACCCAGCTTCCTCAACTCTTCAAGAGATTCCCTTCTTATCTGCTCCTGTTCACTTAACATCATTTTGTGATTTTTAAGAATTTGTGCAAATATAGAAAAATCCGTGCCTCTCAGGGATTAAGGTAATGAATGTTTTAAGGAACAGATCTGATCGTTGAATCTCTCCCGGATGATTCTGGTTATCGGGCCGGGCTTCCCGCTTCCCACTAACTGATCGCCAAGTCTGACAACAGGTATTACCTCACCTGAAGTATTTGAAATAAAAGCTTCACCCAGGTCACCAATTATTTTTTCACTTACAGCTTCTTCCTTTACCGGGATCCAGGCGTTCCTGGCGATCCGGATGATATTCTTCCTGGTAACGCCCGAAAGTACGCATTCAGATTCGGGGTGAGTAAATAAAACTCCTTTGATGACAAAGAAAATATTTGAATGTGAGCATTCAGTAATTATCCCTTTCCTTACAAAGGCACATTCAAGAAATCCTTTGTCGAGGGCTTCCTGGAAACAAAGGGTATTTGGCAAAAGAGCAACCGATTTTATATCACATCTGCCCCATCTGATATCTTCTTTCAACATTACGCCAATCCCCGATTCGTTTCCGTCATTTTCAGGAATAAACTCCTTCGCAAAAGCATAGACAGTCGGATTTACGGCCGGAGAAGGAAAGGCATGAGTTCGCTGAGCAGCGCCTCTTGTAACCTGAAGGTATACAAGAGCAGATGATTTTTTTAAGTCATTCAGCCTGATCAGTTCCAGTGCTATTTGTGGAAAAGTATCCTCTCCACGCCATTTTATTTGAGTTTCATTCAGGCTTCTTTTCATCCTTACCATGTGACTTTCCATGTCAAAGAAAAAGCCCTGGTACCACCTTACAACTTCATATATTCCTTCGGCAAACAGGAATCCCCTGTCGTCGGGACTGATATGAATCTGATCTTTTGGAAGGTAACTTCCGTTGAAATATGCTGTCTCCATATGTTTACGTATTATTCCCCCGGTTCAATGATTTCAGTTTTAAAATTGACTGCCTCCCTTGCTTCCTCGGGAGAGGATGCATTCCCGCACGCCGCCTGCACAAACAGTGAAGCGCCGAGAACCGTTGTTTCCTTATGATCGGTTATTTTAACGGGCACCCCGGTAAAATCAGCCCTTAATTTGTTCCATAGTCTGTTTTTTGATCCTCCGCCGACACAAAGTATGCTTTCAGCAGTAAAGCCCCCGGCGTTTTCCAATGCCTTCTTCCCATCGGCCAGTCTTGCGGCCAACGATTCAAGGATCGCCCTGTAGATCTCATCACGGGTCGATTCCATCGTAAGCCCGAGGATTTCACCACCGGGCCTGCCCCTGAGTTCCTCAAAGAATTTTGGGATCACTTTCACACCATTGCAGCCGGGTGGAACTTTTTCCGCACCCGATATCATCGTCTCATAAACATTCCTTTTAATGTCACTGTAGAGGTTTTTCCTTGCCCATTCAACTACTCCCGATGCGATCCACTGATTGCCAATGTCGAATAATCCGGGCCTTGAATCAAATTCCGTAGTTATTCCGGCTTCCATCTGATCCTTTCCTGATTTGAATTCTTCCGCCCTGACCATAAGGATCTCCCAGGTACCCGAGCTCAGGACCGGTTCGTTCTTCCCGGCGCCTGATCCGAATAGTGCAAATTGAGTGTCATGACCCGTCAGTACAACCGGAACATGCATGGGGATCGATGTATCAACCGAGGCTCCTTTTGTTATGGTCCCGGCTATGGTTCCGGGCTCTTCCGGTATCCCCAGTTTTTCGATCCCGTACCCCGTCCTTTTAAGGATGGATTCAGAAAATCGCCTGGTCTTCAGGCTTGTAAGCATCGAGGTACCTGCCATTGTTATATCATTGACCATTTCTCCGGTAAGAAGGAATACAAAGATCGAGGGCATAAAGAGAAACATGGAGCTCATATCCAGAAGTTCCGGCCTGTTCTCTCTGAACCAGATCAGCTTGTTGATGGTGTTAAAGTTGAATGGAAGAACCCCGCTTTCCCTGTAAAGATCTTCTGGTGGAATATATTTTGCAATACCTTCCATTATCGGATTCGTTCTGTCACACTGCCATGAGATCACCGGATAGAGCATCACCCCGTTTTTATCGAACAGGGTGCCGTCGACTCCAAAGGTTGTTACAGTCACTCCTGCAATTTTACCGGGATCGATCTGCTTCATTATATTCTTTGAGGCAAGGCACATTTTATCCCAGATCTCGTGGATATCCCATATCCTGTAAAATGGATAAAAGGGATCGGACCTTGTGTTGTTTGGAAATGAGTAAGATGCAAGTATCTCTCCCTTGCTGTTTATCGCGATTGCCCTGACATTTGTTGCCCCGCAGTCAAATACAATTACTATATCTCCGGCCGCCATCTTTTGGTTTTTGAATTTTTTTCATATTCCTTTCAGAAATGACATTGATGAAACGCCTGCAGCAAGTGCCAGTAAATATATTGAGATGACAATGATCGCCAGTACCCCTATATAGGTGAAATAAATCCTCAGGTTCTTCAAAGCCTTTTCCATTTTTAAAATGTCACTTTTCTGAACAGCATCACGTGCACTTCTTGAAAATCGGAAAAGGTAAAACACCGGGAAGAAATAGATGACTGAAATCACAATGAACAGGACAACCAATAATGATTCGGGGATCCCGAGGTTTACATCCTCCGTTTTAAATGCGGAGAGAAAGGTGTTGGTTGCAACGCCCGCAACTATCAGAAGTCCAAGGAAGATGAAGCCAAGCACTGAAAGGAACATGGTCCATTTCCACGTGGCATTCAGATGTTTCAGAGCTTCCGGGCCGAGTTCCATTCTGTTTTCTTCGGAAGTAGTATGCATTGGAAAAACAAGATATTAATTAGCTGTATAATGGACCATAAGCCTGGCAAGCCCTGTAATCGGATCCTTCCTTATCCATTCCGAATGCATTCCATGAACTGGGGCGGAAAATATCTTCCTCCGGAACATTGTGCATACATACGGGTATCCTGAGAATCGAAGCCAGGGTTATGAGGTCGGCTCCGATATGCCCGTAGCTTGAGGAACCATGATTTGCTCCCCAGTTTGACATTACTGAATATACATCGGCAAACGGTCCTTTCCCGGTGAGTCTTGGTGCAAACCAGGTAGTGGGCCATCCCGGATCGGTCCTGTCGGTCAGGATCTTATTCATCTTCCCGGGAATATCAACGGTCCACCCTTCGGCGATCTGCAATACGGGTCCCAGCCCTTTGACAAGGTTGACCCTTGAAATCGTTATTGGCATGACTGCCCTGGTCGTGAATTGCGATGAGAATCCTCCTCCCCTGAAATACCCGGTGCTTGCCGGGGACCACTCGGTTGCCTTCAGGCATTCTGCGGCATCTTCGGCAGTTATCTCCCAGAAAGGCTTGATGCAGGGTTTCCCGTCCTTCATTTCTCTTCCGGAGAAGTCAAGCGCCGAGGCTCCGGAATTGATGAGATGAATGATCCCGTTTTCAGCCAGTCCTCCGGGCTTTGTCCTTGTCACCCTTTTTATAGCATCGGGGCTCCAGAAAGTCCTGATATCCGAAAACATCTGGGCGGTATTGGTGAGCAGGTATCCGAAAAGCATCGGGACCCCGTTCATTGCATCATTTTCAGTGGCCACAAGATAAGGAGGCCTGATCCCGTTCCAGTCGAACGATGAACAAAGGATAGCCTCAAGGAAATCTCCGTTGGGCATATGGTCAGTCCAATGGCGCTGGCCCTGGAAACCTGAGAGAATCGCATTGTGACCATTTGACTCTTCCCCGAAACCGAGCTTCCTGAGCTTCGGATTGCCAACCATCAGGTCGCGCGCTATTAATGCCATTTTGACGACAATCTCCCACTCCTTGTCCTTTTTTGCCCTTGAAGATGGTTTGGCATTCAGATCTTTTCCTTCCCTGCAATACTTTTTTGTCCAGGCAAATGCCTTCTGATATTCCTCCTTATCATAGATCTCCTCGTTGAGCCTTCTTGTAAATTCACTCAGATCGACATATTCATTGCGCATTCCAAGATAATCCTGGAAGAAATCCTCCCTTACAATTGACCCTGCAATTCCCATCGAAACAGATCCCATAGCGAGGTATGATTTTCCTTTCATGAAAGCTACAGGCAGGGCAGCGCGCACAAACCGGAGGATTTTTTCACTCACATCGTCAGGGATCTGTTTATCATCCATATCCTGTACATCACGGCCATATATGCCGAATGCAGGGAGTCCCTTCATCGTATGTCCGGCCAGGGCTGCGGCCAGATATACGGCACCGGGCCTTTCTGTTCCATTAAACCCCCAGATTGCTTTGGGAATATCAGTGCTCATATCAATCGTTTCGCTGCCGTAGCACCAGCATGGAGAAACAGTCAGACTCACTCCAATACCCGCTTTTCTGAACTTCTCGGCACACATTGCCGCCTCTGCAACGCCTCCGATGCAGGTATCCGCAATAACGCATTCAACGGGTTTACCGTCGGGGTACCTGAGGCTTTTGCTGATCAGTGCGGCTGCTGCCTTTGCCATTCCCATTGTTTGTTTCTCAAGGGATTCCCTTACGCCTCTCTCCCGGCCGTCGATAGCCGGACGGATCCCTACTTTGGGGAATTCACCGATAACCGTCTGGTATTTCGGAGTGATTTTTAGTTCTTTATCAACCATTTTATATATAATTTTTGGTTATTATTTTAAGGGTTTGCTGATAAACAAATATAGCGGTTTTTATTTTGTACTTTTGTAGATTAATAATTTTTAAAATGCAAAAGGGTCGGCGTTTACCGGTTTGGTTGAAGATGCAGCGGGCAAGCGGTGAGAATTATTCCGTGGTGAAAAGACTCGTCGAAAAGAACAATCTTCACACAATCTGCACCAGCGGCAATTGTCCCAATATCGGGGAATGCTGGAATGCCGGAACTGCTACCTTCATGATCCTGGGCAATATTTGCACAAGGGCATGCAAGTTCTGTGCAACCACTACGGGTAAACCCCTTCCGCCTGATCTGGAAGAGCCCCGGAGGCTGGCTGAATCAGTCAGAACTTTGCAGCTTCGGCATTGTGTCATTACATCAGTCGACAGGGATGACCTCGCCGATGGCGGATCGGGCATATGGGCTGAAACTGTAAGGTGCATCAGGGAACTGAATCCCGCGACAACAATTGAAACCCTGATACCTGACTTTGACGGGAAGCCTGAAAATATCTCTAAGGTAATTGATGCAGGTCCCGATGTAATATCGCATAATATTGAGACTGTCAGGCGCCTGACCCCCCGGATCAGGTCGAGGGCAAAGTATGATACCAGCCTGAATGTGCTGCGGTTTATCGTTGAAAACGGGAAAAGGGCAAAATCGGGTTTCATGCTGGGTCTGGGTGAATTTGAAGAGGAAATTACTGAAACAATGCATGATATCCTTGAAACGGGATGCACTATACTTACGGTTGGCCAATACCTTCAGCCAGGCTTTAATCATATGCCGGTTGAAATGTATGTGACTCCTGAAAAATTCGCCTGGTACAAAAACATTGCCCTGTCTATGGGATTTAAAATTGTGGAAAGCAATCCACTTGTTCGGTCTTCTTTTCATGCAGAAAAACACATCATCCCGGGATAATATTTGTTATATTGCCGTCACTTAACATGGGAAATATCAGTTGGACTATAATGTTGTATATCACGATATTGGTTTAAAAGGTTACAAAGAAGCCTGGGAATACCAGGAGAAGATCTTTAAGAAGCTTGTTGATGGTAAGATTATGATTGTTAAGAGTACCGCAAATGGGGAAGATTACGACCCGGGTTCAATGATAATGGTCGAACATCCTCATGTTTACACTCTTGGCAAAAGCGGTTCGGAGAATAACCTCCTTGTCGATTCCATTCAACTCAGGGCGAAGGATGCGGAATTCTTTAAAACCGACAGGGGTGGAGATATAACTTACCATGGTCCGGGGCAAATTGTCGGGTACCCGATATTCGATCTTGAAAGGATCGGGATAAGCCTTAAGGAATATGTTCACAGGCTTGAGGATGCCATAATACTGACAATTTCTGATCTCGGACTGTCGGGATCAAGGCTCGGGGGAGCGACAGGAGTGTGGCTTGATCCGGATCAGCCGGGCAAAGCGAGAAAGATTTGCGCTATTGGTGTGAAAGCCAGCAGATATATTACAATGCATGGATTTGCATTTAATGTAAATACTGATCTCACTTATTTTAACTATATTAATCCCTGTGGATTTACTGATAAAGGAGTAACGTCACTTCAAAATGAACTTTGTCAGAAACAGGATTTTGAGGTGGTAAAAATGCTGGTTAAAAACAATATGAAGAGGGTATTTGGTCTGAATTGGGTTAACTGAAATCAGTATGGAAAAGAGATGGGTGATTAAAGAAAGAGGCGATTATGCTGTTGTCAGGCAACTTGCAGGTGCTCTCGGTGTTTCGGAGTCCCTGGCCAATCTTATGGTGCAGAGGGATATTACAACAACCGGCGAGGCCAGCGCATTCTTCGAACCCGACCTTGCCTATTTGCATGATCCTTTCCTGATGAAGGATATGAATATTGCTGTTGAGAGAGTGGCTTCCGCCATAAAAAAGAATGAAAAGATACTTGTGTACGGGGATTATGATGTCGATGGCACTACTGCAGTTGCAATGGTATATTCGTTCCTGAAGGAACAATCGTCAAATGTTGAATATTACATCCCCGACAGGTACAAGGAGGGCTATGGCGTTTCATTGCAGGGCATCGATTTTGCATATCAGAGTAACTGCAAGCTGGTGATCACTCTTGACTGCGGGATTAAAGCCGTTGAAAAGGTAAAATATGCCAGGTCAAAAGGTCTTGATGTCATTATCTGCGACCACCATTATCCCGGCGATGAGATCCCAAAGGCTGTAGCCGTACTTGATCCGAAACAGCCTTCATGCAGTTATCCCTATAAGGAACTTTCAGGATGCGGGGTAGGATTTAAGCTTATTCAGGCTTACTCAAGGATTCACGGAATGCCATTCAGCATGATAGCCCATTATCTCGATCTTGTGGCGGTAAGCATTGCTTCGGACATAGTGCCTCTGACAGGGGAGAACAGGGTGCTTGCTTACTATGGATTGAAACAACTTAATGAAGCTCCCAGGACAGGTCTCAGGGAAATCATCAGGGAGGCCGAAATATGCAGGGCCCTGACAATCGAAGACGTAGTTTTCAAGATTGGGCCAAGGATCAATGCCGCGGGCAGAATGGAAGCCGGCAGTAAGGCAGTTGAACTGCTGATCTCAAATGACACAAGACTGGCAACGGGAATAAGCAAGGAGATCAACAACTTTAATATCGAACGGAGAAGTGTCGACCGCTCGATCACCACCGAGGCTATGAGGATGATATCCGAAGACCAGAGGACCGTAAATGCCAGAACCACGGTTCTGTACAACCCTTCGTGGAAAAAGGGTGTGATCGGGATCGTCGCTTCACGGCTTATCGAAACATATTACCGGCCAACAGTAATACTTACGGAATCAAATGGATTTGCCACCGGTTCGGCGCGCTCGGTGCAGGGTTATGATCTTTACCAGGCAATAGAGGCATGCGGCGACCTTCTTGAAAGTTTCGGAGGTCACATGTTTGCAGCCGGACTAACTCTCAAGAAAGAGAATATAAGACCGTTCATGGACCGGTTTGAGCAGTTTGTAAACAGCACAATTTCTGAGGAACAGCTTGTCCCCAGGATTTTTGTCGATACGGAACTCGACTTCAAAGAGATAAACGAGGATTTCTTTAACATCCTCAGCAAGTTCCAGCCTTTCGGACCGGAAAACATGTCGCCGGTCTTCGTTACCAGGAATGTGACCGATTCGGGAATGGGAAAAATGGTAGGATCAAGCGGCGAACACCTGAGGCTTGAATTCTGCCAGGCCTCATCAGGCCCCAAATCATTCCCGGCAATTGCGTTTAACCAGGCAAACCATTTCGAGCATATCAGAAAAGGAAATCCCGTTGACATCTGTTACTCTATAGAAATGAATGAATTCAGGGGGAACCGGAACCTCCAGCTTAACATTAAGGATATTAAGATCGCGTAATGCAATATCCGTGATCTTAACCTCTAGAACCAGAGCCTTAACTGCACTTTGAGCTCACGGCTTTCATTGGTGATTGCATTTTCTTCCCGCTTCTCCGTAAATGCGTATTTAATTCTCACATCGGCACTTTTTCCCGGACTCCACTCTGCCATCAGGTAACTCCTGGTTCCTGTTCCTGATAATGCAGGGATGCCAAAATTGTAAACAAGGTCATTCTCGTAAGTGTAAATCCTTGAATCCCAGTCGTCAGTTCGAAATATGCAATATCTGAACCAGATTGACAGAGGGATTTTATCAAGTCTGTAATTAATATCCTGAAGCATTAACATCCCGGTGCTTCCGGATGGTCCGGTGATCCTGAAATCAACCCTTGTTCCAAATATCACCTTTTCTGAAAGATAGTATTTAAAGCTACCCTTGATTGTCCGGCTGATGATCTCTTCCTGTTTCCTGATCCCGGCCGATTCAGTGACATTCAGCATTGTGAACCTGTAATTCCATGATGCCTCAAATACCATTGTTTCAGAAGGAAGGTATTTTATTCTTATTTCACCGCTTTTAGCCAGAGAGGGAGCGCTGCATCTGTATTTCAGCCACGGGTAATACCTGAGATCACATCCTGCACTTAAAAACAGATGCTTTGCCGCCTCGAAAGTGAAATTGGCAAATAATCCTATGACATTCTCGCCCGCTGAGCCTGAAAAAGGGCCCTTCCCATGAAAGCTGGAAAATCCCGGAGCATAACTTCTGGCCAATATATTGATATTAAGCCTGTCGGAAGGACGTAATGAGAATCCCTGCACCAGAGCTGATTTTCTGCCAGATCCGTACGATCCTTCCCCGAAAATGATCATTCTCCCGAGTACTGCCTTGTAATAAACTGACAGAATGTTGTTTCCCTGGCCCGTAAAGTCATAAATCGCTTCGGGATCATGAGTATCAGGATAATACGGAATTGAAAACCCGGTCCCTGTCCATAAAAGGCCCGCTTTTACCTTGTCAAGGTTAAATGACAAATTTATCCCGTAGTTTTTTTCACTCACCACGTCTCTCTTTTCCAGAAAGGAAGGGGTAGTATGAAGGCCGGTACGGTAAAATGTTGCAATGCTTGCCGCTGATCCATTTCCTGCCGAATCAACTGTTGCATCAATTTTATTAAGTGAACAGAACAGGGATAATCCAATCCTTTTAACCTGAAACTGAACGGCCGCTCCCCTGAAAAAGTTATTCTCATCGGTTGAAGTATAGGGACGAAGGTCATCGCCGCCCGACAGATAACCCGATGCCGTCAGCGACAAACCGCTTCTCAATCCGGTGTTGATGTTTGTTCCCATTCCAAAACGGCCGCCGTAATCGCCTATTATAACTTTCCTGATCACTCCCGTTCCGGTGCAGGAAAGGTAAGCGGTCAAAAAGTCGGGGAGGGGAGGCCTGCCCGGGAAGAGCTTTTCCCCAAAGTCCTTTTCGGAAGTAAATCCCCCGGTAAATCTGCCGGCAGTGAACTTATATTTTGAAAGCAGTTTCCAGGGTGGACCGGTCGTATCACTTTCAGAAGGAGGGAACTTAAATGAAAAGTTTGTGAGGAATGTATTGTTCAGCCGTTTTGAAATAGCAACAGGCTGGCTGCCCGGTTCAAGGGATATGAAAGGGATCATCATTTCAGCCTGCTCCCTGTCGAATCCGGGGATGTTGGTGATTTCAAAGACTGAATATATTTTTCCGGAAGTTCGCACATAATCAGCCAGGGCTTTTATCTGGAAATCTGTGAGGAAAAAGAGGCGGGAGAGATCGGTTTCATCGCCGTTATTGAGTCTTACCGGTTTCGTAGCGAGGTCATATAGTTTTTCAACGTAAATGCCCGCTGCCTCCGGATCGGTTTCATTCTCAGCAAGCTCCTCAGCGATTGAGATTATAGATTCTGATAATTGCCTCTCCTGTGAAAGTAAATTTATTGAAATTGATAAGAGTAACAGTATCAGGTTGAAGGTTTTTCTTAAGCGAGTCAGTTTCTTTTTAACCGCAGAGAACGCAAAGATACCCGCAAAGAACGCAGAGCAATTCAAAATTATATCTAAGGCAAATCTTTTAGAGTCAGGATTCCTCATATCTGTCCACTATTCTTTTTATACCATTTTTTAATTGAGTCACATTAAAATTAATAAGCAATCCAACTCTGTAATTACCCAGTTTCATATAAGTTAAAGTTTGAGCAAAGTGAACCTCGTTAAGGGCTTCCAGACTCTTTATTTCAATGACTATCCTGTTCCAACTAAAATATCAATTCGGTAACCACAATCAAGTTTTACTTCTCTATAAATCAATGGCATAGGTTTTTCTTTTTCAACGAAATATCCCTCCATTTTAAGTCTGTAATACAGGCATTCCTTATATGAGCTTTCCAATAAACCTGGCCCCAATGATTTATGAATTTCAATTGCTAATCCGATTATCTTCCTGGTGAGTTCATTTTCATCCATTTCAATAGATTTAAGTTGTTTAACACTACCTTTGCGTTCTTTGCGATTCCTTTGCGAACTCTGCGGTAAAAGGATTTCACCTGATTTCAAAAATTAATGAAGCAGAGGAGGTAATTCCCAGCCTGTCATGACTGACAAATCCCAGGTCGATTGTCCCGACCTTTACCTTATACCCGACCCCGAAGCTGAACGAAGTATTGTCACTGCAGAATCCGCCCCTCACCCGGAAGCTTTTACCCGTCACATACTCCATTCCCGTTTTAAGTACCAGTCCGTTTTCCGTACCTATCTCCACCTCTGCCGCCACAAAAAGAAATTCACTCAGGTTTATTCCTGCCCCGGCCCTGATCGATGAAGGAAGATAACTCTTTCTCAATGACCCCGGTACGGGATTAAAAAGGTGCAGACCGATCCTCACATTTCCTGAAGGCAGGAAAACGACACCGGATTCAAATGTCAGCATATGCCGGGTGCCATATTCCCCCGGACTCACTTCGGCATAGTAATCTATTTGCACCCCTGCCGATAATTTTTCCGAGAGGTTCATCCCGCAGGCCAGGCCAGCCGAATGCCTCATGAAGTCTTTAAATCCGGAGTTGGTGTAGACGGCGCCCAGGGTTGCTTTCCCTGCCGGAATGACCAGTCCGGCCGTTCTTACTCCCAGTTCACTGATATTGAACCTGTTCACGTAATTTATCCCGAATGAGAGCACCCTGTTATCACGTAACAATGCCTGGTTCCGGAATGACGACCAGAAGCCGGGTTTCATGATGCATGAGTAGCTCATCCCTGCTTCTGCTGCTCCGGCCATGGTTAAATACGGATCCCCGGCGGAGACGGTCAGAGAAAGGAAAAAGCATAAAACCGAAACAGGTATTTTGTGCAGCGAGAACAAACTGTTTCAAATTATACACCTAATTTAAAACAAAAAATCCGATTCGGACGAACAGAATTGGATTTTTTTTTTCAACTTTCGGGTACCTCCTAAATCCCAAAGGCCGTCAGCTTAAGTAATAAGATAGCTTATGCATCAAACTGTATGCAACAGATTTGCAATAACTTACATTTGGGGCTGTTGAATAAGTCAAAATACTTTAACCGCAGAGGGCGCAAAGGAAAGACGCAAAGTTCGCAAAGAGCTGAAATTATGTGTTTTAGCTTTGCGTTCTTTGCGACATCTTTGCGTTCTTTGCGGTTAAAAAGGACTTTTTCAACAATCCCAAACTTATTTAATTGAATTTCTGCCAATTAACTCCATAAAACAGTTTCTGCATCAAACACCCCGGACTCAATTTGTTTTAAAAGGGTATTTCACTTTCTTCAGCTCCTCATTTGCCTCCACTATCTTCTTCTTCAGCCCCTCCTTATATTCCGTTACGGCTTTCATTACTTCTTTATTACCGGCACCGATGATCTGCGCGGCCAGTATCCCTGCATTCTGGGCTGCATTAACTCCTACCGTTGCAACAGGAATTCCCGGAGGCATCTGCAGAATTGAAAAGATGGAATCCACTCCTTCAAGCGAAGCCCTGATTGGCACCCCTATTACAGGAACCGGTGTCATGGCAGCAATTACCCCGGGAAGATGAGCTGCCATTCCGGCAGCTGCAATTATCACCTTAATACCCCTCGATGCTGCACTTTTCGCAAACTTTTCCACCTCTTCAGGTGTTCTGTGAGCCGAAAGGGCATTCATCTCGAAAGGGATTTTGAATTCGTTAAGTATCTGGGCTGCTTTCTCCATTACTGGCAGATCGGATGTGCTGCCCATTATGATGCTGACGATAGGGTCCATCTGAAATAATTTAATTTAACTTCCTGAACAGGACAAAAATAAGCTATTATTTTCATATTTTCGCACCGGCAGAAAGTTCAAAAATTGATGCTATGAAACCCACATGATTGACAAAGTCACAAACACGAATAAAATATACTTTTCAATCATGTGTGGTTCCATCATACCTTTAAAATCAAAATTATATAATGATGAAAGAGGTTACAATACTGGATAAGAGATTCAAAGAATTTATCCCGGAAAAGGCAATTCAGAAGCGGATAGGGGAGATGGCAGTTCAGATAAACAAGGATTTTGAAGGCAGGGAAGTTATATTTCTGGGAATTCTCAACGGTTCTTTTATGTTTGCTGCCGACCTGTTCAGAAAGATTAACCTCAGGGCCAGGATCTCCTTCCTCAAGCTTGCATCATATCATGGTACCAGTTCATCAGGGGATATTAAGGAACTGATCGGATGGAATGAAGACCTGAAACATAAATCGATCATAATCATTGAGGATATCGTTGATACCGGCTGTACACTTGAACATACGGTCAATAATCTGATCATCAGAAAGGTGACTGATATTAAAATAGCAGCCCTGTTCCTCAAGACCGATGTTTACCGGAGGAATATACCCATTGATTATGTGGGGTTTGAAATACCCAACAACTTTGTTGTAGGTTATGGCCTCGACTATAATGGCTTCGGCCGTAACCTTTCAGCTGTTTATTCTTTAGTAGTTTAATAAAATTTGATTTATTATGGTAAATTTTTTGATTTTTGGTCCTCCCGGATCAGGCAAGGGAACGCAGTCGGTCAGACTTGCAGAGAAATTCAATCTGATGCATCTGTCAACAGGCGACATGCTCCGGGCTGAGATCGCAGCCGGTACTGAACTTGGTAAGAGGATGAGTTCAATAATGTCGAAAGGTGAGCTGGTTCCCGATGAGGTTGTAATTGAAATGATAGCTGCCAGAATCGATAGGGCAAAAGGAATTTCAGGATTCCTGTTTGACGGCTTTCCCCGAACCGTGGCTCAGACTGTTTCGCTCGAAAAAATGCTGAATGAAAGGGGTATGAAGATCGACAGCATGCTTGTGCTTGATGTTGACCATGACGAACTTGTGAAAAGACTTGTCGGAAGGGCTGAACTTTCAGGAAGACCTGATGATAAAGACCCCGCTGTTATTGAAAACAGGATCGATGTGTACAAAGCCAAGACCGAACCGATCATCGATTATTGCCGCCAGAAAGGGAATTATGAACCGGTGAACGGCATGGGAACGATCGATGATATCTTTGGGAGGCTCAGTAAGTTAGTTAAGAAGTATGTATAACAACGCAGGGAAGATGGGGAGAAAGGGAGAGTGGGAGATTGGGAGAGTGAACTATTTCCCTTTATTTTTGCTGTTACTTATTCATTAAAACTCAGATATGCCCGAATCGAACTTTGTTGATTATGTAAAGATTTACTGCAGGTCAGGACATGGAGGTGCCGGATCGGCCCACCTTCGGAGGGAGAAATTCATCCCCAAGGGAGGCCCTGACGGAGGCGACGGAGGAAGAGGCGGACATATAATCCTGAGAGGAAACAATCAGATGTGGACCCTGAACCATCTGAGATACAAACGGCATATATTTGCAAAGGACGGAGGAAAAGGTGGTGTCCAGCAGTCGACAGGTGCAGATGGCGATGATGTGATCATCGATGTTCCTTTAGGTACCATTGCAAAAAATGAAGCTAACGAGGTCCTTTTTGAAATAACCAGCCATGGCGATGAGAAAATACTTGCCATGGGAGGACGCGGCGGACAGGGAAACACTCATTTCAAATCGGCCACACACCAGACGCCCAGGTATGCCCAGCCCGGCGAGTCGGGAATTGAAGCCGAGTTTGTTCTTGAACTGAAGATACTTGCCGACGTTGGGCTCGTAGGATTCCCTAATGCAGGAAAATCAACTCTGCTTTCGGTGGTAAGCGCTGCCAAACCCAGGATTGCCGACTATCCTTTCACAACTCTTGTCCCAAGCCTCGGAATCGTACCTTACAGGGATGATAAATCATTTGTGATGGCTGACATCCCCGGAATAATTGAAGGAGCTCATGAGGGAAAGGGACTGGGTATCAGGTTTCTAAGGCATATTGAAAGAAATTCGATGCTGCTTTTTATTGTTCCGGCCGACAGCAAGAACATAAAAGGTGAATATGAGATCCTTGTGAACGAACTTAAAATGTACAATCCCGAATTGCTTGATAAAAAGCGGATACTGGCCATCTCAAAATCGGATATGCTCGATGACGAGCTGAAAAAGGAGGTAAGGAAAGACCTTCCGGAAATCTCGAGAGTTTTCATTTCTTCGGTTACGGGAGACGGGATCGGTGTACTCAAGGATATGATATGGAAAGAGCTTAACAGTTATTGATTATTATGCCCGAACAACTTGATCAGCAGGTTTTTCTATTTTTGAACTCATTAAATTCCCCGTTCTGGGATAAGGTGATGTCTACAATAAGCCTGGTCGTTGTGTGGGTTCCGCTTTATCTGGCAATCATTCTCTATCTCGGATTCAGATATAAGAAGAAATTACTGGTAATTTTCCTTTTCATAATCCTCGCAGTTACATTTACTGACCAGACTGCGCTTCTGATCAAAAATACAGTCGAAAGACTGCGCCCGTGTCATGAGCCTTCACTTGAGGGTCTTGTTCACCTGGTAAAGGGCAGGTGCGGAGGAAAGTTCGGATTTGTTTCATCACATGCCGCAAATTCATTCAACGTCGCACTTCTCAGCCTGATGTTTATAAGGAGAAGATGGTACTCGATCAGTATAATTATCTGGGCCGCACTTGTCGGCTACAGCAGGATCTACCTGGGAGTACATTACCCCGGTGACGTCCTGTTCGGTTCAATTCTTGGCGCATTTACAGGGTGGGGAGTATACAGGTTATTTGATCTGACTGACAAGAATATTCTTCAGAAGAAAAAGTTCTTTAACCCTGTTACCCCTGGCGAAGATTTGAAAATATTTTGACTTTATAATGTTCCTCATTAATCTCGAATCAACCGATCCTTTCTTCAACCTGGCAGTTGATGAATACCTTCTTAAAGACCGGCAGGATGATTTTATGGTATTGGGGATAAACGATACTTCAGTCATAGTCGGTAAGCACCAGAGTACTCACAGGGAAACGAATACACGATTCATTACTGACCATGGAATACCGGTGATCCGCAGGATATCGGGAGGCGGAACTGTTTTTCATGATAACGGAAACCTGAATTTCTCCTTTATCCTCAATAGTGAACAGGGAAAACAGGTCGATTTCAGGAAATACAGCCTCCCGGTCCTTGATTTTTTATCATCAATCGGCCTGAATGCCGGACTTGAAGGGAAGAGCGACCTTAAAATTGACGGCTGCAAGATCTCAGGGAATGCTGAGCACGTTTACCATAACAGGGTGCTGCACCACGGTACCCTTCTTTTTGATGCTGACCTTGATCTGCTTAAAGATGTAATCAGCCGCGATACCGGAAAATATCTGACCAGGGCGGTCGCATCAAATCCGTCCCCGGTAATAAACCTGAAATACGTATTAAAATACGTATTAAAAGACGTATTAAAAGACGTATTAAAAGACGTATTAAAAGACATAGATAATATCAAACCCTTCAGAGACCTTATGCTGCAGTGGTTCGTTGATAATTATCAGGGATCGGAAATCCTGGATCTTTCAGATTTTGAAATTGATAAAATAAAAGCACTGGCTGATTCCAAATACAGGACCTGGGAGTGGAATTTTGGCTACGGACCCGAGTACCGTTTTGAAAACAGATTTGTTTACAACGGAATTGAATCGGTCTGCAGACTGTTCGTAAAGGATGGGATAATCCATGAATGCGATCTGAAAGGTTCTGAAGGGTTATCAGCAGCATTGAAACAGCTGATTGGTTGCAGGCACATGCCGGAGGATGTGCGGAAGGTTTTGAGCAATGAAAATATTCCGGCAGGTGAATTTGATATTTTTAACTTGTTTTAATTCTTCTGAATGGATGTTTTAAAGTCAATTTTTGTCTGGTTTGTCGGAATATTGTATATGATCGTATTCTTTCCGGTCACTTTTGTTATCTGGCTGCTGGTTCTGCCATTTGACAGGGACAGGAGAGTGATCCACCGGATCCTGATGTACCAGTCGCTGATCTTCTGCCGTATCATGCCAATCTGGAAGATAAGTGTGGAAGGAAGGAACAAAGCTGAAAAGGGAATTACTTATGTGATCATTTCAAACCATCAGTCAATTCTTGATATCCTCCTTATTAACAGCCTTCTGTACCGGTTCAAATGGGTATCAAAGGTAGAGAATATGAAACTCCCGATTTTGGGATGGTACCTGCGGATGGCCGGATATATATCTGTCGACCGGGGGAACAGGGAGAGCAAGGATGAGATGATGGAAGAATCGCAGAAGTGCCTCGAAAACGGAACCTCTGTAATGTTATTTCCTGAGGGGACAAGATCGGCTGACGGTGAGATCGGCTTTTTTAAAAGAGGTGCATTTCAGCTTGCCATCGCAACGGGACGGCCAATCCTGCCTGTACTCATCGACGGCACGGGCGGAATTCTTCCAAAGCACGGGTTGATTTTCGGAAGCGGCTACAGGATAAGGATCAGGGTTCTTGACCCTGTTCAGGCAGAGTCGTTTGGCACTGACGACCATGATGTAGTTGCTATGAAATTCAGTAACTTTATGCGTGAAGAACTGAAAAAACTACGCACCACTCTTCCATAGTAACAATGACACTCAGTACATCATACAGAAGGATTCTTCACAGGATGGGCTATTACAGTTACCAGCAGGGTCTGATCTACCGTCATCTGAACCAGGAAGGGGGCTGGAGCAGCCATCTGGGGAACTGCAGGAGCTTCATACTGAAGCCATTTGATGCTATCAGGCCATCGGTGATCACTGTTCTGGGAAGCGGCTGGCTGCTCGAACTTCCTATCAGGGAGCTTGCCGACAGGGTCACCGCGATAAACCTTGTTGATATCGTGCACCCTCCTGAAGTCAAAAGCCAGGTAGCCGAACTGA